>MDTF01001304.1_pt1 | contig 14783 bp, 15 predicted proteins | sample 811191 | NCBI WGS metagenome assembly MDTF01 (sample SAMN05326649, study PRJNA326480) | marine metagenome | isolation source: seawater | place: Southern Ocean | collected 2011
ACTGCTATATGGTATTATTGTTGCTATATCTGGAGCGGGATTACTTGCCTGCTCTATCGTGGGATATTATCTTCGCCCACAGACAGTATTACCCGTTCGTCATGCAGATGTTAATATTCGCAGCCCAACAGATAATAATGAACCTGTTGTCGCTGTTGGTATGCGTGTATAAAAATAAAAAACTAAATACAAAATGAAAAAATACAAAATACAAAAAAATTAAAGTTGTGATTATTAAAATATTTTTTTTAATTTAATAATCAACCATAAACGGGTTATAATATTTACTTTTTAATATAATTTATAAAGCAAATATGTGTATTTTTGGAGAGCACAATACAAATGTATTAATCTACCTCATCGATATTAACCGAATGAGGAGTTTCACCGGTTGGAACATCTGGAGCGGTAGGCATCTCAGCCATCATTTTATCTTGTAGAGGTTTCATTTTCGTTTTTAGTTCCTCGGCACGAGTTTCATACTCCTCTTTTGTAGCCATTTGGTTCGCATCTAACCATGTTGCTTGTTCGTCAATTACCGCAGTTAATTCGGTTTTCATAGTTTCATCAATCTGCGACGCTATTTTTTCATCGCTTAGGGCGGACTTCATTTGATATACCATACCCTCTAAATTGTTGCGTGCATCCACGATTGCTTTTGCGGTTTCATCGGCTTCTCTAAATAGTTCAGCATCGGCAATCATCTTTTCAATTTCCTCCTTTGTTAGATGTCCCTTATCGTTAGTTACTTTAATTTCCTCTGACTTGCCGGTAGATTTCTCTAATCCAGAGACAGTAAGAATACCGTTGGCGTCTAAATCATATGAAATTTCAATCTGTGGGACACCCCTCGGCATGGGGGGAATTCCTTGAAGTGTAAATTCACCTAATTTGTTATTGTCTTTGGTGAATTTTCTTTCACCCTCAAATACTTGAATGGATACACCAGGCTGATTATCCGCATAAGTACTGAATGTCTGCGACTTTTTGGTTGGAATAGTAGAATTACGCTCAATAATAGTAGTCATAACACCGCCACTTGTCTCAACTCCAAGAGATAGTGGGGATACGTCAAGAAGAAGAATATCATCAATTTTGGAATCAGTAACGCCAGACAGTAAAGCAGCCTGAACCGCAGCACCATACGCAACTGCCTCGTCAGGGTTGATGGACTTGTTGAGTGCTTTACCATTAAAATAATTTTCAAGTTGAGATTGAATTTTTGGAATGCGAGTAGAGCCACCGACTAAAACGATTTCGTCGATATTGGATTTACTAATTTTTGAATCTTTAATTACCTGCTCGACGGGGTCAAATGTCTTCCTAAAAAGGTCTCCGCATAATTCTTCAAAACGAGCACGAGAAAGATTTGCCGAATAGTCAATTCCCTCAAATAGACTATCAAGTTCAATTGAGGCTTGTGTTGCGGACGATAATGTCTTCTTTAGATTTTCGCAGGCGGTTCTTAGACGCCTTACAGACCGCTTATTTTCAGTAATATCCTTTTTATGCTTACGCTTGAAATCCAGCGTAAAATGTTGAACCAGACGAGTATCAAAATCTTCACCACCTAAACGTGTATCACCAGCAGTCGCCTTTACTTCAAATACGCCATCTTCAATCGTGAGAAGTGTTACATCAAATGTTCCACCGCCCAGGTCATAAATTAGAATATTTTTCTCTTCCTCCGTTTTATTATCAAGTCCATAAGCAATTGCTGCTGCTGTTGGCTCGTTAATCATTCGCAGAACATTTAGTCCAGCAATAGCACCAGCGTCTTTGGTGGATTGCCTCTGTGCGTCATTAAAATAAGCAGGCACAGTAATAACCGCCGAATCCACAGTCTCACCCAGAAACGATTCCGCTACCTCCTTCATCTTTGCGAGAACCATAGACGAAATTTCTTCAGGTAGAAAATCTTTAATCTCACCTTTATACTTTGCCTGAATAACAGGCTTATCGTCTTTGCTAATAACATTATACGGAAAATGTTTAATATCATTTTTCGTGGCTGCGTCAGACGAAATTCTACCAATTAGACGTTTAGCGTCAAAAATTGTATTTTCCGGATTTTGAGACGATTGATTTTTAGCCGCATCACCAATTAACCGATCTGTATCGGTGAAAGCAACATACGAAGGTGTTGTTCTCGCTCCCTGCTCATTCGGGACAATTTCTACTTGATTATTTTTCCATACCGCGACACACGAATATGTTGTACCTAAATCTATACCGATTGCTACCATATGATAATATTGATTTTATATATTTAACCTATTTTATTAATATTATAATATCCATATATAATATTTATGTCTCGTGTTGGTTGTGGTGATGGTGATGAATATATTCAAAAAACAATTTTTAAATATAAAAAAAAAGTTAGAATACTGGATGAAAGCATTATATCAAATATAATGATGTATGAAAACGCTAAGAACGGTAGTGTTCCGCCACCGATTATTAGACAATCTGGTTATAGTTCTTTTTTGGATACAGATGTATCTACTCATATGGAATCCCTATCACTTCTTACCTGTAATACATGACTTGGGCTGGTTCTGAAAGCACGTCCGATCATTAAATGACGAGATATATTAATACATATCAATTAAATTAAAATTGATAAGAATTTATATTAATAACGATGTATTAATATAAATTAAGATGCTTTCTGCGGTAGAAAATAATAATGTAAGAAATGTTTATCAAGGCATCGCACAACATTTCAACAATACACGAGTATATAAATGGAGTTGGGTGGTAGATTTTCTCAATAAATACACAGGCGATAATCTAATTTTGGATTTAGGTTGTGGTAATGGTAGAAATATGGTTCATAACCATCTCAAGTTTATAGGTATTGATAATTGCGATAAATTCATTCATATTTGTAAGGGTAAAGGATTAGAGGTTTATAATTACAACATTACCGATGTGAGGCTGAAGAGTGATTTGGTTGATGGAATAATTTGTATCGCTGTTTTCCATCATTTATCTACTGTAGAACACCGAATTGAAGCGTTAAAGGAAATGAAACGACTTGTTAAACCTGGTGGTAAAATTTTAATATCGGTATGGTCCATCAATCAGCCAGCCAATTCTAAACGCCATTTCAATAATTATGGAAATTCAATTGTTTTGTGGAACAATTATGGAACAGTTTTTGAGAGATTTTATTACATATTTGAGATTGATGAAATTAAAGAATTATTCAAATCTGTCGGGTTAAATTTGATTTCCCACGAACTCAATTATGGTAATGAAATTTTCACATTAACAACTTAAACGATGTCTTTAAATTTTCGCATTATACTTATTTTTTATTAACCTGCTGTTATTTATTTTTACTTCTAATGTAAATGTAAAATCCTCTATTAAATCATCATTAACTATATTACCATATATATCAACGATTTTGACATTAAAGTTAAGAAGATTTATTACGCCATCATATTCACGAGTATGGTCGTATCTTGTATCTGTTTGTGAAAATATTTCTGTTATATAATTCTTTGTTTGACTTGTGCCGAGAGAACCGTCTATCTTTGCTAAAATTTTTTGACTTGACATATTATTATTAAGGAATAACTTATGTGTCTCAACAATATTAGAGTGAAACTCATCAAGACAAAAAAATAATTCGGCATTACCTTTTGATGTAAAATTATACGGTGATGTTATTACCGAATTATTAAATCTATTATCACTTGGGTCTCTAATTGATGTATAATATGTCGCCGATTTATTATAATCAAAACCTAAAATTGTCGCAAGTGAATAATATTTCGTATAATATGTTTTGAAATCCACCGAAAAATAAATGAATGAAGTATTCTCTGTAATATACGTACTATTTAATTTAAACGATACTCTATTAGAGTTATCATTGATAGAAAAGTTGATATTTTTCATAAAGGTAATATCACCTGACGAATTATCAAAATAATTATTATTTAAATACTCTGAGAGATTATCTGGATTATCATAATAGCCGTCTTCAATAACTATTACACTGGAAAAATCGCAGGATATTACACCATTTGTGCTTATGAATTTCTTGATTTTAAATGTGTTATTTGATTTTGTATTGCTTATTACATAAGGTTTCTTTATATTTATAGATGCTAATTTTATTCTGCTTATATTATTTATAGGTGATGCTAATACAAAATTGCTATTTGTAGCAGGCACAAGTGTATCAATTAAAGAATTATTCCTCGCTCTAAATATGGTATTAAAATGAAGATAATCATAACTATTATAATATTCAATATTGCTTTCGTCTTTTTCTATTAGGTCGTGTATGTTATAACTCCTGTCTCCTTCTAATATATAGTTGTCGTTTTTGATGTCCTGATTATCTTCATCCTCCTCGTCATCATCATCTTCACCATCTTCTACCGCATCGTCTTCGCCATCTGTATTGTATTCTCCCATATTTTCCATAGTTTCAACTGTTTCAATTAAACTACCATAATCAGGTAGAATACTTTCGTTTAAATTATCGTTGAAATCTTCTATTAATTTGTTTTGAATATTATTAAAAAATTCACTTAATTCCTCGTTGTCCTCAAAATATTTTTGATTTAAAAAATTTACCTTTTCGATAATGTCCTCTTTAGTATACTCATTATCCAATTCCAATAGATTAATTAAGTCTTCTATTGAATATATATTCATATCAGTATTTATACCTTCGTCCATGATTATATAATACAGACATTTATTTATTAAATCGTGATATGATTAATTGATTTATAAATTTAAAATAATTAAAGTCTCTATTAGCTTTTATATGATTTGGTATAATTTGAATTCCATGCCCCCTTTTACAATGCTTTGGTGTTTTAAATAATAGATATTCTAATTCCATAATTAGAATATTTTCGTAACTGGTTAAATTCTCTCTGTCTAATCGTTTTTCTGACGTATATACGTATCTATTGTAATTTCTATCATCATATATTTTGTAAATTTTTTTAAAGTCTATACTATTTTTAATAACGCCAAACCCTTCTATCCTATTGGTGTCATTATTCATTTCTATTATAATTAATTTTGCGTAAGGCAATATATTCGGGGTGATTTTGATAGGGCACGAGTATATGCACGGAATACCATATCGCTCTCTATAATTTTTATTTTCATTATAAGTTTTATTGTTGAATCGACTAACGCATACTTCCGCCATCATAACTTATTGTGACCCGTTAAAGCCGTTGATAGTCGTTTATTATATTTACAAAAATTATTCAATTTTATAATAAAAATATAAAAAATTATATTTTTATAATGAAATTTTTCTTTTAATTAACAACTGGATTATTTTTTAGATATTCCTTATGCTTTTCAGTTTTAATGTGGTGGCTTTTATGTCCCCTACTATGAATAACACCACAAACACAAGTTATTTTTTCTTTTTGCTTCGCTGCGTCTTTCTTTTTAACTTCTGGGTCTTCAATCCGTTTTTTATTAGTCTCATATTTTTTCTTTCTAAATTCGGGGTCTTCCATCTGTTTTCTCTGCCTGATACGCTTACGTTCTCTATAATTTTCGGCTTTTTCTTCTGGGGTTTGTGCTGGTAATTGTATGTTTAGTGTTGGCTCAAGTTTTTCAATCCAATCTCTCTCCAGAATTGCTGCTTCATCTTCATCTTCTAAATTTGCAGTTTCTAATATTTCAAAATGCCAATCATCATACCCACCATTCTCTCTAATGAATTTATATACTTTTCTATGATACTGTTTTTCGCTACTATTCTTATTATTATTACATTTAGTCTTATGGCTTATTTTCCGTTTATGAAAATCTCCTGACTTACCTACATATTCGTCGTTAATAAGTGGGTTGTTAGAACGCAATAAATATAAAACTGTGTTAGACCAATCAACAGTCATTTAATACTTTATTATGAAATTTTTATAGTGGTATTTATAGTTTATCGGCGTTGCCTACCAAGTAATACAATCCTAACCTGACGCTGGTATTAGTTGTAATTTCCTCTTTAATAATACCGATTTTCTCCTTCTCTCCAAAGTCGTCTAATATTTTGTTATTAATTGAATAAATAAACTTGTATTTGATAATATCATCATAAACAGCCTTCAAATTTACATCGTAGGTGTCTTTTACTCTGTTAATAATAATAAACCCATCTGTGTTAGAGATATTCAAATTAAGCGAGTTGTTCGTAATTGGGAGTTCTACACTTGATAAATTCTTGTCCTGAATGAAATTGATTTCGCTGATTACTGCCTTTATATTCGAATCGCTGTCTGAAAAAATATCCATAATGATGTTTTCTACAGTTCCAGATGGATAATTAGCCGCATATTTGCTTTTCATCTGGGTGCGTATTTCGTGCTTGATGTCCTTGATATTATCGCTATAAAATGAATATGCAATATCGTTGAGTTCGTCCTTTTTAATACATAGGATTTTATTGGTAGATAGATGATTTTTATATTTTGTCTTGATATAATCACCCAAGATACTCTTGATGTCGTTAATATATTCCCCCATTTATTTAAATAATATAATTACTTTAATTTTATATATTAAATTTAACTTATTATAAATACTATAAATATAATATGACTAATTTGATTTATGATTTATTCAACAAAAGTAAATATTTTGTATATTTTTCTCTATTTATAAACGCAGTTACTCTCAATAAAATTAATTACACTTTCACTGGCAAAATTAACCGCACACTGATAAAATATCTATATAATACCATTAATTTAAATGGTTGCATGTTGATTAAATTAGTCCAATGGATTAATACCAACGTTGAATTACTGGACATCGATGATGATGATAATTTTATGGGGTCTTTATTTTCTTCTTTTTATGAGAATTGTAATATTCACGATTTAAATTATACAAGGCAGGTATTTATAGACGAGTATTGCGACGGAGACGAGGAAGAATTTGATAAGCAACTACAATTAGATATATATGCCGACGTCAAATCGGGTTCCGTCGCACAGGTGTATAAAGGCACATACCAAAATCAAACAGTTGCTTTAAAAGTAGTTCATCCAGAAATAGAATATCAGTTAAAAAATCCTATGGTGTTTCTGAATTTTTACAAATTCATGGTGACTAATATTTCATTTTTGAATAAATACGATACGCCCTTTATATTTGATAATTTTTTTGAAAATTTAATAAAACAAGCTGACATGAGAAATGAGTATAGTAATATGATGTATTTTTATAATGAATACAAAGACAATCAGTATATCATAATTCCCAAGCCTATCGCAAGCAGTAAAAATATATTGATAATGGAATATGTTGAGGGTGAAACTATGATTGAAATAACAGATTCAATTATTGAAAAACACAAAATAGCAACACTATTGAATTTATTTATAAAAGATAATTTTTTTTTTAAAGACTATTATCACTCAGATCTACACGAATCTAACTGGAAGGTAAAAAAATATAATGATTTTTATCAGCTTATTATATACGATTATGGTTATATTTCTAAAAATGATATTCAGGAATCTTTTATGTTAGTTACATACTATAATGATACAGTAAATATCGAGGGTTTATGTGCTTGTGTTTACGAACATTGTATTAATGTAAGTCTCACTGAAAAAGAATTTATAAATTCTTTTCATGATTACTTGAACGATTTTAACATTAAATTTAGAGAGCCATTCTGCGACGAAATTATAATAAGGTTGCACAACTTTTTAGTTATCAATAGGTTCACTATTTCTCCCAGTATGTTTGAATTGTTTGTTTCAATTATACTGCTTAAAAAATATATTATAAAGTATTTGCTGGTAGAAAAACTAGGAAATTCTGCTTCTGATACTGCCAATAATATTATTCGTAGTTATTTGGCGACTATTAATTTATGTGAAAAGCACGATATTTTTCCCAAATTAAAAAATTACTATATTGAAAATTACATAGAAAACCCAATTTTCCGGAACACTTACGCATTCCAAAATAATTATTTTGACGAATTATCGGGCGATGATGATGATGGTATGGATATTTAATGAAAACCCGTTCCACGGCAGGTTTTACATAATTCAAATTTGAATTGTAAATTCAAAATAGTATTAATTGAACCCATATTATTAATTGTTTTCCAGCCAGTGCCACTACAATCGGCGCAAACAGTAACAGATTTCCTTAATTCTATATAATATATGGACTTTGCTGGGGTTTCATTAATCATCGGGACAGGCACGGAAGGAATAATTTCAGACCTCATAACATAGTCATCGTAATGATGAAGTTGTCTAAAAAGACAGCTTGATAGTCTCACCTCCTTATTCACCAGTGAAGTTCTAAACATATTTTATACGGCTTGCTATTTGCTAATAAATTTTGAAACTATTCAATTTTTTTTATATTATAATTTTTAACATATAAAAAATTTAAACAAAAAAGGTGTAATCTTTGAAATCCTTTTCTATATAGTCTATCTCTTTTTTGGTTAGATTAAAGAACTCGCAAATAATCATATCTCTCTCGGCACGGCTGGTATTTATCAATTTTGGGAAAGCAGATATTTTAGTTATATCAGGTATGAAACTAAAAGCATACCTCTCGAGGTAACGCATACGATAATTACATATTGAAAAAATGAATAGTGCGAACTTACTTGAGAGAAAAAGTTGTATCTCTCTCAACTCGGCGAGAGAATACTCATTTATTACATAATTATCCCGAGAACTAATACCCATTACACCCTCAATATCTAAATACGGCATTCCATACATTTTGTGGCCAAAAACTAATTTGGGTTTATCATTACAATATTTACATTTAATATCTGAATAATTTATAACGACTTTAGGAGCAAGACCATCAAGTAAGCAAGTTTTTATATTAGGATTTCTCAAATTCTCTCCACTTACATCAGATAATTTCATTTTTAAAGATGGAGTATTGGTTTTATAGAACGAAATAGGTCCATAAGTATCCAGATACGGTTTGATAGTATTTATTATTTTAATACCATTTATGGGTATTGGTTCGTTTATTTTTAATTTATAGTTTATATACTCATTCTCTATTTTATCAAATATCTTGAACGAACTCATTTTATTCTCCTTTGGTTCATAAGTATTTTCAATAAAAAAATAAGTAACTGGTGTTTGTGCCTTATAATTAAACGCTTTACTGCTGTCTGAAGTAGATAGACAAGTGAGATTATGAATTTTCATTTCAGTTAATATTTTATATAATCCTGATTTATCTGGCTTTAACCAGAGAGAAGGGACCACCATATTGATATATCCACCATCGTATAATAGTTCTATGCTTTTTACAATAAAATCAACATAAATCGCTTTACCGTCTTCCGTTTTTTTAATCTTTGAATTCGTGGGAGTTTTAATAGAACCATTAATGTTATATGGTGGATTGCCTATTATAAAATCAAATTTACCGAATGTATTTTCGTCCATAGAGAGAAAACTCTCAGTTATTATGTTTGCATCACTACCGAATAATGATGTCAAACTATCTATATGCGGCTCAAAGATTTCCACCATATACAACATATTTTTCAATATATGCGTCTTACAAGCCTCGTCCGTTTCAAATTCATCTCTCAGATTTTTAATCAATCGGTTCAATAAATTCAAACTGAAAGCACCTTTACCTGCTCCAATATCTAACCATTTCAAGGTTTTATTTTTGAAGAATTTTATTGGTATCAAGTCTAACATGGAATTCACCAATTTTTCTGGAGTATATACTATGCCGTAATTATTTAAATCGGACTTCATAATTGATTCGTTGATAGACATCGAATGTTATATAGGGATTACAAGTTATATTTATACTAAAAAAAAATTTTTCTTTTTTTGTCTTTTATTATTTATTAAAATGCTTCGTTTTCAATATTCTTTAGTTTATTTTCAATATTCTTAATTATGAACCGGTTGTTTTTAACGAGTGAATTAACGTGTGGTAAATAATGTGGTCGCAGCATAGATTTGTATTTCTCTGTTGCGAATTTATGAACTGGAAACCAGCCAATACTTGTCTTTTCATATAGACCATTATCATCATCGTCAATTAATTGTTTTGCCTGACTTTCAATAAATTTGTTATTATTGGCGAAATATCTAGGTAAATCATAATTGTAAGTAGCCCTATAAATATATGTAGTGTATTTCGCATAACTAATTGATAAAATCATATTGTGAGTTACCTCTTTTTCCATATCTTCTTCTGTCCCTAAAAATCCGTTTAATTCTTCTGTTCCCTCTCTAATTGCTGTCTTGAATGGCTTCTCGTATTTATGTGCTCCACCACCAAAATCAGACCATAGGTTATTATTGTATCGTTCTTGACCTAATAGAATGTATAGTATTCCTTTGTGTAGTGCGACTGGTAGAATTCCTGCTCCCATTATATATATTATTGTTGATTGTATAAAAAAAACATAGTTTTATATCAATTTTTTTTTAATTAGGTTTTTTTATATATTCATATATCGTGATTAAAACAAAAAATCGTCTTGATTTTTTGTTTTTTTGGTGTGGTAGATAATACATTATCAATTTACTTGGCTGGGTCAGTCACAGCAGCGAATGAGACACGCTTGTTGGAAACCTCCATATTCACGGACACAGAGGGAATTGCGATGTCCGCAGCAGCGGCGACCTTCACATCCTCGGTCTTGATGACCTCGTATGCGGGGTTGGTTACACGACGGTGAGCGTTCTTGTTCGCCAGAACAGGCCAGAACTTCTTGCCCTGATACACGAAGCGAGACTTGATGTCGATGTTCTTGATGTTCTCCTGGAAGGCAAGCGATTGCTCGTTGTCAAACCACTCGTCAAAATGAACGAATGCCTCGCGGCGGTCGCCCTTTGCGACATTCTTAACAAAATCAACCCTCATAACCTTGCCGATGTGATGTTCAATAAACTGCTTCGTAATGTATTCCTCAGTGTGGTAGCCCATGATTCCCGAGGGAATGTAGAGGGAGAGCACTTCGGTTTGCGTAGACATATCTTTCAATAAAGGGGTTTTGGTTAGTTGTTAATATTATAAATTTAATATTACGTATTCAATTTTTTTTTGGTCTAACAAAAAAAATTGAATTTAAATTATATATTTTTATTATACGCATATAAGCATGACTGTTGATTGGTCTAACACAGTTTTATATTTATTGCGTTCTAACAACCCACTAATTAACGACGAATATGTAGGTAAGTCAGGAGATTTTTATCAGCGGAAAATAAACCATAAGAGCAGTTGTAATAATGAAAAGAGTCCAGAATATAATAAAAAGGCTTATATATTCATTAGAGAGAATGGTGGATTTGATAATTGGGATTTTGAAATATTAGAAACGGCAAATTTAGAAGATGAAGATGAAGCAGCAATTCTGGAGAGATATTGGATTGAAACACTTAAGCCGACACTAAACATACAATTACCAGCACAAACTCCTGAAGAAAGAGCCGAATATAAAAACAACTGGCAGCGTATCAAATACAAACAAAATAGAGAAGACCCAGAATTTAGAAAGAAACACGCAGAGAAAAGTAAAAAAAACAGGGAAGACAATCCTGAAAAAACAAGAGGACCAACTGCGAAGAGGCTTGAAAAAATAACTTGTATTTGTGGAACTATTCATAGTAGAACCAACCAAAGCACTCACCTTAAAACTGATAAGCACAAAAATTTTGTAAAAAATAATCCGGTTGTTAATTAAACTATAAATACCACTATAAAAATTTCATAATAAAAATATAATTTTTTTAAAAATTGATAATAAAAATATAAATTTATAACTAATCATAAACTATTGCATTAACCCATATGTTTAAGCGTAAAATTGAGGATAGCGTACTACCACTCAACTGTAAATGTGGAGTGATTAATATATATAAAAATCCACTTAACACCGACAATATAGGTATGTACGGAAATCATATCATATTTAATAGTAATGTAATAAGTGAAACATTAAATATTATTTTAAATACAATTAAAGCGATTGTAGAAGTGAATAATATTCATAAATTACCCCCGTGTGTATATTTACATATTGGTTCATATGGTGGTTCGTTGGAAGCTCTTAAGTCATTCACAGTTGATAAAAATCGTTTATTTCCTGAGGTAGAACTTATTTCTGTTATTGAAAAAAACTGTACTGATGTCGGGTTTTTACTGGCTGCGGTATGTGATTATAGAATCATCAAGAAAAATACAATTTGCTTTATGTCTCGTTTAGACCGTGGCCCAGAGACCATATATTGGGGAGCATATAAACAATTTCCTCTTGGTCTACCCAGCGAGTTTGAGTTATTACATCTGTTAGAATACATATTTGACAGATGTAAATGTAAAGTTACAAAGGAAAAACTACTCAAATATTTATCATATACTAATACTTGGAAATCTAAAAAAATGCTTCAAATTGGTTTTGTTGATGTAATCTATTGATTTAATTATACAAACATTCCCACGAAGCCACGAAACTCCAATCCATATTATTTAGACTTAGATGCCTACCATATTCATCTAATAGTTGAATTCTTAATTTTTTTATATTTGTTGGACCAAAATATTCACGAATATGTTTATTGGTATATAAATAATCACCAGGAGCAGATGCTGTTTTAAACGCTGTTTTTTCTTCCAGACAGGATAATATATTTATTCTTGCTACAATATTGGGAGCAATCATGGATTGGGACGCAACCGCAAAATAATTACGGGAATTTGTTTGAAAATCATCTATGCAAATATATACATACCGAGGGTAAGAAATATGACAAACAGCAGGCGATATTGTAATCGCTGATGTGGGTCCAGTAATATCACCTATAAGTGTAGTGCTTACTGATGAAGTATCTATAATAGTATTCTCTCCCCTAAATCCAAGTTGCCATCCTAATTTTTGATATATATAATTTTTACTACAGCCTGGGTTGTTACTATCATTATCAACGTTGAAATTTATTACAATCTGCGAACCAGTCTCAAGTTTGATCTCGGTCGCCGAACTATTAGCATATGAAAATACACCATAACCGCTGTATAAATCAACCTTGAATTTTAAATTTTGCGAAATATCAGTTACACCAGAACCATCACCATTTACCTGTAATCCAATTTGAGTATTAATATGGGTCTCTATATTTTGGGCTTTCCGCTGCGATGTAGATGTGAAAAGTGCCTCATATATACCAGGCAATAATACAATATCCCAAGTATTTACACTCGATATATCACCTAAAGCATCTTTCTTATTTAATTCTATTCTAAAAATATTATTGTTTGCTTTTTCACTTATGTTATGGTATGATAATGGTATTTCAATAGACGAAATACCCATAGTTACAGCATTTGTAATAGTTTCTGGTAGATTTACAATATAGTCGTGACTTTGGTTATTGGGATTATCATAATTGGGTCTAAACATACTATCAACAGTAAATGTTTTTTTCATAATTGCTTTATTTATTGTCTTGTTGTTTTCTAATACCGAACCGTGCTGCATATTAGAACCCTGGCTTAAAAAATGGTTTCCATCAAAACTGTTTGGATCATTTAAAATTGAATTGTCTGGTCGCATTGAACTCGTTGGTCGCATCGAATTTATATACTCTATAGTTAAATTATTTTTAATATAATTCATCGGCTAATTTATATTTAATAAAATAAAATTGAAACTAAAATTTGGATTATATCCATATACAAGCATCATTCAATAAACGAATAAATACAATGGCGGACATCGAAGAATTTATCCAGTCCAAAAACCTCGCTGGTAAGAGCAACTATAACAACATAGATACTACCAAGTATGATTTGACCGAATGTATTAAATTATTCACTCGTTTGCTTGAGTGGTTATATGATAAAAATTGTCTTCACGAGAATGATACTGGTAAATTACACAAGACTTTTGAACCAGTATTAAGCCGTGCGATGAGAGAAATTAAAATCAAGGACTTGAAAAAGTCTATTCTACTCAATATATTCAAAAATTTGATTACAGTAGATGATTTTGAGGATTATTTACACCCGTATTTTGATATGTTAAAGCTTCTACTGCGTAAGAAACCGATGAGGAATATTTCCGGAATTACATCTATCACCGTAATCTTACACCCCTTTCCCGACGGACAAACTTTTAGTTGTAAGCACGATTGCTTTTATTGCCCCAACGAACCAGCACACGAAGGCAATAACTGGCAAGCACAACCAAGGTCTTATTTGTTTTGGGAGCCAGCAGTTCAGCGTGCTAATCGTTGGAATTTTAATGCTATTCAGCAAATGTTTGATCGGCTGGATGGCTATTTCGCAAACGGACACACAATTGATAAGTTAGAACTGATTGTGGAAGGTGGAACATTTACTGAATTCCCAGTGGAATATCTTGAAAGATATCATCGGGATCTATTTTATGCAGCTAATATTTATTTAGAGGTAAGGAGAATATATCAAAACTATGATAATTTTGATATAGGCGACCTGGAAACCGAAAAACTTAAAGATATTCGCCAGCCATTATCTATTCGTGAAGAAATTATTATTAATAAGACATCTAACGTTCATATCATCGGTATTTGTGTAGAAACTCGTCCCGACACAATTGATAAGGATTGGATTATTCGTTTCCGCGATTGGGGGGTTACCCGCGTTCAAATTGGAGTTCAACATACGGACAATAAGATTTTGAAAAAAATCAACAGAGGTCATACGATTGAATGTGCCGTTGAATGTATGCAATATCTCAAGGATAATTGTTTCAAGATTGATAT
>MDTF01004351.1_pt1 | contig 14781 bp, 11 predicted proteins | sample 811191 | NCBI WGS metagenome assembly MDTF01 (sample SAMN05326649, study PRJNA326480) | marine metagenome | isolation source: seawater | place: Southern Ocean | collected 2011
GGATTGAGATTCGATTGGTATCAACCTACTGACGCCGACTTTATAGACGAGTTGGTAGCGACAGTAATAGATACAGTTAATGTACAAAGAAGTACTCGGGGTTTAACGCCAGAGCAAGCTATTGCTCGAGCCGAAGAAGAACATTTAATAGCCAAAAATCTTATTGGTTCTCTCTATCATGCTCACTCAAGTATCACTTCAAACAGCTCCCCAACACCGATAGTCATTCCAAGGACCAAAGATTCTTATGCCAAAAACAGCAGCGACCCGACTAAAGTTAATTACTCTTATCGCTACTTCGATAATGTCTATAAGGCACTAATTGAACTCAAATGGATTGAAGTATCCATTGGCGTTGAATATTCAGGTTTCACTCGAGCCCATGCCTCAGGTCAACTGGCTAATACCTTTAGCCGGATTGGATTGGTTTGGACCAAGCAACATCCCATTGATAAAAGTCGTCTTATTGTCTTAAGAGACAGAGAGCTAATAACCTCCTCCGCTACAAATAGTGAAAGGCAAGGCAAGAGCAAAAGGTATCGTAAGTTCGATCTGCCAACTCCAAAGACACCCGAAGTTCAGCAGATGGCTAAGTATCTCTAGTATTATAACGATGTGTTAACCAAGCATTGTGTTTCCTTTAGTTTAGCAAAACATCATCCGATAAATAGCCTTTTAAGCTATTGCAATGTCTGTGAATTCAATTGAAAAATTCCGTTATATTCAGAAATTATGGCCCCGAAATTGGTTATTTACTGCAGAAGTTGTAGCGAAACCGTCGGCCCAATAAATTGGACCTGGCAAATGTGGCTGAGAACCGAGAGATGGCGAATAACAAAGGCCGCAAAGTATATTGACATAACTATCGACTCCCCATCCAAGTCCATCTCCTCCCTCAGGAATGATTATCTTAAATGTTTTAGCCAATCCTATTTTACTGTCATAAAATGTAGCAAATCGGATACTCGAGGAACCCACTTTAAAATTTGCACCAATAGCGATTTTAGATCCACCCTCTCGAGTCATTGGAGGGTTATTATTCTTTCTAAGCTCGATCAATGAGGTGGGTATACTGAGTGCTGTAAGGTAATTCTCGACTGTTTCAAGAGTCTTCTGTTGGTTGTTACTTGGTAGGCGCCCATCTCTAATAATGATTGCCTTATTAAATTGATAACCTAGCTTAGCCTCCGCGAGATACTTGGCCTCTTTTAACATCTCGACAATGACGTCTCCTCTTATACTTTCATCGATTTTTTTTCCAGTTCTCGACACTGATGTGATCAACCTACCTTCCGGACTTAAAGCGGTAACAACTATATTACTCAATCTCTGAGATGGACTATGCCCAATGTCAACTCCAAAAAAAATACCGTTATCAAAGGCCTCAGGAAATGGTAGATTAAGCTCATACGGTGCGCCTACGGCATTCACAATTGATAAAAGGTGGGGTCCAATCCAATAGGAAGATTTATAAGTGCTTAGAGAGACTAATCGATACTTCTGGCCCCAATCATCCATGATGGCCATTAGCTGACTTTGCATCTCTGGCAAAGGTTGTCCTTTTTTCCCTGTGATTGCTATAACCGCAATATCGTTATCACAGAACATATCAGGTTTCGTAGCTTGACATCGAGCTCGCTTCAATAAAGAAGATACATTCCAGCCTTTTATGTTAAGTCCACTGTGGCTTTTTGTGACTTGAGACCATTTTGTTTTTAAGCTATTTTTATAATATTTAAAAAACTCATATGCACCGTCACAAGCAACATCAGCTATAAAATGGATGTTTACCTGCTCGGGAGTTATACGCAAGCCACTTGCGGCAGCGGACTTCCACATATCAGACGTTACTGAAAAAACTGATGTTGCCCCCCTCGCGGAGGTTAATTCGATAATATTGACATCACTTTCCACTATTTTTTCTTTAAGCTGATGAAACTTGCCTGTAGCGACAAGTTGATTACCTATACTCACGATGCCATTAATGATAATCGAGACATTTGTTTTGGGCCGGCTCCTCGGACCCAACAAACGTGTCTCTTGAATTTTACTGGGTGCTCTCAATCCGTGCTCGAAGTAAAGCCTTTTAGGCTTCAAACTTACGTATACTTCGTTATCATCAATGTCGAGAAACTCTTTGCTTACATTTATCGCTTCAACGAACTCAAGATTATTGGAAATAGAAACTTTTTGAATAGGGTTCCAAAGTACCACTCCGACACTGGAACGCGTAATAGAGTAGCCCTGATTTTCAGCAAAGATTACAATGGATCTTATCCAGTCTTTACTGTTAGTTCCGTAAATTGAAATGCGCAAATTCCCTGTTTTTTCTTTGGTATACATTAGCACCATTGCTCCCAAATTATTTTAACTACTATATTTTTATGAGCTAAATGCTAGTTCGCATCAAATATTGTCCTGAGACGCGCCCAGCTCTCATCAGGCAGTGTTTGAATAATCTTTATTAACCGGTGATCGCCACTGCCTAAAATGCGACGGCGAACGAAAGGCGCAATCTCTTCAGCCTCTTGAACTTCGTCTTCGTCAATGTCCATGCCACGAACAATTGCTCCCGCACGCAAGGCTTCCTCGAGAGTGATATTGAAACTCTGCTGAAATGATAACCCGCAGGTATAGCATTTCTTAGCCGCCATTGGATTTAAGGCGTCACAATCAACACATGCTTTTAGTCGCTCAGGTGCAACAGGGAATGCACTATCACAAACTGGACAATCTCTTGCACCCAGCTCGCATTCATGGCCACATGGGCCGCAACGTTTAAATCTAGGCCTTAGAGTGCCATTACGAGCGCTAGGTGACATTTCATCTTCAACTCGTCTCGCATATGTTTCAAATGTGCTAAACGAGGGCATAACCACATATGCACGAGTGTCATCATCATTACCAGCAGACCTAACTACTCGACCAATAGCCTGCCGAAATGCTAGTTCAGTCATGGCATTAGGTAGATACAACAACACCCTCAATCGTTTTATATCCACTCCTTCAGATACCATTGCCACGGACACTAACCACCTTTTATCGGTCTCTCTAAAGGCTCTTATCTTTGAGTTAGGGTTAGGCATTTGACTATGAACAAGTATGGGCTTTTCACCTTCGATCTTTTCAAGAAGTGCGACCATATAGTTCGCCATTTCGATACTGGGTGCGATGATTAAACCACCCGCGTTTGGCATCCGGTAGCGCAGATCGGTCAGCTTTTCACTTCCGCTCTCAATCATAGTGGCCTGGTAACCATCAAGTAATGGAGTCGTATTGTCTTTTTCAAACAGAGGAGTACGAGCAAGGCGATAAAAATCGAGAGCTTTTTGCAACCCAGGTATACGTTTAAGTTTACCCTGAAGAGCTGCCTTATTTTCACCAGAAACCATGACACTATCACCATCAAGGTCCACTGTAAATTTGCCCTCATGACGATGAAAAGTAACAGGACGACAATAACCTAAGTCAACCGCCTCGCCATAAGTTAGAGAATAAGTACCCTGCTCTGGATGGGTAATCGAACCAGCATCGTCATGCGCCAGCCATACCGAATTAACGCCGTCGGACCTAATTGGCGTACCTGTTAGCACGAGCACAAATTTTGCGTCTTGAAAGGCGCCATCAGCACCATCACCCCAAGCAGCCTCAACTGCAGCGTGATGATGCTCATCGCAAATCACTAAAGTTTTATGTGCATGACATACTGCTTGTAGCTCTGGCAATAAACCTTGGATCGCCGACCATGTAGCGCAAATATCTAATGACAAAGTCGCTATATCACCATCTGCAGCCGTTACCTTGGCCATATGACGCTTTGTAACAAAGCGATAATCATCAGCCCACTGGTTAACAATTTCGGATCGCGGTGCTATAACAATCACGCGCTCGATCTCACCGATATCTATAAGTGCTTTCGCGATAGCACAAGATGCTAAGGTCTTACCCGCACCTGGAGCAGCATTAATTAGGAAATGCCTATCAGTCCTCTCTGTAATGAACCAATCCAGAGATTTATGGAGTGCTTCTTCTTGCCACTTTCTTAATTTAATACTCATTGCGAACCCTTTTTCAAATTACATGTGGCGCATAAAGCCTGGCCATTACTTGTGGTGGTCTCACCGCCTTTACTGAATGCAAAAACATGGTCAGCGTGAAATGACTTATCCAGTGATTTATTGCAATTCATGCATTGACCACCTGCTATCCAAGCAAGTATTCTTTTTTGCCGCTTAGTAAATAGCCGTCTCATAATCCCGCCCAAATATATTCGGTCAGCATTATTTCCTTAACAGGCAAATTACTCGGTGGAACAAAAACGGCAAATTGATTAATGCGCCTAACTACTCTGACAAACGGAACCTTGCGTGACTCAATTTTATAGCCACTCTGTCGCATTCTTGATATTTCAGCGGTCAATACAGGAACGCCAAATAGTGTTACTGCTTCCATTGATGTAATCGGCTGACCTGATAAAATATGTTCCTTTAGAGCCATAACTAAGCTTGTCTTATATGTCCTCATATTGATTCCTCTTAAGCCGCTGAAAGCAGCTGTTGCCATTTAATATCATTAGGTATATGCATCATGTAGTCATCTTGAAGCTCTACATCATTTTGCTGATATGCCTTGTAGTCGTCATCGACTAACTCCCAAGACCAAGTATCAATTACTTGATTTACTGGCAGTTCGCATAGAGGTGTCTTACCTTCATGAAAAAAGGCGTTGTTTTTTAATGGGTTGTCACATGCTTCTGTTATGAGCGACGCACACTCAAGCAACTCTTGCTTGGACATAGTGCTACCAAGTACATCGGCTAATTCAGAGAATACGTGCCTTACTTTTTGTGATTTATTCATAAATACCTCAGTTAAACCTCATTTTGGTCTTGATTTTTTTCGTTCTATGGCCAGCGGTAACAATCACATTTTCTGGATCCACAACGACATAGGCAGTCTCCCATCCCTTCTTATGCTTCAGTCCTAAACTTTTTATTTCGGACAGTAGCTCCTCTTTTGCTAACTTTGATCGTGCCATCACAATTGCGCAGCCACGTCCTCCATCAAAGGCGTCTCCGACCTTGAGTATTAAGCTAGCAATAGCCTCAGGTATACCTCGTTGCTGACACCTTCTTGATGCGTGTTTTGTTAAAACCATGATGCTTTCCTCGTTTCCTAGCGTTTGTAATTAAGAGTCGGATTGAGTATCTTTATCAGCGAGTGCTTAATTTGCGTGAAAAACTCTCCCCCTTACTAAGCAAACAAACGAAATAGAGATTTATTCCATTGGGCCTTAAAAAAAATCTTTTATTTACTCTTATAGTTAGTATTGCAGGGCTATGGATGCCAGAGTCGAAAAGCTCTGACGTCACTCCCGGTCCTTGGTTTTTGTCTATACAAACGTTTCTCGGTGAGGAAACGATGTTAGACGCGCTTGCTATGGAAGTAGGTGAAGAGATACAGAAAAGAACGAGGGAACTCGACAGTTTTAGTTATGACGATGAGGCGTCATACCGACAGTGGGCTTTAAAACGATATAAACTTCTGACGCTAAGGACCACTTTAATCGAGGAACTAGAAGTGCCCTCGTATAACGAGCTCGCCGTCAACAACAACTATTTCATAGCCGAAATGAAGGCATCAACTTTTGATCAGGAATATAAACAGATATTTCCGTTTACTGATGATGATGCGGCGGTAAGTCGAATGCGAGATATATTCCTCGTTCTAGAGGAAAGGATGAGCGCGTCTGACCTAGTCAATATGTACTATGCAGGCGCTAGTTTCTTTGCAGAATTTGAGAGGAAATATCAAAAGGAAGCCATCCATTACTTCGACATTGCGCGAAGATCGTTAAAGGAACGCTCTGATCTTCATGAGGATTGGCTAGCGATATTTTTATACTACACTCCGTGGATGGTAGATGAAATCAACTACCTAAAAAGGATTAACGAACACAGCCTCATCGAGAAATCCAAAGAAGAGCTAGCTACTTGGACTGAAGGGCCAATCTTTCAATTTACAGAGGACTTGTCAGAAATTTTAGCTGTGGATATTTGGAAGATGACAATAGAGCTCATGACTGGCAGTCCAGCGCTCGCTCAGCAAAATTTTGAAGCCATGGCAAAAAGGCTCTATGGTTTGAGTGACTCGGATGCGGTTAAAATTCTTCAACCCGAATTGGTTTCCTCTGCTCTCGAAGAATACGGTTCTCGCATAAGTGACACCGAGCTAAGTGTCCACAGCAACAAAGTTGCTAAGGTTGAGCTACATGTCGCTGGGGTACTCACCTCTTCTCCAGGTGAATCATCCTACGATACCTTAATCATGTATAGATCGGCGCAACTTGAGGAAAGTCTGACCTCACTTGATGCAGGGGCAGTTAAATACCAACGAATTGCATTTGAGCTGCTTATAAACCAGATTGATGACCTAGGCATAATCGACGACCTGACTGCTGATAGTTTATGGGAAATCAATAACTTCAAAAGTCCCCTCAGTAATTTCGCTATGGATGCGATGGCATGCTCTCATGCAGATGATTGCTCTCCAATCAAAAGAAGAGAAATTTTAGATTACTTCGTGAATTCTAATGTAGATAGTGATTTTTTGGCGATGGCTCATTCACTTGAGATGATGCGGTTTTTGGAGGATGATTTACCCTTTAGGGCCAGAGAATATTTTACTACTCACTTCATGGGCAAGGATTTTCCACATGACTGCGCAAGCCTATTTTCAAAGGGCTCTGCTAGTTATTTCATGTCTCGATCTACCTACCTCAGTATAAGAAAAGATCCCTATGGTTTTTCAATACCACTCTCTCAAGTTGCTAAGGACATTGAAGTGTCGAGGAAAGCTTACGCTGAGTTATCTAACAACGACGAAATACTGCAAGACTCTTGCACAGGGAGCGGACAAAAAATTGAGGTAGACGCTCTTATAAAAGAGGCTCACATGACCTTGCTCGGTATCCTATGGGAGTCCCCAACGCCGTTTGATCGCTTTGAGCGCGACGATGACCTTATGGATATGCAGGAGCAAAGAGTTCTAAACCTAATGCACAGCGCCAAGTTATACGCAAAAAAACTTAGTTATATTGATACGCTTCTAGTATCTGGATTCAACAACCTACTCGCACAGTTAAGACGCGTGGCCACTGACAAGATATTTTTATCAAAGGTAAGAGCTAACCAAGAAATTATTGATTCATTCGTTGTTACGTGTGCTAGATCAGCAGCACTTTTTAGGCCAGCAAAATGCATAAGACTTCTTCCTATCGCACATAGTCTAAAAACATACAGTATCAATTCTAAAGATATACTGTTAAATACGGTCAAGGCAGCCGAAGGGCTGAGCGAAACAGGCGATTCTCTGGTCCGGATATCTGAATTAATTGACGTAACAGCATCATTAGAGGAACAAAAAGCAAATATCGGTATTTCCGCCGGAATAATTGGAAAAATCAAAAAGCTAGAAAGACAGAAAGTTATACTTGACGACCAGGTCACACTCCAAAAAGAGCTGATCAAGTCTAAAAGCCCGTCCGCGGCTGCAGTCCTTGAGTCGAGAATCGTCAACTTAGAGAGTATTCAAACTCGGCTTAGTGATGACGAAGCCTTGGTAATTGTCTTTCCAAAGATAGGCGGGTTCTTTCAGGGCCTATATGTGGTGGTGGTAATAGAATCGGCCGCTATTAGGACAAAGGTAATTACTAGCTTCACAACTGATAAGCGAATTGACACCATTATTGACTCGGTAGCGACAGTTTCGCCATATGAGTACGAAGCGGCGTACACAATCTTTGATGATTTGTTTGGCAATATTAAGAATGGACCTAGTGGGAATGCAGTCAAGAAGGTTACCTTTATAGGGGCAGGCAAACTGGACTCTATCCCACTACGATTATTAATCACAGAGAACCCTGAGGAGTTTGACTTTAAACCTAATGACTCATGGGCGTATAAAAAAGCGGAGTTTACCAGATCGACGAACCTTATACAGTTTTTAGGAAGTAGGATTTTAAGCGTAAATAATAAAAGTGCCGGCTTATTTTTAGGGGTTGGAAATCCACATTTAGCAAGTTCTCAAGCCGACTTAAGGGGTCTTGAGATTATTCTGCAGGATGGCAGCAAGCCGACCATTAGCGGGCTTAGTCGACTGTCAAGTCTGCCGGATACCGAAACAGAAATAAGAGAAATTGCTAAATATTACCTAGACGAGCCGAGGTCCAAGATACTGTTAGGGAGGGACGCGAGCGAAGCAAAACTAAAGTCGTTAGATATAAAGAAGTACAGCACAATCGCGTTCGCAACCCACGGCCTTCTGTCTGGGGAGATAAGTGGTCTTGAGGAGCCGGCGTTGCTATTAACCCCTCCAGGAGAATCCAGCGAATATGACGATGGCCTGTTAACGGCTAGTGAAATATCAAATATGGATATGAGGGCAAACTTAGTGATCTTGAGCGCGTGCAATACCAATGTCGATGACGCCAATAGCGGCTCGGCTCTCACCAATCTCTCTAATGCATTTATGCATGCAGGTGTGACGTCTATTATGGCGACCCATTGGAATATAGAGAGTAAGGTTGCGACGTTCTTGACCACTAGGACAATAAAGCGCCTGAACGAGAATCCATCTCAAGGCCTCGCTAGCGCAATGAACCACGCGATTGACCTTGCACGTGAGCGCACGGAATGGCAACATCCTTTCTTCTGGGCACCATTTAGCCTCTATGGTGATGACGCTATAAATAATCGCAGTACTATGGAATAAAACTTAATATTGTTTGTTATGTAAGGTGACGGGTGTGATTACAGAGAAAATATACAAACAAATACGGCCTAAATTGGCGGCTTATGCATATAGCTTGACCAAGAATGTCGATGATGCCCATGATCTTATTGATGAGGTTATAACCAAGATTCTAGAGTCTGACAATATCCCTAATGATGTCAATATAGAGGCCTACGCCACACGCTCGGTAAAGAACCTATTTTTGACTAGGATAAAGAAAGCGTCCAGAGAAGTTAGTGAACAGCGACCGGATGGCACAAGTATCTATGACATAGAAGAGGATCCCACTAGTGGGAGTTTCGTCGAAGAGGGTGATCTGAAGAGAGTGCTTATGGGGTTAGAGATAAAGTGCAGAGAGATTCTGATTCTACATTCAGTCGGCAATAGCTATAAGGAAATCTCAGAGGTGCTTGAGATAGCGCTAGGAACAGTTATGAGCAGGATGGCGAGGTGCAGAGAACATCTGGACCCTGTTGTGAGTGAAGGAAAAATATGACTACTAAACAATTAAGTAATAGCTTGCTCGTGGCCTATGCGGATGGCGAGCTTGGCCCAGATGATATAGCTTTGGTTGAGGCCGCAATAGCTACCGACCTCCATATAAAAGCGCGAGTTGACACGTTTAAAAAATCTGGAGCCATGCTAAAAGCCTCTTTTGAGAGTTCGGACCAAGTAACGCCTGACCACGTTATTCACAGGTTCAAAGTGATCGAGGCTGCGGCAAAAAAAAAGCAACAAATAAAAACGGCCACCGTTGATGAACCATCGAAGCTCTCCTGGCGCTTTTTTGGATCTTTAGGTGGGTCATTCGCGGCAGGTCTTGCATGCGCGGTATTCATAATCTCACCTGCACTGTTAACAGTGAATAATGAGGTCTCTTTCCCCTCTCCTGCCCCCCAAACTCAGCAATTAGTTATGCGGGGTGTCGACCAATTTATGGCTCCATATATTAAGCAACTGGGAGTTGAGATAGCTCATGAGGGAAGCATACAGGCCGGAAAGCCGTTTGAGGTGGTGTATAAGTCACCTATATCCGGCAGGTTAAAAATCTCTGAAGTTTCAGACAACACTATCCCTATCATACGTGTGTTAATGGCAATACTAGATCTTGATGTCACCGAGTATCTAGATGCCACAATTACTGCGGGCTCTTACGGACAATCGATATTTACGATTGAAGACCAAGAAACGCTACACTTTCGTATCGAGTTCAGCAATGATGTGACGACTATCACACATGACATAGTCTTTAAAGTGACACAATGAATAAAACTAGCGATTAAACGCTAATTAAGTTTTAGCCAGCATAGGTAGCAGTATGCTTAATAGAGAACTTTATCCCCTTCGACCCACAATAAAAGTGTTTGCCTTTTTTTGCGTCCTCTCTTTGTCGACGTTTAGCCTAGCTGACGATGAACTCAATAGCATAGCAACTGATCTTGAACAGTACGCCACCGACGCTGAAGCTGGAATAGCCGCCGCACAGTTCCAACTTGGTTACGCCTATAGCGTTGGCGAGGGCGTAGTCCAGAACTATGAAACGGCTTTCTATTGGTACACCAAAGCGGCCGAGCAAGGCTATTCTATAGCACAAAATAATTTAGGTGTTCTCTACGAGAACGGGCAAGGGGTCTCCCAAGACTATGAAAAAACATTTGATTGGTACACCAAAGCGGCCGAGCAAGGCTATTCTATAGCACAAAATAATTTAGGTGCTCTCTACGAGAACGGGCAAGGGGTCTCCCAAGACTATGAAAAAGCATTTGATTGGTACACCAAAGCCGCCGAGCAAGGCTATTTTGTAGCACAAAATAATCTCGGCGCGCTCTACCAGTTTGCTGGAGGTGTCTCCCAAGACTATGAAAAAGCATTTGATTGGTACACCAAAGCGGCCGAGCAAGGCTATTCTGTAGCACAAAATAATCTCGGCGCGCTCTACCAGTTTGCTGAAGGTGTCTCCCAAGACTATGAAAAAGCGCTTGAGTGGTACACCAAAGCCGCAGAGCAGGGAAATCTCAGAGCAGAAACTTCTACTGGGCTTGCATACTATTGGGGTAACGGCGTTACAGTGGATAGGCCGACTGGAATAGAATGGCTTTTAAAAGCGGCTGAGCGAGGAGACTCTACCAGCCAGTCTACCCTCGGATTCGCCTACTACTGGGGCGAGGGCGTTAAAAAGGATTATGTTTCGGCGGTAAAATGGGATAGCAAAGCAGCGATGAACGGCGATTCCCTTAGCCAGTTCCGTCTTGGTCACGCCTATTCCGATGGGCTGGGCGTAGTCCAGAATGATGAAACCGGTTTGGAGTGGTACATCAAAGCCGCAGAGCAGGGGAATGCCGCCGCACAATATAATGTTGGTGTAATCTATTCCAGTGAACAAGGTGTCTTCAAAGACTATGAAAAAGCGTTTGAGTGGTACTCCAAAGCCGCGGAGCAGGGAAACGTTGATGCTCAAAATAATCTTGGTCTCCTGTATGACTGGGGCGAGGGTGTGGAACAGAATCCCCAAAAGGCTCTCGAGCTATTTACCAAAGCTGCGTTAAAAGGAGATTCAAACGCCCAATTTAATCTTGGTTTAGCCTATAGCTATGGTGAAAGGAAAAACATACCCTCATCACTTGCATACATGAAACGCGCGTATGATGATGGAGGCATGCTGCAAGCTGGCTTTAGAGTTGCATTACAATATTTAGATAAAGAAAGTGGATTTTATTATCCTGAAGCCGCCTTTAATATTTTGCAGGCGACAGTCCATAAGGGCGACAGTAGCGCAAGTTACTTCTCTAATTCCCTTGCTCTTTTAGCTCACATGTATGCCACTGGGCTATATGTTCCAAAAGATATTTCAAAGGCACTCGATCTCTTAGGCAAGCTTGTACCCGGGGATATAGATTCTCTAGTCTTTGAGTTAATATTGCCTACTCTAAACATAACACTCACTCCAAAACTAAGCCAAAAATATGTGCCTCATCTGAGGTCTGCTCTGGATGAGAGCTGTATTTCTGAGTTTGAGAAACTCGATCATCAAAGTTTTATAGCGAACCCTATTTGGGAGCTTTTACGCTCTATAACGTTCATGGATGGAAACTTAGCCGCGAACTGCTTCGATGTGTATGTCAAGGACCAACTTGTGTCTGGCAACTACTTCATAGTTGCGGAGCGTTACAAGGTTGGAGTCCCAGGATTAATAAAGGTGGACAAGGAGAAGGCATTTAAATATATGCTTATGGCTGCAGAGTCTAATTCCTCCGCAGACAATGCAATAGCAATGGATTGGGTCGCGCTTTTCTACAGCACTGGTTATGGCACCGTTAAGAATCCTGCTGAGGCACTTTTCTGGTACCAAGAAGCGGCAGACCTTGGCTTCGATTTCGCTCTGAATAATCTCGGCTGGGCTTATGAAATAGGCGAGCTAGGGCTCGAAATAGATATTAAGAAAGCATTCGACTACTACAACAGAGCATATTTGGAGGGGGTCGACTGTAACCTGTGCATGACTAACCTAGGCAGGATGTATGAGTCGGGTAAGGCCGTCAACCAAGATCTAAGTATGGCTAAAATCCTCTATACTAGGGCTTTTAACTTAGGTGATTTAGAGGCTGGAAATCTCTTAGCCTCCATGGAACTAGAGGGTTTGGCCGGGCCAAAAAATGAAGTTAGCGCAATCTCTACTTTAGAGCGCGTGGTGTCAGGCAACCCCACATATAAATTGTCGGTTGGTGACGCTAGTCACGATGATGAAGTCAATAAAGCACGAGCTCAACTGGAGGCTTTAGGATTGATCAATAAACCCAAGAGCGTGCTCGATCTCGGCGACTACTTCGCACTTGTGATCGGTAATTCAAAATATGACAATCTCGTCGATCTAGCAACCGCAGAAAATGATGCTACTGAAGTCGCGCACGTATTAGCAAATGAATATGGGTTTTCAGTGACACTCCTGTTAGATGCTAATAGACAGGAAATGATAAAAGCGTTAAACCAATATCAGCGCGAACTAAAAAAGAGTGATAACTTTCTACTCTATTATGCAGGCCATGGCAGACTAGATAAAACCAAAGAAGGTTATTGGCAACCAGTTGATGCTGACGAAATTGATAATGCGCAGTGGATACCAAATACAAGAATTAGCAGAACACTTAAAATGTTTAACGCAAACAATATTCTCATAATCGCGGACTCCTGTTATGCCGGCAGCCAACTTCGTGGCCTCGAAATATTACCTGAAACCGTGGAAGACACCCGTTCATCTAAAAATGATGGCAATACCCTACTTCAAAGACTAAATCGCTCAAAAAGCCGAGTAGCTATGACCTCCGGCGGCATGGAACCGGTAGCTGATAGACACGGGTTTTCTAAAAATTCAATATTTGCAGAATCTTTCATTCAAACTCTAAAAATTAATTCGCAAACCATACTTGCAGAGGATGTCTTCAAAAAAGTTCGGCAAAGAGTTGTCCCCATTACTGCAGATCATGGATACGTCCAAACACCTGAATATGGGCAACTTCATACATCAGGACATGAGGGTGGTGATTTCATTTTTAGGCGCGTGTCCTTGTAATAAGTACCTTTACTGCCGAGTGCTTTCACCCCGCCCCTAATTCTTAGTCATTAATTTATCCGTCTACGCCAATCCTCAGCCGCTATTTATCTCAAATAGCCCCTCAGCTAATCCGTTATGAATTTTTTAGTTACCAACGCGGCTACACCCAAAAATAATAAAAATTTAAGTTTGTAATTATTTATGGAATAAATCGGTGGTTGGATTGTCTTCTGAGTGTAAGGCAAATTTGAGGATTATTTATGTGGTTTAAAAATCTTGATCAGAAACAATTTATATTATATGCGCAGCAGTCTGCGCGTTTAAATACTGCTTATTGGCTGGCAGTGCTGACCACTCATAAATGTGAAGAGGAAGAATCTACTTTAGTTATACGTGCTGAGATTGAAGCCTTTAAGCGACAAATTACGCTAATGCTAAAGCAGGTGCGAAAAGATATCCGCAAGCAACAGGACCTCCCGCTGGTCCTCATAAAACATGAACTAGTTTATACCACTTTGTATTGTCGCCAATATACTAAAAACACAAACCGGCGCGCGTTATTCTCTAAACTCGGAATACCGATGCCTGGTGATGACCTGATGATCGATAAAGAAATTACATTTATCAGGGAGCGCTCAAATATCGTTACTGAGGATGATTTACTAGACCAATGGGATCGAGCGATTTATTTGACCTATGAATCGATAAAATTAAAAGAGCAGTCTCTATTCTCCCCCCGGAGGGCCATTAGTAAAAGGCTTGATACTGCGCACTTCCTTCTGGAGCCGGGGACAAAAGCCATAACAGAGTACTGCGGCGCCTATATAGAACATTTAGGGTTAGAACCTTTTCACTCGAGTGAATTGTTGGATCGGTTAGTCTTCGACTTTACAAATATGTTCGCAGTTGGATTACAGTTGGTTACGTTTAGCCGTTTGTTCTTGCTAACACCCCAAAGAATTATGAAATCGGTTACCGATCGAGGTGGCCTTGGAAAATATATAGCGAGAATGACAGAAATGTCAAAGGACATTCAGACGCGTCTTATCGCAGCTAACCTAGCTCGCACCGATACGATACGTCAAGCAATTGATATGCATATCATAGGATAATTAACTACTTAGATTTATCTTCCAAGTGCCTCCATATTTGAGTAGCTTTTTTATCAAATCACTGTCTGTGGTCAAATTTTTGCTGGAAATTTTTTGAGCTCTACTTACCGCTAAACATATCTGCCCCACCGCGCTGAGAAGACCCAGCTTCGCCGCTTCATTAATCTGGAACCTTGTTTTCGAATTTGGCTTTGGAACCTTGTCTCAAAATTCGTCGTATGGGGTTCATGTCCCGTGAAGCACGGTTCAAGGCCCTTCACTATCATTCCATGAAGCTTTAATAAGGAGAAACGCATGAAACTATTCTATACACCTGTTGAAAGACTGA
>MDTF01004632.1_pt1 | contig 14779 bp, 15 predicted proteins | sample 811191 | NCBI WGS metagenome assembly MDTF01 (sample SAMN05326649, study PRJNA326480) | marine metagenome | isolation source: seawater | place: Southern Ocean | collected 2011
GGCGTCAAGAATTTGATCTTGCTTCTGGTTTGGGGTTTAGTCTTATGGAATGGACATTAGATCAAGATCGTCTTTATGAAAGTCCCTTGATGACTAAGAAAGGACAGCTGGATATAATTAAACTAAGCTCTTCTTATGGCATTAAAATACCCTCTTTGACTGGAGATTGTTTCATGCAAGCTCCATTTTGGAAGCTTTCTGGTGTCGAGAAAAAAGATCGGCAAAAGGATCTAACCTCCATTCTTAGTAGTTGTGAGAAAGTTGGAATCAAACAGATTGTAATTCCTTTGGTAGACGGGGGGCGGATAGATAATAGTGACCAGGAATTAGCATTATTAGACTTTTTACTCGATATAGAGTCCGATATTCGTGACATGGGGATCCAAATAGTATTTGAATCAGACTTTGGTCCTGATGAGTTAAAACTTTTTATTGGGCAGTTCAACCCAAAAATTTTTGGTATTAATTATGATATTGGCAACAGTGCGGCTTTGGGATTTGACGCTGAAAAAGAGCTTAATGCATACGGTGATAGAATTTTAAATGTCCATATTAAGGACCGTATTTTAGGAGGAACCACAGTGCCGCTTGGCGCTGGTAGCGCCGACTTTGAGGCGGTTTTTTCGGCGCTGAGGCGAGCGGGTTACCAAGGCAACTACATCTTGCAGACCGCGCGGGCGCAGGATGGCGACCACGCGGGCGCGCTGTGCCGTTACCAGGATATGGTGGTTAACTGGATTGCACGCCATGAAGCTTGAACTTTCCGGCAAGACGGCACTGGTGACGGGCAGTTCGCGCGGGATAGGCCGCGCGATTGCCGAGGCTTTGCGCGCCGAAGGCTGCCGGGTCGCGGTCAATGCGCGCAACGCAGACGGATTGCAGGCTTGTGCCAGGGCAATCGGTGCTGCCGCGGCCATTGTCGGAGACGTGGCCGATGCCGGGGAAGCGCGCCGGGTCGTTAACGAAACGGTGTGTGCGTTGGGCGGACTCGACATTCTGGTCTGCAACGTGGGTAGCGGCAGCTCGGTTTCCCCGGGTGATGAAACCCACGAAGAATGGCAACGTGTCTTTGCGCTCAACCTCTGGAGCACCACCAACACCGTCGAGGCGGCTCGCGAGGCGCTGGCTACTTCGCGTGGTGTGATTGTTTGCGTGTCCTCCATTTGTGGGCTCGAAGTTGTGCCCGGTGCACCAGTTACCTATTCTGCAGCCAAGGCAGCCGTACATGCCTATGTGCGTGGTATTGCCCGTCCTCTCGGTAAGATGGGTATTCGCATCAATGCCGTGGCCCCTGGAAACATTTTGTCTGACGGTTCGGTGTGGTCGCGCAAACTAATTGAAGATGCGGGTGCTGTGCACAACATGCTTGGACGCGATGTCGCGCTGGGTCGTCTGGGTACCCCGCAAGATGTGGCTGAACTGGTTGCCTACCTTGCCTCGACCCGCACTGACTTTGCCACTGGCGGGGTATGGACGCTTGACGGTGGTCAAGTACATTCGTGAACGAACGCAATATAATATAGGAAAAAGCGTGAACAAAGCATTCAAAAAATTCGACTTGACGGGTAAAACGGCTCTCATTACTGGTGCGGCTGGTCTACTCGGCGTGGAGCATGCGGGTGCCCTGCTGGAGAGTGGCGCGACGGTCGTGCTCACGGACATTGGCGAAGTGGGTCTTGCATCTGCCAGCGCTTCCTTGGCACTTAATCACGATGCGGCGCGCATCCTCACGTATGTGATGGACGTCTCAAAGCTGGGTTCAATCGGGGCCGTGGCTGAAGAACTGTCGTCTAGCGGTCGGCGTGTGGACATTCTGATCAACAATGCGGCCATCGATCCCAAGGTGAAGGGTGATCAGGGTATGACGGAGACTTCCCGCTTGGAGAACTTTGCCCTTGACCAATGGGATTTGCAAATAGCTGTGGGCCTTACTGGCGCTTTTCTGTGCAGCCAGGTTTTTGGAAGTGCTATGGCGCAAGACAGCAAAGGTGGTGTGATCCTCAATATTTCCTCGGACCTCTCAGTTTTCTCACCAGACCAGCGTTTGTATCGCAAGGACGGCTTGACTGATGAAATGCAGCCGGTCAAGCCGGTAACTTATTCGGTCATTAAGGCGGGCCTGATTGGGCTCACTCGCTATCTGGCGACTTATTGGGCAGATCGTGGAGTGCGAGCCAATGCCTTGTCGCCCGGAGGCGTGTTCAACGGTCAGGGTGAGGAATTTGTCCAGCGTCTTACCTCATTGATTCCGCTAGGGCGTATGGCGAACCATGATGAATACCTTTCTACCGTGCAGTTTCTTTGTTCAGATGCCTCGGCATATTTGAATGGACAGAACATCGTGATAGATGGCGGGCGGTCAGTGTGGTAAAACGTTTTCTGATTACCACCGCGCTGGAAGAGACTTGGCGTGATGATGAACCTATTTTATTTCTGGGTGAATGGTGCAAGCGCTACACCCGCAAGGACTACTGGTCGAGCATGGACGCCGATCTGTTGCCCTATCACTGGGATGATCGCGCCAAGTTGTATGCCGATTATCAATATCTGCAAGACTTTTATGAGAGGTTGTTGCAGGATTTAACTACCCAGCTAAATCAGATTCACGGAGTAGAGCACAGTCTGCGCTATTGGCGAATATTGATCGGCCCATGGCTAGGCTATTTTGTCCAGATATTGTTCGACCGCTGGACGTCCATCCAGCAGGCCGTCAGCCAGTATGACCTTTCTGGTACTGTCGTCCTTGCAGGTCAAGAACAATCCTTGGTGCCCAACGATATGATTGACTTCACACGGCTCTTTCTTGGGGACGAGTGGAACCATCACATATACGCATCCATCTTGAAGGGGTTTACCTCGGTTTCCTGCATCAAACGCTCTCGGCAGGATATAGTTGGACTTCAGAAAGCCGAACCGGCTCCCACCTGGAAGCGGCAGATAAAACGAACGTTAGCGACGTGCTATGTAAAGGTCGCAAGTACTCTGACTCAGGATCAGGATGCTTTTTTCCTGGCCACCTACTTGCCGTCTTTCGATGAGATGATGCTGCATAGACGTTTAGGTCAAGTGCCACAACTTTGGCGTTCGGTGCCACCAGTGCAGGTTGCAGTTGATGGTAGCCGGCGACAATGGATTGTTGCTGGGGAAAGCCGCTCAGAATTTGAAGCCTGTGTCCGTACTTTGATCCCCCAACAGGTTCCCACAATTTATCTGGAAGGGTATTGTCAACTGGTCAAACAAACCACAGTTTTACCTTGGCCTAAGCAACCCAAACTGATTTGGACCAGTAATTCTTATAACGCAGACGATGTTTTCAAGGCCTGGGCAGCGGGGAAAGTAGAGTGTGGTTCACGACTGGTGATTGGCCAGCACGGAGGTGGACTTGGAACTCATTTGTGGGCGTATTACGAAGAGCATCAGATAGCTATCAGTGACTGTTTTCTGAGTTGGGGGTGGACGGAATTGTCTCAACCCAAGATTAAGGCAATCGGAGAATTGAAGGCCAAGCGACCCCTAGGGGTTCGCCACGCCGACCAAGCTGGCGTTCTTCTAGTGACAAGCGCTTTACCGCGCCAGAGCTACCATATGTACAGCGTAATAGTCTCGCGCCAGTGGCTTGATTACTTTAATGATCAGTGTACTTTTGTAGAGAATCTCGTTGAACCAATTCGAAGCGCCTTGACTGTGCGATTATATGCTCATGATTATGGATGGGATCAGGCCGCCCGCTGGCGCGATCGTTTGCCGAATGTGTGTCTGGATGAAGGGCAATCTAATATCGAAGGTCTTATTCGCCAAAGCCGACTCTATATCGCCACGTACAACGCAACTACTTTTCTGGAATCGTTCACCATGGATGTCCCTACGGTCATATTCTGGAACCCGAACCACTGGGAACTGCGTGATTCTGCGATGCCCTACTTTGAAGATCTCAAGTCCGTCGGCATTTTTCATGATACTCCAGAGTCCGCAGCCCGCCATGTGAATGTTATTTGGAGCGATGTTGATGCGTGGTGGACCAGTCCCGCAGTGCGTGAGGTATTGAATCGTTTTAAGCAACGCTATTGCTTTCTGCCGGATGATCTTTTGGATCGCGTTGAAGATAGTTTGCGGGAGGTTATGACAGTTTGAGGTAAATCAGCTACACCATAAATACTTCGATTTGTGTTTTTGTTGTTACAACCAGCACCGCGATATACCCAGCTTTACGACTGACTTACTGCTGGCGCGTAGATTTTATTGACGTTTGAAGAAATTATTTTGTGTGCTAGCCAAATTTTGCAGAAGTTAATGGGTACGATTAGGATAGATGGAAGACAATTAGGTTTTTTTTAATAAAAGGAAGGTTAGCCGTGGATAAAGAATATTGGGAAAATTATTATACTAAACAGGATCCTAGCGAACAGCCTAGTGATTTTGCTAGATTCTGTACCAAAAGATATAAAAAAGAGTTTGGACAGCTATTTGACATTGGCTGTGGAAATGGGCGTGATACGTTATTTTTTTCAAGTCAATCTATTCCGTGCACTGGAATAGAGCAAAGTGAGAGTGCTGTAGAAAACAATATAATTAAAAAAACAGCACTGGGACTAGACGCTTCGTTTCATCAAAATGACTTCAGTGCTTGTAATTATGACGAGCTTGCTGATGGCTCGTATTCGGTATACTCAAGATTTACTTTACATGCTCTCAATCATGAAGAAGAAGATAGATTATTCCGTCACTTGAATAATGGACGAAACCTCAAGTATCTGTTTATTGAGGCTAGATCAATTCGCGACGGCCTTTATGGTCAAGGCAAGGAAGTTGGGTTGCATGAGTTTGTTACTTCACATTACAGAAGATTCATCGACCCGCTAGTTTTGAAGTCACAGTTGTCGAATAATTTTGAAATTGAATATTTTGAAGAAGCACAAGGGTTTTCTAAAACCCCGACGGAGGATCCATGTCTGATCAGACTAATTGCAAGGCGGCGTTAGATCCCAATTTTATTGAAACAATCGAGCTGCTGAATAAGCACGAGATCCCTTATTGGGTTTGTCATGGGACTCTGTTAGGTTTGATTCGAGATGGCAGTCTGATTCCTTGGGATCATGACATCGATATAGCCATATGGGCTGGCGATTTTTCGAAACAATCATTGATTGATTTGATGAATGATAATGGATATTCATTAAAAAATGACGGCTCCGATTATGACTTTGTTGCTTTTGTTAAGGTTGGGGGTCGTGAAATTGACTTCAATTATTACCGCACTTCTGATGATGTGAATATGGCATATTCTGAGTGGTATATTCCAAGGTCAAGATTGACGAGCCTACTTAGCCTTATATCTAATAGGTCAGAATATAATGGAAAGGGACGGTCGCTTGTAAGGCAGTTGTATTTTTTGAGTCCTGTGATCGGCTATATTGTTCGCCTACTAAAAAGATCGGGGCTGTTTTATAAGTCTGCTGGTTATACAACTCCAACTAATTTACTGAAGGAGTCTACGGTACTTGAACTATCAGGGATCAATATCAGGGTGCCGCGTCACAGCGAAGCTGTTCTTGAATACCTTTATGGTGAGGATTGGAGGGTGCCCAAGCAGCTTTTCGACTGGATGAAAGAAAGTCCGTCAACTCGTATTTCTAAATCTAGATTTAAATAATGTAGGTAGCTGTATATGAAGAGATTTTTTTTCAATTTTTTCTACTTTTCATCTCGCGTCTTCACCAAGCTGTCACGCCTTTCTTTAAGTAGCGCGCGCAAATTGGATACTATTGATGGCCAGCGACATAGTGTCATTCGTTCGACCCGCTACGATATGGTAGTGGCCCCGGATGAGCCCTATTATGCCGAACAGTATTGGACCGTAATGCTTCCCCTGCTGGACACGCTACCTAAGGATGCTAAGGCACTTGATCTGGGTTGCAGTCAAGGTCGGCTCACAATTAGATTAGGTAAACTCTTCACTCAAGGCCATGTAGTAGGATGTGATATTTCTGCAGAAGCGATCACCCAGGCCAGAGCCTATGGGGCCGGTGAGTCAGCGGGAAATATTGATTTTCAGGTGCAGCCAATATCCGACTGTCTTAAAACTTTCAGCGAACAATCTGTTGATGTGATTATAATGACTGAAGTTACGTTCTTTTATCCACAATGGAAACAAGATGTCCCTCGTATTATCCAAACGCTCAAGCCTGGTGGTATCCTTGTTATGTCGTTCCGGACCCAGTACTTCGATGCGCTTTGTTTGGTGCAAAGTAGGCTGTGGGAGGATGTTGAACCTGTGCTTGAGGATCGACAGGGCGCCATTTTTGGTTCCACAACTGTCTTCTCATGGCAGACTAGCGAGGAAATCAGAGCGTTTATGGTTGAAGTCCATGGGCTAGAGCTTCTTGAGTTGCGCGGAATCGGCGTCTGTTCAGGTATTCCGGGTGATCCTCATGAACATATATGTCAGCCGTCGCAATTGGACGACAGAGAAAGAGTAAAACTAATGAAACTAGAACTCGAATTGGGTAAAACGGTGCCGGATGGAGGTCGTTATATCTTAGCAATAGCTCGAAAAGTTGAAATATAGAAGTTGAGTTTGTTTGAGTTTGGCTTACTAGCTATGTGATTTTGCGTTTCTCAGTGCTTGTATTTCAACGTTTTAGTAACTATTAAGTAAGTAAGAACTATTCAGTGAGTGTATCGGGCCACGCCTACTATTCAATTCCACTATTTAGCCTTTTAATAAGGCTAAATATATTTTTAAAAGGTTATTTTGTAGTGAATAATTTTAAAATTTTCAATAATAAAACTGTATTAATTACAGGAAACTCTGGATTTAAGGGTTCTTGGTTGTCAGCATGGTTGCTTAAACTTGGCGCAAAGGTTGTTGGGTTTTCACTAGATGTACCCTCTACCCCATCACATTTCGCCGCTTTGGCGCTTGAAGATAAAATTGTACAAGTGTGGGGAGATATTCGCGATCCAGAGGCTTGCGCTGCAGCTGTTAATCAATATCGACCTGATTTTGTATTTCACCTTGCCGCGCAACCATTGGTTAGGAGATCTTATTTGGAGCCACATGAGACCTTTGCAACCAATACCGGCGGAACGCTTAATATGCTGGAGGCACTGCGTGGGAGTAATCACCCATGCGCTGCAGTATTTATTACGAGCGATAAATGTTACGACAACGTCGAGCAGTTATGGGGTTATCGCGAAAATGATAGGCTTGGCGGAAAGGACCCTTATAGCGGCTCCAAGGGGGCGGCTGAGCTGATAATTCGTAGTTATGCAGCTTCATTCTTTAAGGGTGATTCGGCAGTGCGGGTTGCTGTAGGACGTGCTGGAAATGTCATTGGTGGTGGCGACTGGGCAGAAGACCGTATCATTCCTGATGCAGTTCGCGCTTGGTCAAATGGTGAGTCTTTACAAATCCGTAATCCTAACGCTACTCGTCCTTGGCAGCACGTACTGGAGCCACTGGCGGGTTATTTAGCCTTGGCAGCTGATTTGGCAGCAGATGGCGCGTTGAGAGGTGAAGCTTTTAATTTTGGACCTCCAGCTGACCAAAACTATTCGGTGTCTGAGTTGCTAGAACAGATGCAATTGCATTGGGCCGGCGCTGTTTGGCAGGATGTATCTGAACCTGACTCAGTCTATGAGGCTGGCTTACTAAAGCTTTGCTGTGATAAAGCGCTGCACCGTATTGCTTGGAAACCACTGCTGACGTTTGCTGAAAATGTTGGAATGACAGCTAATTGGTATAGCACTTACTATGATGATAATGCTGATATGTGGAAATTGACTCAATCCCAGATTTCACAATATCAGACTTTAGGTTTGGATAGGGGTGCCGTATGGGCGAAATAGAAGGCGTTGTGCTAACGCCACTTAAAGTAATTCATGTAGCAGAAGGTGACGTGTTTCATGCTCTAAAGGTAAATGATCCCGGTTACGTGAATTTTGGCGAAGCCTACTTTTCTACGATACATGCTGGTGTCATAAAATCGTGGAAGCGCCATTCCAGAATGACGCTAAATTTAGTGGTGATTAACGGACTTGTTCGTTTTGTTGTACATGACGACCGCCCGCACTCATCGACATTGGGAGTGACTTCAGAATATGTCGTTGGATTACCAGACAACTATTCTCGACTCACTATAGCCCCGGGTCTTTGGATGTCGTTTCAAGGTCTGGGTGTAGGATCGAGTCTGCTGCTGAATATAGCAGATATACCTCATGATCCAGCAGAGGCTGATCGTGGTGACAAAGATGATTTTAACTTTGATTGGAGTATTAAATGAAAGTGGTAATTCTGGCCGGTGGTTTCGGTACAAGACTAGCAGAGATGACTGATATCCTCCCAAAACCTATGGTCCCAGTAGGTGGGCATCCTATGCTGTGGCATATCATGAATATTTACGCATCGAAGGGTCATAAAGACTTTGTTCTTGCCCTTGGCTATAAAGCTGAAATCATAAAGCAGTTTTTTCTTAACTATTCGTCACTCAATGCCGATTTTAAGGTAGATATGGCAACGGGTGATGTTGATTTCCATAGTCCCTGTAAGCTTGATTGGAATGTAACTTTAGTCGATACCGGGCTAGAGACGATGACAGGTGGACGTATTCGACGGCTCAAGGAATATATTAAGGGTGAACCTTTCATGTTGACCTATGGTGATGGCGTATCAGATATTGATGTTAATGCATTGCTTGAGTTTCACCGTAGCCACGGCAAGATGGTAACGGTGAGTACGGTGCATCCCGTTGCGCGTTTTGGTGAGCTGGATCTTGATGGTACGCATGTTCAGTCGTTTAAAGAGAAGCCGCAGACAGTGCAGGGATGGATTAATGGTGGTTTTTTCGTGATGCAACCAGAGTTTCTTGACTTGATCGCAGATGATGCGACTGTGCTTGAGCGCGAGCCTTTGGAAGAAGTGGCGGCGCGTGGCGAGTTGATGGCCTATCGCCATGAGGGTTTCTGGCAGTGTATGGACAGCGTACGCGATCGTAATTATTTAGAAGAGCTTTGGAGAGAGAATCGTGCCCCCTGGAAATTTTAATAAATTAATACGGCTTTCAAAGAGCTGTTTATCCTCAGCAGAAAAAGGTGCGGTAATGGGGGTGCTTGACCGAGAATTTCTGGGTATGGGGGCCGAGGTGCAGGAATTAGAACGAGAACTTTCTGAATTTTTTGGTCGGCCTGCAGTTTGTGTGGTAAATGCAACAGCGGCGTTGCAACTTGCATTGCAAGCAGTTGGAGTCGGTGTGGGAGATGAGGTGCTCGTGCCTTCACTCACCTATGTTGCAAGTTTTCAGGCAATTTCAGCAACAGGGGCGAAACCTATTGCATGTGATGTTCAGTCAGATTCCTTAACCCTTGACTGGCGTGATGCTGAGCAGCGGCTGACGAAACGCACAAAAGCAATAATGCCGGTACACTACTCTGGCGGCGTGAGAGATTTATATGAAATTAATTCGTTCGCTGTCAAGCATGGATTGCGTGTGATTGAGGACGCAGCCCACGCATTTGGAACCGTTTTTCAGGGTCAGCGGGTGGGTAGCTTTGGCGATATTGCTTGTTTTAGCTTTGATGGTATTAAAAACATTACCAGCGGTGAAGGTGGTTGTATTGTCACTGATGATGTTGAGGTGTTGGCCCGCATTCGCGATGCACGATTGCTTGGTGTAGAAAAAGATACTGAAAGGCGCTATACCGGCCAACGTAGTTGGGAGTTTAATGTGACGGCTCAAGGATGGCGCTATCACATGAGTAACATTATGGCTGCTATTGGATTGGAACAGATGAAGCGATTTCCTGAGATGGCTTCTGTGCGTCAATGTCTAGCTAAATATTACGATCAGTTATTGCATGGACATCCACGCATCAGCCTAATGCATCATGATTATAACAGCGTGGTTCCTCACATTTACGTAGTACGTATTCAAGGATTAACGAATCGGAAAGCTCTGCAGGAAAGCCTTCAAGCTCAAGGTATTCAATCGGGCATACACTATCAACCGAATCATCAGCTTAGCTTTTTTAGCGACCCTGCCGCTGCTCCACTGCCTGTTACCAATGCGGTATATCCTGAATTACTTACCTTGCCACTTCATGCTGATTTAACCAAGCAAGATGTCTACTATGTTTGCAATGAACTCAAAAAATTACTAGCGTGACTTCTAAGGTGGTTGAAACTAAGTTGGGTGCGATGCCTCTAGTCAGCATACTAATGAATTGCTTCAACGGAGAGAAATACCTTCGAGAAGCTATTGATAGCGTGATGGCTCAGACCTACACTAATTGGGAAATAATTTTTTGGGACAATCAGTCAACTGATAGTACTGCATCTATTGTTAAATCGTATAGTGATCCGCGTATTAGATATTACTATGCTCCAACACATACTTTACTTTACGAAGCCCGTAACTACGCTTTTGTTAAGGCGACGGGTGAACTTATCGCATTCCTTGATGTAGATGATAGCTGGGCACCAGAAAAGCTGCAAGGTCAAGTGCCTTTGTTTTTAGATCCTAAAGTTGGGTTTGCATGCTCAAACTATTGGATAGCCGACCAGCTTAAGGATAAGCGATGGTTGGCGTGTAAAAAATTAATGCAGAGCGGAAAGGTGCTGAATACTCTTTTGCGCTATTACTATGTTGGGTTATTGACACTAATTGTTCGGCGCTCGGCTCTATCCCCTCAGTATCCACCCTTTAATCCACGATTTCATATAATCGGTGATTTTGATTTGGTAATCCGTCTAGCAGCTGTCTGGGATCTTGCTTATACGCATGAGCCATTGGCGGTTTATCGGATTCATGGCGATAATGAGAGCATAAAACGACAGGAACTCTTAATTTTGGAGTGGGAGTACTGGGTAAATGAGAAAAGTAAGGATGGGTTAATAGCAAACGCCTGCAGTCATGGTTCACTGGGTGTGTATTTAAACTATAGCAAAGCCAGACAAGCAATGTTATGTTCCAATCGTGCTGAGGCATTTTCATATATTCAAAGGATGCCTTGGTGCTATTTGAAGGGAAAGGTTCTTTTTGGCCTTATGTTGCCGACCAAGCTGGTTCAAAAAATATTTTAACTTAAGCTCCATTTGCGTATGAATGAAACCATGAACGACTTTGTAACCTTGTAAAATTTAAGAAGGAGTAGGTTCCAAAACATGATGGTTCTTAGGGACATAAACTGAATCTCCAATGTATGTATCTGAGCGTCAGTTTCAATATGTAGTGACACATATTATTAAAGATAATACTGGTTTGAAGTACCTATAGTATGTCAATTTACTTAATCAACCAATGAAATATTACTATGCTTAAAAAATTACGTATCGCAGTAAACTTGTTCGCCCCGATCGCAGATATCTTTCTTTCAATTCCAGTATTTATTGCTGCATCTATAATGCAAAGCATCGAATTAAACTCGAAGAGAAATTTCCTATGCTGCAAAAGCAGGCTCAGCAAATTGATCCTAGATCATTTTGGATCCTGAAAACTAGTTAGCCCTCTGGAATCTCTTTGAGATAAAAAAATACTGTTACCATGACAACGCTTAAATTATTTAAAGTTTACCTGCTATGTTACTTTCTATTTCCGATGGTAACTTTATATTTTGCTCTACTAACTGGAATTAGAATCCCATTGGGGATTGAGATAGTTCCTCTCATTTTTTTATTGTTATTTCGCATGCGTTTTACTAAGTTGGTTGCTTATGACTTACTATTCCTCATATTAATTATCAACTCTGTAGCTTTTATTCTATTGAATATTGGCGACTACAGCTGGTTAGGTAATATTGAAATGAGAGCTTTTGTTTTTATTGGCTTGAACTATTATATTTTCAGAAGTTTACTGAACCCAGATTGGTCAGACGATATTGCAGAATTTATTATTAAGATAATGAAGTTCTCAATGTATCTCGCAGTAATTGAGTTCTTTGTAATAAATACTGGTGAAATTGCCAACGTTATTGAGGATCGGTATTTGGCAGTATTTACAGGAAGTGAAAGACTGTATGAATATATACTATTTGTAACGAAGCCAATAGGAATCTACCCAGGAACCCATAATCTGGGAGTTGCTGCTGTAATAAGTATCTTATATCTAGTTACGACAAAATCCATACATAAAAATAAAGGCTATTTCATTGCATCTATGGTTGTATTTTTTGTTGGTTTTAGTCTAACAGTGACTCTTGCACTGCTGATAGTGTACTCTATCCATAAGTTAGCCAGTCAAGGGATGACGCGTGGTCTAGTAAAAAATTCATTATATGCATCGGTTCTAGTAGCAACCGCTGGCCTTATTTTTATATTTGGAGATGTAATTTCTCAGCTTAAGGCAACTGGGGAAATTAGTGATTCTTACGTAGAGTCGGAAAGTAACGTATACATAACATCTATAAGTAATAGCTTTGATTCATTGCTTCAGTTTCCATTTGGAACTCCTCTAAATCAGATTGATCTGTATGAAAATGAAGTCTATATTTCACGCCTCATAATCTATTTCGGGTGGCCAATCATATTATTTTTGGGACTTGCCTTTGTTACTCTTGTTGCGAAGTTCAGGTTGCAAAGCAACTCTGGAGTTTTTTTCACTTTATCATATCTGACTCTATTTATTAGTTCATTTCACTATGGTTCGATCAATTATTATCCGCTAACTATTTTAGTACCATTAACATTTGTATTTATTCGTTATTCCAAAAATCAACCTCGGACTCGGCAGTCGTTTTCATATCGTAATCTATAATAATTGGGTCTCACGAAAATGTATGGATTTGCTAACTAATGACTTCTTCCTTCAGTGTTGTAATTCCAGCGTTCAACTCAGCTTTATCGATTGAATGTGCAATATATTCATGCCTAAATCAATCGTTAAAACCATATGAAATAATAGTTATCGACGATTGTAGCACTGATAATACAGTTCACATCGTTCGTGATATTCAGGGCCGCCTAGAGTGTGAAACTCTTGTTCGATTGCTATCCACTTGCTGTAATTCAGGCCCGGCCACTGCTCGAAACCTGGGGTGGAACGTTGCGATTGGTGACTATATTGCGTTTCTGGATTCTGATGACCAATGGCACCCACTAAAGTTAGAATGTATCCGTGCAATATTACATAAAAATGCAGATATTCAGGTTCTTGGCCATTGCAACGGAAACTCAGCTAAATCAACTCATTTGAGACAGATATCCAGGTTATCAATTCTCATCAAGAATTTCTCTATAACACCAAATTTGATACTAAAAAATGAAATAGACGAAAGATTTGATGAGAATATGCGATATACAGAAGACCATGATTTGTTGTTGCGAATTGCGGATATCTATCCAATCCATCAACTAATTGGGGCAGGAATACCAACTATCCTTGGCAGGCGCCCTATGACTGGTGGAGGATTGAGCGGTAACCGGTCTCGAATGCGGTTAGGCGAGCTGTATATGTATAAGAAATTTCTAATGAGAGATATAGCTTCATTTTCTTATTTCCCATTAGTTGCCGTAATTATTTTAGCGAAGCTAATTCTGGAAATTCTAAGGACTATTAACAAGTGAATCTAAGATTATATTGATATGATAGAAGAAAAAATTAACACGAGAGTAGCGATTTTATGTGCCACGAAAAACGGAGAGCCGTGGATAGCCGAGCAGGTTGAAAGTATACTTTCTCAGTTTGGACTGGTTGTTGATATATTTTTCAGCGACGACCAATCTAGTGATGGAACGGTTGATTGGTTAAAAACCAAATCCTGCATAGATAGTCGGGTGCATATTTTGCCTCCATCAGAAAAATTTGGCAGCGCAGCAATGAATTTTTTCCGCTTATTCAGGGATGTAAATTTTGACCAGTTTGATTATGTTGCACTAGCGGACCAGGACGATATTTGGGTGCTGGACAAGTTGTCACATGCCATTACTTGTATGCAGAGAGAACGATGTGAAGGGTATTCTTCCGATTTAATCGCATTTGATAATAAGAGAAAGTGTTCTTGGTACTTAGAAAAAAGTTATACCGAACAGGAACTCGACTATCTATTTCAAGGTGCTTCTGCTGGTTGCACGTATGTGCTCAGTAAGAAGGCGGCTCAGTTAGTAAAAGCTAACTTAGTTATTAATCAGGGGTACTGTCATTCTAAGCTATCCCATGATTGGCTTATCTACGCAATATGTCGTTCGCATGGCTTGACTTGGGTTCAAGATATTGACGCACGCATATTCTACCGGCAACACGGTGGTAATGCATATGGAGCTCTTCCGGGAATCAGTGGAATCATTCAAAGAGCAAAAAAAGTGCAGTCTGGTTGGTATCGAGATCATGCCCTTGAGTTAAAGAAATTTCTACTAGACGCCTCGGTTGAGGAACAAGCTGTATTTTTGGCAATTGAAAGATATGGGTTTAAAGACCGAATTTGGCTTGTACTTAATGCGTATAAATTCCGTCGCACCCAAAGGGACATACTTTTACTGAGAGTTTCGTTAATTTTGGGGCTATTTTAAAGGAACAATATGGTGGAGATATTAAGTAAAAAGTTTATAGAGTTTGCACAAGCAACGTTTGGCAAAGTCTTTATTCCATTACATCGACCTATTTTTGAGGGTAACGAGCGTCAGTATTTAGTCGATTGCATCGATTCGAATTTCGTCTCCTCGGTCGGTGCAAAGGTAACTGAGTTCGAAGATAAAGTAGCCGAATTCACGGGGTCTAAGTATGCAGTAGCCACTGTTAACGGGACTGCCGCTCTTCATGTGGCAATTGAGCTTGCAGGGGTCAAACCTGGA
>MDTF01012643.1_pt1 | contig 14777 bp, 12 predicted proteins | sample 811191 | NCBI WGS metagenome assembly MDTF01 (sample SAMN05326649, study PRJNA326480) | marine metagenome | isolation source: seawater | place: Southern Ocean | collected 2011
GCTCAATGAGAGTGGTGTTCACCTGCTTAGGGTGAAAGGTTAGGGTGAGGGTGAGGGTAAGGGTGAGGGTGAGGGTAAGGGTGAGGGTGAGGGTAAGGGTGAGGGTTAAGGTAAAGGTCAGTGCTCGAGGAGGAAGCTGTCGACCTGCGTGTGCTTCGTGTGCCACGTGTACTCGGTCACCTGCTTAGGGTTAGGCTTGGGGTCAGGGGGAGGGGGAGCGGTAGGATAGGTCTTCGTGTGCCACGTGTACTGTGTCTGTCACCTCGGGCGGCCCTTGTAAGAGGAAGAAGGCGGCGACCGGGCCACCGAACGGAGCTAGCCAGCTGGTCTCACCTGGTTAGGTTTAGGGGTAGGGTTAGAGGTAAGAGTACGGCCACGGGCACCCGGGTAGTGTCAGGGAGAGGAGCCAGCTGCGCTCACCTTGCCGCCGTGTCTCTTTGTCGACCACGACCAGGGATGCCATGTGCTGGACGCCCGGAGGGATTTGACCGCCACCAACCCGCGCGTCAGCGACAGTGTTACTTGCAGGGGAGGATGGACCTCCGGCAGTGGACGAACCTCGTCCAGTGCGGACCTCACCCTTATGGAGGCGCATGGCTTCGAGGTGGTGCGAGCCCAGGCACCGGATCCGAACCACCTGCTCGCGCGTGAGCGTGCTCGACTCGACGTGGAGGGATTCGCGGATGAAGCGGTGCTGCTCTTCCTCGGGCGTGCCGTCGTCACGGAGTACCGGCGTGTTGACAAAAGCGATGGCATTCGTAGTCGCCTTGGTCGCGGCGGCCTTGGGGAAGGACCATTGAAAGGTGGGTAGTACCTCAAGGAGCAGCTCCTTGGCCCACTGACCGTTCCCAAGCGATGTCCCGGGTTCCGGCTGCTGCGATTGGAGGGCCAGGCCAATGAGATGTGCCTCGAAGAACGCCTTGGTCATGGTGGGGCTTTCTGGCACTGAGACCAGATAATGTCGGCAGAGTCGCAGGAAGCATTCCTTCTGGGAGATGCGCTCCTTGGGCATCCAGCGTAGGCGTGTTGAGGGGGACGAGGGTGATTGGTGATGGGTTGGAGCGCCGGCGCGGGACGGTGTGCGTTGGGCAGCAGCAGCGGCACGACGAGACTTCGACTCCCGAAACAATTACTGTTTCGCTTGCCCGTAACCATTGTAAGATATCGAAACAATATTGTTTTCGCGCGAATGCTCAAACCCCTACATACACATCTATCTTTCTTTCAGCACACAATGGACACGACTACGCACGCAGCCATGCCCGGTGGCAAGCCCGGTGACAAGCCCGGCGGCAAGCCCGGTGGCAGGCCCGGTGGCAGGCCCGGTGGCAGGCCCGGCGGCAAGCCCGGCGGCAAGCCCGGCGGCAGGCCCGGCGGCAGGCCCGGTGGCAAGCCCGGCGGCAGGCCCGGCGGCAAGCCCGGTGGCAAGCATGAGAACATGCAGGCGTGGTCGCCGGAGGAGGACACGATCATCCTCGACATGCACATCGAGCTGGGGCCCAGTTGGAGCAATATCGTGCAGCGACTGCCGGGGCGGACCGTTTCCTCAGTCAGGAACCGCTGGCAGAGGATAGAGTATGGTCGGAAGCAGCGCGAGGCGGGCGTCCCGTCCAAAAATCGCTGCCACGCCTGTGGACTCCCGAAGCGTGGGCACGTGTGCCAAGCAAAGCTCGGTGGCGGGCCAAACGTGGTGATGGGGCCACCGACCGTGACAATCACAAACCGTTTGGGAGGGAACATGCCGGTTCGCTCCACGCCCCTCTCACGCTCCCGGCTTGTTGAGACTGCTGATACACGGTGGTGCACGCTGATTCCGGTACCCAAATCCGTGAGGCTAAATGCGTTGGACCAACGCTTCAAACGCATGCAATCGGAAGAGAACGGGGAGCATGCATGCCAGTTATGCGGAGCGGCTGGCTTACACTCGCATGCGGAATGCATACAAAAGCGCCGCGGGTTTATTCTACCCGATAGAAGGCAACAACTCAGGGCACTTTTTACTGAACAGGTCGCCATGCTTGAATGGACGAAGTTCGAGGACGAGGCCAAAGCGAGGTTCATGCCCATCATCGATGAGGCATGCAACGGGGGAGGTGACTCTAGGAGACGGCTGGAAGACCATCTCAAAATGATGTTGGAAGATGCCAGGCAGGTGTTTGATGACTCAGGGCACATTCCACTGCACGACATTCGGGACCATGAAGTGCACGTGCACTTTGCCATGTGCGAGGGATGGTTGTGACTTCGCTGCGCGGTGACCCCTGTCTCTGCGTTGGGTACGAGTATGGGGTTGGTCCGAATACGCCGCCGGTGCCGATGGCATGCAGCTGTCGTCCTCCGACACCCGCGGGCGGGTACGTAAGCCGCTCAAATGTAACCACGGCTACCTGCTGTGCATCATGGACCTGGGAAGCCCTAGGTTTAGTTTTGTAACCTTTGTTTCTCGATGACACGCATAAATGCTACGGTTGGTGTATGAAGTGGATGTGCGGCACAATAGTGTCGTTGTGGGTGCCGATGCCCAGATAGTCGAACGCATTTTCTAGGTTGCCGTTTGAGTATCTTACTGCATCTATTGTCGCCTCTGAGCTAAATCCCATTTCGTGCAATCTATCGCGTATGTTTTTGAACATACCAGCATCATGTGCATTCACGAACATATCCTCCAGTTCTTGTGTTTTGTCATACATGCGCGCTTGTGACATGACGACCCAAAATACGTTAAGTCTTTCGTACAACGGAATCTTTATGGCCTGACAGCTTATGAGTTTATTGAAGCTATTCAACATATCATCACGATGCACATTCAACATCACGATGACCCATGTATCTAGTGGAAGGTCCTGTATCGTCGTCATTTATACCTATGTCTCAAAAAAAATAGGATGGCTTGTGAAGAAATGGTGCCGATCACCCTTTACCTTACCGTCGCACCCGCGGCTTCATCATCCTCGCGCCCGTCCATGCGGCACCGCTCTTGCAAGCCGGTCAGAGCGACCGCCGAGGCCGCGCGAGAAGTGGGTGCTCGAGAAGTGGGTGCTCGAGAAGTGGGTACTCGAGAAGTGGGTACTCGAGAAGTGGCTGCCTTACAGTGCGGGGGACACGGGGGGCCGGCTCAACCCCACCTGGAACGGTGAGTGCGAGCCGATTGAGCGTTTCAGTGTGGTGCTAGGTAATCAACAATGTGATACCATACGGTGCTTGATTTTTTTTATCCCGCCTATAAAAAGAATGTCCTCACACTCGATCTACTGTCCAAACACTGGCGCGTTCGAAGCCGTAAAGTCTCGGTGCGAAAAACACGGCTTCGGTATGAAATGTCTATTCTACTCTCCCATACCAACTCCGGATCATCATGTGATCTTTCAGGAATGGTCTGAAGAAAGCTCCACAAGTTTAAACACATTCTACGTTCATACCGATTGCGGCTCATTGATGGATACGTATTCTCTTGATGACCTTCCATCTACGAAGGTGATAACTCATGCTGTGCAAAGGAAAGGGACATTTGACGGGGACAGAAGAGATACAACCCCTGTCGAGTCGTGCAACTATGAGATAATTCGTCCCAACTTTGTCACGGATCAAGCGCACACCCAAGACAACATGTCGGTTTGTTGCTCATTTCTTAACAAAGCATCCTACGAAGATCGCAGAATGTGCATTAATCGAGCGACAATCTCATCGCACGCCAAGGGCTGGCGGTGGAGCATCGCCAAGACGAATCATAATCAAATCAGAAAATGTACCCGTTCAGGTGAGTGTGATACGGTGACACAGCATAAGGATCATACGGACTTCGTGCATCTTATGGATGTTGAAAATCTGCTGAAATGGGTACAATGTAGCCATGAAGGCCATGTGCTTTCAACTCTCAAATGTGAAGATGACCTGCAACTTGCAATTTCAAGATGCAGTAAGATCTACCCGGTTGTCGTGCTGTTCTTTGCTGACTGGTGTGGGCACTGTACTACTTTTAAACATATTTGGAACGAAGCCGTGACGTCTTGTTTTGATACCGACCTAACGTGCTGGGTCGCGTGCAACGAAAAAGACGATGCGGTCAAACCCTGTCTGGTCGGTATCGAGGGCTTCCCAACTGTACAGCTTCATTACAATGGACGTGTCACGACTATGTCTTCCCGAAAGACCGTGGAAAACTTGATCTCATTTTCCAAATCTATGGGCAAGTGAGAATCATCACGGGTCGACCGTTCGTACGCGAATTGCACGTACCGCATCGCGTTTTTCAACCTCGTGCGGGACGTGTTCGACCCGTCCACGGTGCCATGCGCATGTGAAGGAGACGAGGACGGACTGAAAAATCAGTGTTCGGCACGGTGGACGCCCGTTGAGGTTCCATTGGGCAAGGTTCAATCTCGCTAGGCTGCACCGGTTCTGCTTACCGTAAATTCGCGTTTTTTTTTCTCTTGTTTCACTTATAAGAAAGAAATGCAATGTCACATAGACACAGTCCAGATCATTCTCCGCGAGCTCACACAAAATAAAGCTCGCCGTTTGATGGAACCTGGATTTTATCTAGCGTACGTGCTTGCTCATGATATTTCTTATCTGTTTGAAACAGAATTGAAACGACAGTGCAACATCACGTTGATTTAGAATATTTTGAATAGGGTATTTGCCACACACCCTGGGATTGAGCGTATACATGGACCCATGCGCGAGAATCCAACTGCGGGCGTCTGAAAACGTCGCGAATGAGACGTTCATCACGAGCGTGCTTTCCTCCAACAAACAGGTTACGTCAACCTCTACAACGCATTGGCCGAAGCTGACAGAGTTTGAGTCTGGTCCGCCCGCAGAGCGAAGACCGCCAGCTCACAAAGAAGAATAAAGCGTGAGAAGCCCTCCGGTGACTGACAAATTCGAGAAAAAGGGGATATTTGACATATATTTCTTGTTAAAATTTGGTGGATGGTAGATGTATGTGACAATCATTGTGAATATAAGCATGGTCATGACGCTACCTTTAGCGAATTCGTGTTTTCTGCTAAATATTAGCGACCATATTATGATAATGGGACAAAGCACTTCTATCAAGACCACAACAATGACTGATATATCAGGCAGGGGCCACGCGGGGATCTTAGTCAACAAGCTCTGTTTTGTCGAAGCAAAATTCATCATTTTATGTATCCCGGAGGTGAAAAACATCAAACAAAGTAATACGGCCCCTACAATTCTGAGAATCGGATCGGGGTGATTCTCATCATCGTCGACGTGCATCTTTCTCAAGGCGTGGATTATAATCACTCGTCGTCAGCAGGCATTTTTAATTCGCTTGGCCCGCAGTAGCAGGTCGAGCTTGGCGATGGAGCCAAGCGTGTTCGGGTGCCGATCGCCGAGGGTCTCGCGCCGCCCCTCCACCGCCTCGCGGTACAGAAGCTCAGCGGCGGCGAGGTCACCCTTCACCATCAACAGGTTGCCGAGGTTGTGGATGTAGATGAGCGTGCTTGGATGCCGGTTGCCGAGGGTATCGCGCGACACCTCCAGCGCCTCGCGTGACAGCGGCTCAGCGGCGGCGAGGTCGCCTTTGGCCTTCAACAGCCTGCCGAGGCCGCTTATGGAGATGAGCGTGTCCGGATGCCGATTACCGAGGGTCTCGAGCGACACCTCCAGCGCCTCGCGGCACAGCGGCTCGGCGGCGGCGAGGTCGCCCTTGTCACACAGCAGCTCGCCGAGGTTGTGGATGTAGATGAGCGTGCTTGGATGCCGGTTGCCGAGGGTATCGCGCGACACCTCCAGCGCCTCGCGGTACAGCAGCTCAGCGGCGGCGAGGTCGCCCTTGTCCTCCAACAGCAGGCCGAGGTTGTTGGTGGAGGTGAGCGTATCCGGATGCCGGTTGCCGAGGGTCTCGCGCGACACCTCCAGCGCCTCGCGGCACAGCGGCTCGGCGGCGGCGAGGTCGCCTTTGGCCTGCAACAGCAGGCCGAGGTTGTTAATGGAGAAGAGCGTGTTATGGTGTCGGTTACCGAGCGTCGCGCGGCCAATCTCCAGCGCCTCGCGATACAGCTGCTCGGTCTCGTCGTACACGCCCTGGGTCTGAAGCTCCAAGGCGAGCGTGTTCAAGGTGAAGATTAGGTTCCCGCCGTCCGTGCGATTGGCTTGGAGCCGTGCACGGAGTAGCTCGAGGCTCAGCGCGTCGCGGTAGTGGTCCTTGCACTGGCCGCAGCGGTAGGCCGCGTCCTCCTTGTCGCTCTGGCGCCGCCAAGCGTCGACGCATGCTTTGTGGGACCACATGGTCGTGCCGCGGCAGGCGCACAGCTGCGCGAGCGGGCCATCGGCTTCGCCCTCCAAGCAGATCCAGCACCGCTTCTCATACGCCTCCTCGCAGGCGCGCTCGCTGCCCGCGTAGGGTGACGTGCGCATCCTGAAAACGAACTCTGTGTCTGGGGGGGGGCGTCCGTCGTTGCGGCGGCAGCGCGCGCGGCGGCGCGTAGCAACAAAATATATATTGTTTCGAGAATGAACAACACCCATATTTGTGACATGAGCACGTCGCTGCACCGCTAACTGGCAAGTTTGGTAAGAATGGTATATGGTATATGCATGTGACAATTATGGTTAGCATCCTCGTCCTCCTTGCGCACGTAGGCCTGTCGGATCTCGCGGTCGATGAGATGGTGAATGACCGTGACGTTCGTGCAATAGAGCTTGTTGGGGATCGCGTTGCTCAACCGCGCTTGCCGTTGTGCTGACTTATCTACGTCTCATCCCCGCGGTGCGCCCCGGGAGTGCTGCAGCGGCGCGCGCCAACGCGTCACAGCGAGCCGAGGCGCCGAATACGCGCCCTGAACGCCCCTGTCATTTGCATTTCCAATTGAGTGCGCGTGTGCGCAGAGATTGATTGAAGTTGAACCAACAGTTGGCCCCTCGCAGCTGCCACACCTCATCTCGCGCAAGCACTTCCAAATACGCATCTTTGGTACGATTGTGTCTTAATAAACCGCGTACTTTGCGCTTGTACTCACGATCTTCCACAGACACGGGGTCGCGTATGTAGAGATGACCAACAATACACGAAGGGTGTGCCAGCGCCAGCGCCAGTGCATCGTAGGCATCCTGGGTTGCATCAACTTCGCCTACATTCAACGCAATCAGAGACGAGTTCGCCAGTCGCTCGGCTATCGCTTTCAATACCGCGGTGTGAAGTCTTTCGTTTATTGTCGTTCCCGTGACTAGCATGATTGCGAGACCCCCTTTTCGCATTCCTACGTCCAGTAAATCCGTCCATTCTTCCAACTTCATGTTCAGTGGTACTCTTCGCCACGTGTCGCTCCTAGTAGGGAAGCGGTCCCAGTGCCCGAGTGCTACGACTCGACCACCACGAAGACTGTCCACGAGCGGGCTGACCCCTGGCCTTTGCGAACCGAGTGCACAGTGACGCCGCGAGCGCCTTGTAGTACCAGTGAGCATTCACTCGAATGTGTCGGTAGGGTACATAAACTGACGCCGCCATGCGAGGTGTATGACAAAGCAAAATGAGTAAGGATCGTAGCGTGATGATATCAATCACTGTCATCACCGTGGGAGTTTTCGTCTTAGTCTTGGTGAGCATCTTGGGGTTGCGTGGTTGCAACAGGGAACGCCAAGGTCTCATTGTTTCAACAAGAAACGGCAACTTCTCACCATCTGACAAATGTGACATTTACGTGAGGGCAAACAAGTGCTTTGGGTTTCCGCATTTTCCACATGTCATGGAATACTTTTTCTTTTTTACGGACATCGTCTTACAATCTAGAGGGACGGTAATCGTCGAGTTACCTGCAATGGAATACAGGTCCCCATATGTCGACGCCTTTCTAAGCGCATTGAAAACTAAGATGGATTTGAAAGTCCTTGGAAAGAACGATGTGAAGATACTGCCGCATACCCTGGTGAGGGAATTCAACCACCCCGGAGAAGTAAATCTGAAACTACCTTACATGCTTGACGGTGTGGAAGTGAACCATTGGTATCAAGAATGGTTCAAGTACCCCCACACTTCGAATATCATGAGAGATTTACTTGTTCAGCCGAGCATTTCACAGGATAAGCTGACCATAGGTTTAGTAAACCGTAAGCTCACAAGTGGTCGTCATCTCTTCAATGCAGACGCGATTTGTGGTGCAATATATAATCGATTCGGACTTGAGGTGGAGCAGACATTTTTCGAAAACACTACTTTCGATTACATACAAGGGTTGGAGACTCTGCCTACACATTTCGCGTATTTGGAGACGGGGTGTGGTGGGAAGGGGGGGGGGGGTCGCGAAAGAAGTCGTTTCGACTGCGGGAGGCCCGCGGGGGGGTGCGTAAGTGTTTGCAGTGAGAGGACGCGATTTTTTTTCGAGTGGTATTACAACACAACATGAATAAGGTGATGGGTGTTTGTATAATGCTTATAGTACTATTGACAATTTATCATATACATACCAATCTCGATTTGGCAAACGTTCATACTGTCGTAATCACACCTGAAAATACAGGGGGGTCGGATGTTTTCATTAAACTGTTACTGAAACGGTATCCCAATACACTTGAAATTAGATCCTTGTTACGGGGATTCCGATTAAGGTTAGGCAGCAAATCAAAATTTGCATCTCCAAAGGATGTATTTGAATTACTCAAGTCAACAAACATAAAAAAAGTGTTTATAAACCATATGGCATTCATGAATTATGGTTTTATAGAAGAGTTCTTTAGAAATATTCCTCAACATCTTGTGGATAATATATATTCTATAACACATGATTACTTTTGGACATATACACTCATACACCCGAATTTCGGAGAGGAAATAAATGCGCCGATATCAAAGTTTGATAAATTTATACCTCAAATACATTTCATATCACAATGTGACAGCACTGCACGTAATGTATTCGTGAAATCAGAACCACGCTCACTAACTATCATACCTCCACCGGATCATCATTTATCTGAATACTCGTTAAAATGCGATGATGAATTACATTTTGGTGCAATTGGGAATTTTGGACAGAATAAAGGATCAGACTCTCTGATAACCTTATCGAAGCATTTGCAAAAACATGAAGAACATGAAGATATAAAACTAAGTATAATAGGACGGTGCAGTGGTATAAAAGGTTCACCTTTTGCGTCAATTGAAGAATTCAATGCAATACTTTCACGCCATAGACCCAATGTGCTTTTATTTCCGTCTAATTGTCCAGAAACATATTCTTATACCTTGACCCTTGCTATGTTGAGCAAAGTTTTAATCGTCTTGAAAACATGTCCGTATGAATATGCCATGTCCGAACGTCTCAGAGGGTATGCAAACTATATATTCGATGATTTCACTGACCTCGATAGATTAATTACTAGATGTATGACGGCAAAATCACAATATATTCATACTGTAACCCCCGAGATAAATGTAGACGAAGCCTGGAATAAAATATTTCTTTCATGATTAAGGCGGCGGCTGGCCGTCGGAGGGCTCTTCCGCATCGGAAGGGTAGGGGCTCTCGTCGTCGTCGGGGTTCATTGCGCGCACGCGCGCAACAGAGAGCACGCGTAGGTTTGGAGTCGGCAAGTTACAAGTTACAAGTTTCTAGCGACTAAAGCGTTGGCACGACTTTTTTAATGGCACGGGGGAAACGAGTGCCATTAGGCCTTGGTCTCGCGCTTGCGCTTCTTGGCCGCGGCCTTGATGGCGTCGAATGCGGTGGTGGCGCCGTTCTTCTTGACCTTGACGTTGTCGTAGAAGAGCTCGATCGCGTGCAGCTCCGGTGGCGGCCGGTCGGCCTCGGCCCACGATGCCCAGACGCCCGTGTAGTTGACGAGGTAGACCTTGATCACCTGCGCCAACTTCTCGAGGCGCTGCGCCCACTCGGCCTCCTTGCTGGGCTTGACGCGCGGCAGGCCGTAGGGACCCTTGCCCCAGCACGAGGTCACCCGCTCGCCCGTCACGGGGTCGTCGTAGGCGTCGGGGTTCATGCGGACGAAGAAGAGCGGCTTGGTCTTGCTGTTGAGCCAGTAGTGGACGTCGGCCTCCTTGTCGCGCTCGTCGGCGCACTCGTAAAGCCAGTGGCTGTTCTCGTCCAGCTCGATGACCAGGTCGTGCGACTTGACGCCGAGCAGGTGCGTCAGGGGCCGGAAATCGGGCCGGCGGCGCGTTCCTTTCACAGCGCGGTCCATGACCCACTTGAGGCTCGGGTGCGATGCGCCAAAGCGCGCTTCGAGGAATTCACGCACGGCCTGCTCCTTGGCGTGCATGTACGTTTTGGCGTTGCGCGACAAGACGTCGTCGGGCCACTCCTTGCAGAAGCAGCGGCAGCAGTACTGCGTGCCGTCTTTGACGTAGGCGACACGGTCATCCGACTCGTGTGGTTGGACGCTCGATGCGCACGGGCATCCACCCACTTCGGTGGGTCCGCCGGGGCACCGGGGTCCGCCGCCGTGCATTTTGCAAAAGATCGCCTCGCCTTTGTTGACGATTGGTTTTGCCACTTGCGTGCAGGCGTCTTTTGGCCCAATGCCGTGTTGGCAGCACGCTCGGAACAGAAACTCCTCTCCAACTTTGCCGCGCACGTAGCGCACGGGTCGAAACTCCTTGGCCGCAGCGCCCTTGGCCCTGAAGTGGTCCTGGCCGTAGTAGGCCGTGTTCGGCGCGGCGTCGGTCTCGTTTGCCGGGCGCGGCGGCAGGTCGCGCGTCGCGTCCAATTCCTGCGCCATGGCGTGCAGGGTTTGGGCCGTTTGCGCAGCCACTTGCGCCTTGAGCGCGGTCAGTGCCTCGAAGCACTCGTCCTCGTCGTCAAAGTACTTTGTGTGCAGCTGCTTAGGCGCTCCACTTGCATACCGAGGCGCCGTCAGGTCGTACACTGTGCCAACCCAATTGCTGCCGGCTGAGTTCCACGACACGCCCTTGTGTTTGGATTGGGGCACCGGTCCCGTGTGCACAAAGGTGCGACCGTTCCATTTGCGCACGTCTCCGTTTGCGAGCCTGTAGACGACATTCTTGACCTTAACCTTGCCGCGCCCCGGATCGGGGATTGGCGCGAGTTTGTCGTCGGGCGGCATGAATGCGCGCGCGTGTTTGTTTTTTTGTGAGTTAGAAGTCGCAAACGTTTCTTTCAAGGCATGCCAACAAAAACACTGGCACTCGCTCGCCAAAAATTTGACACTGGCACTCGCTCGCCAAAAATTTGATTCTACTGACAAAGACATTTGAACGGTGTGTACTTTGTAAATCCATATTTGACTAATTACAATTCGTGTATTTATAGAACGTTTCCTGTAAACACCAAAGCACTCTTCTTTTTAAAAGTGGTAACGATTCTCTCGTACTCAAACAGTGACCTCTCGTTTAAAACTGCAAGGTCTTCAATAAAGGAGAGTCAAATCATGAATGCATTCAGCGTTCCCGGTGCGTCAGCATTCGTTTTCTTCTTGCGCGTTTCTTTGATTTCGCCCGCGCTGGGGCCCGCGCTACCCTCCGCGCTGGTGGACGTTTTACTCACGCTGTCTTTCTTGTTCTGACAATAGATTTCATAGGGCGATTCGTTCGGCGCCGGCCGGGGGGCGTGGATCATGGGTACCGGTTTGTCTGGTCGTCGCAAGCCCTTCACCGTACCAGAGGAATTGAGTGAATAGGACGATGCATTACATACATCTTGGCGTTCCTCCACGACCATGTACGACGTGATGAACGGTGGGGAAAGTAATATCACTGAGATGGGCTTTTCCCTGAAGGTTTCAATGCTATACGGCCCACCGAACATTTGCAGTGCCACTCTTGGGGGTGCAATAGGAACGTCCGTCTGCCCATACACATCTCTTGCCATTTTACTGAACATGTTGAGTTGTTGAGATGATTCAAATGTGGGGGTGTCAACCAAATACCCCTTGGCACAGCGCAATGAGCAGAAGTTGCCGAAGACGATGAAGCTTCGTTCTTTGGTGTCGTAGCTCCGAGCGATAGGAACGGGAGGTGTCCCAAACTCGTGGCAACAGTGCCAACAGGCTAAAGTCGTGGGTTTTGTCCAGTGCTCGGGAATTCGATTGTTGATTGTGTGCGAATGGTAAATACTCGTTTTTTTGGAAGACTGTGTAAGCGATGAACTGCAACGTAACTCTTGATAGTGGGCATCTTCTACGTGCAGGATGGCTCGTCCAAACGTAGACTTTCGTATGTTGCTTGATTCAGGAAGTGGGGTTTTGGTGGTGTTTCGGGGGGGCGGTTCCATGCTAATCGCAACCTCATCATCCGTGCTCATCTGCATGTCCTTGTTCCGAGTCGAATCCATATAAACAAAACTGACAATTCCTGTTTTCGATGACAATTGATTTTAGCTACATTAGTCGACAACGACGCGGCTTGTCCTGGGCGTACTTCTCGCCCATGATAGGTGTTGAGAGCTGCGCGGGGCGTGGGGTGACCAGGGGGCGCACCTCACTGCTCACACTGGCGCATGAGGTTCACGCCACTAGCCTATATAAGCAGTGAGGTTAGGATGGCGGTGATAAGGAGTAGAGCACGCCGCGTGCGAAGGACGGTCGGCCCACGTCCTCTGGCGGACAACGCTCTGTCATCATCTTGAAGAAGGGTGGACGTTCAAAGCTAGAGAAGGACGTGATCACAGGCATGGATGGATTGAATGGGGTGGAAGCTGGATTGCGTGCGTGGATTGTGGGAGTGCGGGTTGTGGGTCTCCGGCTAACCCTAACCCTAACCCTAACCAATTTTCAATAAGCTTTGCCAAGAAAAAGCACGCAAGTTCACACCAACCCCTCTACTGCATAATCACACACAAAATTAGGGGTTCCGCTTCAATTCCGCGATGGCCGCTTCAGCCTCGCGCGCCTTCTTCTTGCTCATTTTGATTGCCTCGGCCACTGCATTCCTCTTCCGCTCCTCGTCGCGAACGCGTTTTTCCCCAACCATGGCGCTTGGGGACACGGAATCGACCTTGGTGCGCTCGTCGTGAACGCGCCCGTCTCCAAGCATCGCCGCAGGGGACACGATGTACGTGACGAGGGGCAAGTCGTCTTCGCGCTTGGTTGGCTTTTCCATCAACTTTGGCACGATCGTGTTAAAGTCCACGAACGTGTCATGGCCCCAAGTGGCGAGCGTGGCCTCTGCGTACGATGACTCGATTGTGCCAGTCTTCGCGTCCGCCTTCAGCGATTTGCTGATTGCCGCCACGATGGACATGGCTACGGCACCATGGCACCGTGGCCACGACCATGGTACCGTCGTGGTCAGCACGTGGCGGCTGTACGTGTCCTCCACGACGGTCAACGCCGGACTGATATCAAACTCCTTGATATCGGAGAATGAGAGGTGCCCATCGTGACGAGGCTTACAGAGCACCTGGATCTCGTACCCGATTGCCTGGCTGTATCCGTAGACGTAGGCGCGAACGTTGTACATCATCGTTTACTCCTTATTGATCTGGTGCAATTTTTGTGACACGTCGGGGCGGCGGTAAGGCGTGGGTGGAAGCGTCCTAGGGGGTGGAAGCTGGATTGCCTGCGTGGATTGTGGGAGTGCGGGTTGTGGGTCTCAGGAGGGGACACCAGGACACTGGGCGCAGTACAACAACAGCGGCCCTTTCCCTTCCGGCGTGCGGTGCCGGCCGGCGCGCGTGAATAATTCCGAAACACTTTTTTGTTTCGAGAATGCCAACAACAACATCCTTTCTCTCTCCTATCCACCGGCACAAAGTCCAAGTGATCCACCATTGACCCAGGGTTACCATCGATACAGCCGCAGTACGTGCCAGTTGGGGCGCCACCACATCCTAATCATCTCCTAAGGGCACCTACTCCACCCCAATACACATTCTCGGCTCTGCCCGTAAACTGGCGTGTGCCTTAAAATTGAACTGGCAATTTCCGGCTCAATATTATTTCCCTAACCCTAACCAGGTCAATTCCAAGTATGCTCATGGATCGTGCCACCAAGCTGCGCCGCTGCGCCGCGCTCAAGAACCGCGTCAACAATGATGCAGTCGCGCGCGTCAACAATGATGCAGTCGCGCGCGTCGCCGAGGCAAGCCGTCGCCGCTCCGCCGAGGCCACGCAGTGCCGCGAGCGCGTCGTCAAGCGGGCGCGCGAAGAGCCCACCTACCGCTCGCTTTCGGCGGGGGAAGACGAAGGTGTCGAGCACGCTCTGCAGACGGAGGCGGCCGTAGTGTTCCGCTCCGTTAACAACACCACCGTGCTGCCCGACGCACCCCTCGAGGTGAGCGAGATCGACCGCAACATGGAGGCCACGTTCAAGGTGCTGCTCACGGCACCCTCTAGCAAGGAGGAGGCCGCGCGTCACTGGGATATCGCCATGACGTTCGACGCCACGGTCTCCGACCTGCGCAAGAAGATGGACCAGGCGGTCCTCGAGAAGCTGGATGCTGCCTTCAAGACGGCGGTCGCCGCCCAGGGCACCGAGCCTGTGGCCTGGCAGATGTCCAAGGGGTTCGACCAGTCGGCCAAGTACATGATCGCCGAGGCGGCAAAGGCGGAGCGCGAGCTGCTTGCGGCGGCCTGCGGCGAGTTCGTGGAGCAGGAGCGTGCCCTGGTTGCGGCCGCGCAGGCCTCCGAGGCCAATCAGCCCAATAACCTGTGCCACAACGACTCGTGCGTCGTCTGCTTTGAGGCCATGCCCATCGGCAACCCACTTGCGCCCAACTCTGGCTGGACGACCCTCGCGTGCAAGCACGGCTTCTGCACCGACTGCCTCGGCCTGTGGCAGCAGAGCGGCGGGTGCGCCTGCCCCATCTGCCGCAAGCCGATTACCGCGGCGGCCA
>MDTF01015282.1_pt1 | contig 14768 bp, 11 predicted proteins | sample 811191 | NCBI WGS metagenome assembly MDTF01 (sample SAMN05326649, study PRJNA326480) | marine metagenome | isolation source: seawater | place: Southern Ocean | collected 2011
ATACCATCCATTAACTAAGCATCTAAATTTAGTTGCTGAGTACAATTCAACAGAGTCAACTGGTCAAGTATCATCAAACTCAGCTGAGAATGATTCATTATCTCTGGGTGCAATTTTATTCTTCTAGGAATTTATTCTTAGTAGAAGTTCGACAAGTAGTAGATTTATTTAAAAACGACATCTTCGGATGTCGTTTTTTTATTTGTTCTTTATATAATCGTATAAAATAAGAGACAATAAAAAATACTCATAAAAATATGGCTAAAAAAAATAATCTTAATGAATTGTTAAATCAAGGGCAAAGCTTGATTACGAAAAAAGAATTCGATAAAGCACTTCTAGTTTATGAAGAAATTATAAAAATTGATAGTCTAAACCCTCAAGCATTAACTCGTTTACCAATAATATATTTAATGAAAGAACGATATAAAGATTCGATCGATATGATTAATAGATCCTTTAAGATAGTAAAGCCTGCAATAGGTGATTACCAGAATTTAGCAAGTGCATATTTGGCCTTAAAAGAATATGACAATGCCATTAATTCTTATGAGAAAGTAGTTAAAATCAACCCTAATAGCTCAGAAATATACAAAATTTTGGGTGATACTCAAATGAAAATTGCTGATTACCAGGGGGCGGTTGACTCATATCATCATGCTTTAAAGTTAAATCCAGGTCAATTTCAGCAGTTATTTGATTATGGCGGGAGCTTACTTTATACCAATAAAACTATGGAAGGATTGGGAGTTTTAAAGGAAGCACTTAAAATTAAACCTCACCATCTTGAATGTATGAATAAAATAGCTTCAAGCCTTAGTACTGTTCAAGATTATAAAGCCTCAAAAGAAATGTATCAGAAATTAATGGTAATAGTCCCAGATACTTTGTCACCGATTATAGGTTATGCAGCTTGTTTAATGTTTGAAGGAAAGTACGATGAGTCAATTAAATTACTAGAAATGGGTTTAGTAAAGAAACCAGACAATATAGGAGTTAGAAGCAATTTAAGTCTTCTGTATTTAGCCAAGAAAAATTTTAAAGAAGGCTGGAAGCACTATGATTCAAGAATGCTATTTAGAAACCAGATTGATGTAACTAAACGTCATGATAAGCTTAATCAAATTCTTGATGTTGACTTGGATAAAAAAGAGTTAAAAATAAATGATAAGATAATTATTCTACTAGATTCTGGTATCGGAGATGTAATTTTAAGCTTAAGTATGCTTAAAGATTTTTATAAAAAGTATAAAAATATTAGTATGGAGCTAGATTATCGCTTAGTTGATCTTTGTAAAAGATCCTTCCCAGAAATTCAATTTTATCCAATACGAGAGAACAAACATGAAATGATAATTGAATACGACCTTAGTCAATTTAATAAAGGTATTTATTGGATGAGCATGGGGAAATATGTTCGGCAAAAAATAGTGGACTTCCCAAAACAAAAAATAGCTTATTTAAAACCAAATGGTAATAAAGTTATTGAAATAGAAAATAAACTAAAAAAAGGTAAAGAAATTATATGTGGGATTTCATGGAAAAGTTCGGGCGTATCAGGAAGGTATAAAACAGCTACTCTAGAAAAGTTAATTCCAATTCTATCGATTAAAGGCATTAGATTTATAGATTTACAATATGAGACTAAAAACAATTTAGTTAAAACTGCTCATGAGAAGAAGGAGCTTCTTAAAAATCAAAGTATTAAAATTGAAGAGTATAAAGACATTGATAAACTGGATGATATTGATGGTTTAACAGCGCTAATAGAAAATTGCGATATTGTTGTTACTGCAAGTAATGTGACAGCACATATTGCAGGGGCATTAGGTAAAAAAACTTTTCTATTTGTTCCCTTCTCCCAAGGAAGACTTTGGTATTGGGAAGAGGAGGGAGACCAAAGTATTTGGTATCCAAGCGTTAAAATTTTTAGAGCAGAATCGGCTGATAAATTAGAAGGGTGGGAAAATGAATGGGGGATAACCTTTGAGAAAATGGCTAAGGCAATTAAGCGAGAATTAAACTTATGACCTGAAAATTTTAAACTCTTTAATTTTTCTACTTACAGTATTTCTTCCAATACCTAATATGTTAGCAGCATCAAGTTTTCTGTATTTCGTATGTTCAAGTGTCTTCTCAATTATAATCTTTTCCACTTGATCTATAAAATTTTTATGTAAATTTGGTTTACCATCTAATAATTGTCTTGATAAATCTCTTGCTAAATTTTCTTGCCATTCATCCGAGCCATATAAAGAGTTCACTGGCTCATCTTTTAGTTCGGAAGGCAGGTCGCTAACAGTTATTTGATTTCCAGGCGACATAACGGTTAACCAATGACATACATTTTCAAGTTGCCTAACATTTCCTTTCCATTGAAGATTATTAAAATATTCTAATACCTCTGTAGATAGAGATTTTGGAGAGACTTTTAACTGATCAGCACTTTTTGTTAGAAAATATTTTGATAGTGTAGGTATATCTTCTACCCTTTTTCTTAATGGAGGTACTGTGATTCTTATTACATTTAACCTATGAAATAAATCTTCCCTAAACTTTCCTTCTTTGACTGATTCTTCTAAGTTTTGGTGTGTTGCAGCTATTACTCTTACATCGACTTGAATAGAATCCTGACCCCCTATCCGATAAAATTTACCATCATTTAAGACTCTTAATAATCTAGTTTGAAGTTCCATTGGCATATCGCCAATTTCATCTAAGAATAATGTCCCTTTATCTGATTGCTCAAACCTTCCTTTACGAAGATTTTGAGCTCCAGTAAATGAACCTTTTTCATGACCAAATAACTCTGCCTCAAGCAAGTCCTTTGGTATTGCTGCAGTATTTATTGCTATAAAAGGAAAATCTTTTCTATCGCTATTATTATGGATGGCATTTGCAACTAGTTCTTTACCTGATCCAGACTCACCATTTAAAAGAACAGTAGCATTAGATTTACTTAATCTACCAATGGCACGAAATACTTCTTGCATAGATTGTGCCTGTCCAATAATGTCTGGAAGAGCAGTAACTTTTTTTGTTGAAATTTTGTTATTCGTTGAAGCTTGATCTAATGCTTGATTTATAACCTCTAATACTTTATCAATATCAAAAGGTTTAGCAATATATTCAAAAGCCCCTTTTTGAAAAGCAGAAACTGCAGTATCGAGATCCGAATAAGCCGTCATAATAATAATTGGTATATGTGGGAATTTTTCTTTAACTTTAGTTAGGAAATCAATCCCAGATTCTCCAGGCATTCTGATATCACTTACAATAACAGATGGAATTTCATGATTGAATTGGTTGATTGCTTCATTTGTATTGCTAAAACACTGGCAAGGTAAGCTTGCTTTTGACAATGCTTTTTCAAATACCCATCGGATAGATTTATCATCATCAAGTACCCACACTTTTTTCATTCAAATACCTCATTAATTTTTAGATTATTCTCAATAGGAAGAATAATTGAAAATTTTGTTTTACCAGGAGCACTTGAGCAATCTATCATTCCATTATGTTGTGTTATAAAATTTTGTGCTAATGAAAGACCTAATCCAGAACCAGATTCTTTACCTGAAACTAAAGGGTAAAATATTTTATCTAATAATTCATTAGCAATCCCAGGTCCATTATCAATAATATCTAATCGTATTGCAGTAGTATGTTTTTTTTTGTGAAAAACAATTTGGCTTTCTGCTCTAGTAACAAAATTTAAAATCATCTCACCTTTGGGTTTATTTTGAAGCATTGCTTGCACCCCATTTCTTGCAACATTTAAAACAGCTTGAATTAGCTTCTCTCTATCCCCAATAAATTCTGGGAGGCTTACATCATAATCTCTTGTCAGATTTAAGTTTTCTGGAAATTCTGATAATATCAAACTCCGAACTCTTTCTAGAACTTCATGAATGTTTGTTTTTTTATATATAGGCAATTGATGAGGTGTTAATAACTTATTCATTAGATTTTGAAGCCGATCTGCCTCACTAATTATTATTTGTGTATATTCTTTTAGTGATTTTTCAGTCAATTCTTTTTCTAAAAGTTGGGCTGCCCCTCTCAAACCTCCAAGTGGGTTTCTAATTTCGTGGGCTAAATTTCTTAATAATTCTGAATTTGCTTGCTGTTGAATAAACATTCTTTCTTCACGGGCTACTCTTAACTGCTGATCCATTTGAATAAACTCTACTATAAAGTCAAATTCTTTATATTCAATTGGTGAGATTGTAAAGCTCACACAGATAGTTTTATTTAGCTTGGTCTTAATAAAATATTCATGTTCACGGTAGGAGCTTTGCTTAGATTTAGCCTGGGTTAATGCTTCCTTAAAAAAATCAATATCCTCAAAAAATAGGCTAATATTTTCATCAACGACTTGATCATAGCTTAGCTCAAATAGTACTTCTGCACTTGGGTTTATATATTTAATAATTAAATCTATATCACAAGCAATTACCGCAGTTGCTAAGTCCTCCATTCCTTTTAAATTATTTTTCGTTAAACTTGGTTTCATTTTTTTAAGTCCCATACAGTTTAATAAGCAAGAATGAGCCCAAAACTTAAAGTGCAGCTTGTTATCTCTATTAAAGCGTTATTTAACTTTTCTTTTTTTAATAGCACAATATTTGTACATATTAATTTTAAAAAAAGGGTGCATTTCATCCACCCTTTCATTAAGAATTTATAGACTGTAATACATATCAAACTCAACTGGGTGAGGTGTCATTCTTAAACGAGTAACCTCTTCCATTTTTAAATCAATGAAGCTATCAATAAAATCATCAGAAAAAACGCCACCTGCGGTTAGAAATTTCCTATCAACTCTTAAGGCTTCAAGGGCTTCCGGTAATGTTGCCGCAACCTGAGGAATTTTTTCTTCTTCTTTAGCTGTTAAATCATATAAGTCCCTTGTTTCAGCCTCACCCGGGTGTATTTTATTTTGAATGCCATCTAGGCCAGCCATCATCAATGCACTAAAGGCTAAATATGGGTTTGCTGTTGGATCTGGGAATCGAACTTCAATTCGTCTTGCATTATCAGTCGATACGTATGGGATACGAATTGCTGCTGATCTATTTTTTGCAGAATACGCAAGCATCACTGGTGCCTCGAAACCAGGCACTAATCTTTTGTATGAATTCGTTGATGGGTTTGTAATCGCATTTAATGCTTTACCGTGTTTAATAATCCCACCAATATAATAAAGAGCCGTATCACTTAAATTTGCATATTTCTTCCCTGCAAACATATTTTTCCCACCCTTCCAAATTGATTGGTGAACGTGCATACCTGTCCCATTATCATTTAGAATCGGTTTTGGCATAAACGTCGCTGTTTTACCAAATCTATGAGCTGTATTCATCACTACATACTTAAGGATTTGAGTCCAATCAGCTCTCTGCGTTAGTGAGGAAAATTTGGTACCAATTTCATTTTGACCTGCCCCGGCAACTTCATGATGATGAACTTCAACAGGAACCCCCATTTCTTCTAAAGTTAAGCACATTTCTGAACGAAGGTCTTGAAGGGAATCGACAGGAGGTACTGGAAAGTACCCACCTTTAACCCTTGGTCGATGACCAACATTTCCACCATCATGTTCATTATTTGAATCCCATTCTGCTTCTTCAGAACTAATTTTTACTGAAGACCCACTCATTCCAGAATTCCATGTAATTGAGTCAAATACAAAAAATTCAGGCTCAGGTCCAAAATAAATAGTATCGCCAATACCAGTTGTTTTAAGGTATTTTTCGGCTCGGTTAGCAATGGTACGAGGGTCACGATCATAGCCCTTTCCATCTGTCGGATCTTCAACGTTGCAGGTTAAGATCAGTGTTTTTTCTTCCATAAAAGGGTCTATATTTGCTGTGTTAGGATCTGGCTTAAGCAACATGTCTGAAGCATTAATGCCTTTCCATCCAGCAATTGATGAGCCATCAAAGGCATGTCCTTCAGTAAATTTAGTTTTATCAAAGGCTGAAGCTGGCACCGTAACATGCTGCTCTTTTCCTTTGGTATCAGTAAAACGAAAATCAATAAATTTAATATTCTCTTGTTTAATTTTTTTTATTACATCAGCGGCGGCCATACTAAAACTCCTTAAAAAAATAATCGGTCAGTATATATAATATATAAAGCAGAATATATGCCAACATTTGATCCGCTAAAATAACCGATTTGTTTATAAAATACATTAAATAAATTAAATATGCACTATTATAATGCATTTTTACTTAATATTTGCACTATTATAATGCATTAAATATTTCTCTTGATATTTTTTTATTGTCTATAATAGATAATTAAATGAAAAAAGAATTAAAAAAATTTGCAGTAATCGGACATCCTATAGCACACTCCTTCTCGCCCCAAATTCACTCTTTATTTGCAAAAGAGCTTGGTATTGATTTGGAGTATAAAAAAATTGATATTACTCATGATGATTTTATTGCAAATATCAAGCAATTAAGAGGTGAAGGATATTCTGGCCTAAATATCACACTTCCATTAAAAAACTCTGCTTATGAGATATGTGACCATCTATCAGAAAGGTCATCGTTATGTAAATCTGTTAATACAATAACATTTGCAGATAACAAAATTTATGGGGATTCAACTGATGGCAGGGGTTTGATAAATGATTTGTTCAATAAAAAAATTAATATTAAAGGTAAAAATATTTTTTTAGTTGGCTCAGGTGGGGCTGCAAATGGAGCAATTTATGACCTTATTCAAGGCAAACCGAAGTGTATTTTTTTAACTAATAGAACTTTTGCTAAAGCAATTCAGATGAAAAATTATTGGAAATTATTTGCTGAAAAAAATCAAGTTATTATAGAAGCGATAGATTTCTCTAATAAATTTTATTTTGATTTAATAATAAATGCTACATCTTCATCCTTAACTAGCCAAGAGTCACCTGTACCAGCTTCTACTTTTAATTGTTTAAATGACCAAGGCGCCTGTTATGACATGATGTATGGCTCGGAAACTCCATTTATGAAGGAAGCTTACAAGCAAACTAATTCCGTATATGATGGACTCGGCATGCTAGTAGAGCAGGCAGCAGCAAGCTTTAATATTTGGCACCATTTGCATCCAACAACGAAAAGAGTTCATGAATCCTTAATAAACTTATAAATATTTTTTTAAGTATTTACCGGTAAAGCTTTTATTATTGGCTATAATTTTTTCAGGAGGCCCTTCTGAGATGATTTCTCCTCCACCGTCTCCTCCCTCAGGACCCAAATCAATAATCCAATCAGCAGTTTTAATTACGTCAAGATTGTGCTCAATTACAACTAAAGTATTCCCATTATCTCTTAATTGATGCAAAACATTTAGCAATAGTTGTATGTCAGCAAAGTGTAAACCAGTTGTGGGCTCATCTAAAATATAAAGGGTTCTCCCTGTATCTCTTTTTGAAAGTTCTAAGGCTAATTTGACTCTTTGAGCCTCACCACCAGATAGTGTTGTTGCATTTTGTCCTAACTTTATATAGCCGAGCCCTACATCTAGGAGGGTTTTTAGTTTTCGTTCAATTGTTGGCACGGCTATAAAAAATTCATGAGCCTCTTCTACGGTAAAACTTAAAATATTATGAATATTTTTTCCTTTGTAGAAGATTTCAAGAGTCTCCCGATTATAGCGATGCCCATAACAGGAATCACATTCGACATACACGTCTGGTAAAAAGTGCATAGCAACTCTAATAACACCATCACCTTCACATGATTCACATCTCCCACCTTTAACATTAAATGAGAATCTCCCTTGGCTATAACCTCTTATTTTACTTTCTTGAACTTTAGAAAAGAGGTCTCTTATCGGAGTAAATAAACCAGTATAGGTTGCTGGGTTAGATCTTGGAGTTCTTCCAATTGGGCTTTGATTTACATCTACAACTTTGTCGAAGAAATCAAATCCTTCTATATCTTCATGACCTGCTGGTTCTAAATTACTCCTGTAAAGATGTTTTGCAACTGCGTTATAAAGTGTGTCATTAATAAGTGTCGATTTACCACTTCCAGAAACTCCAGTAACACATGTAAAAAGTCCTATTGGGAGGTTTAAGTTAATATTTTTTAAATTATTACCAGAAGCTTTTGTTATTTTAAAAAAAGAATTATCAGGAGATTTTATTTTTTTTGAAACTGTAATTTTTTTCTGACCGCTTATGTATTGACCAGTTAGAGATTTTTTATTTTTAGCAATTTCACGGGGGACGCCCTGAGCAACAATTTCACCTCCGTGAACCCCAGCACCAGGCCCAATATCTACAACATAATCAGCCGTCATAATTGCATCATAATCATGCTCAACTACAATGACTGTATTTCCTATATCTCTGAGATTTCTGAGAGTTTGTAAAAGCTTGTCGTTATCTTTTTGATGAAGGCCAATGGATGGCTCATCCAGAACATACATCACCCCAGTTAAGCCACTACCAATTTGTGAAGCCAGTCTAATCCTTTGAGCTTCTCCCCCTGAGAGTGTCTCAGCAGATCTCGAAAGAGATAAATAATCTAAACCCACATCTATTAAAAAATTAAGTCTATTTTTAATTTCCTGAATTATTTTACTCGCAACTTGAGCACGAAAACCTGACAATTTTATGTTGTTAAAGAATCCTAAAGATTTTTTAAGTGGTAACTTGCAAATTTCATGCAAATTTAAATCCCCAACTAATACATTCCTTGCTTCAATTCTTAATCTAGTTCCATTGCATAAAGGACATTCTTGGTTACTTAAATATCTTGCTAATTCATCGCGAACAGTGCTTGAATCAGTTTCTTGATAACGTCTTTTAAAGTTATTTATGATTCCTTCAAAAGGGTGTTTTTTTGTATCAATAGTTCCTTGTTCATTAAAATAACTAAATTCTATTTTTTGCTTATCACTCCCATATAAAACAATATTTTGGATATCTTCTGGGAGCTCTTGATAAGGTATTTCCAGATCAAAATGATAATGTTGGGAAAGGCTATTTAACATTTGATAGTAAAATTGATTACGTTTATCCCATCCTTTAATAGCGCCAGAGGATAAAGGTAATTGTGGAAAAGCTACAACACGGGATGCATCAAAAAAGTTTTTATGCCCTAGGCCATCGCAATCAGGACATGCCCCCATAGGGTTATTAAATGAAAATAGTCTTGGCTCTAGCTCAGTTAGGGCATATTCACAATGTGGACATGAAAATTTTGCAGAGAATAACTGCGTTTCTTCAGTATCCATATTGATAGTAACAATCTTCCCATCAGCAATTTTCAAACCTGTTTCGACAGATTCAGTTATTCGTTGCTTAATATCTGCATGAATCTTTAAACGATCAATTACAACATCTAACTGGTGTTTTGTATTTTTTTGTATGGCAGGGATATTATCAATTTCATAAATGATTCCATCCAGCCTGACCCTTATGAAGCCTTGAGCTCTCAATTCGTCAATTAAATCTAAATGACTACCTTTCCGTTCATTCACTACGGGGGCAAGCACCATAATTTTAGTATCTTCTGGAAGGGATAGAAGTTGGTCAACTATTTGGGAGACTGTTTGTGCTTCAAGTTTTATTTTATGAGTAGGGCAGTGAGGGTCTCCAGCACGTGCATATAGTAAACGAAGGTAGTCATGTATTTCAGTTACAGTCCCTACAGTTGATCTTGGATTATGGGAAGTAGATTTTTGTTCTATAGAAATTGCTGGCGACAAGCCTTCAATCATATCTACATCAGGCTTATTCATTCGGTCTAAAAATTGTCTGGCATATGCCGACAAAGATTCAACATATCTTCTTTGTCCTTCAGCATAAAGTGTATCAAATGCTAGAGATGACTTTCCAGAGCCAGATAAACCTGTAATAACTATTAGTTTATTTCTTGGGAGATCCAGGGAAATATTTTTTAAGTTATGAGTCCTGGCTCCTTTAATTTTAATGTAATCCATATAATTTTATTTTTTTTTTAAGAAGCAACCTGATATTATATTTTATAATCCGTAATTAATAAAATAAAGTTTCACTACTTCAACAGGCCATATATAAGAATGTCACCATTAGAAATTAAATCTAGCGTACTCCTAGCTTCGATTTATTCACTCAGGATGCTTGGAATTTTTTTAATTCTCCCAATATTTTCAATTTATGCATCGGAGCTTTCTGGCAGCCCTACACAGTTTCAAATAGGTTTAGCTTTTGGAATTTATGGCTTAACTCAAGCAATACTTCAAATTCCATTCGGTATGACTTCCGATCGTTTGGGGAGAAAGCCAGTAATTTATTTTGGCTTGTTATTATTTATAATTGGCTCCTTTATTGCAGGGGTATCTGAGCAAATAGAAGGAGTTATTGTTGGTCGTGCAATTCAGGGGTCGGGGGCAATTTCTGCTGTTTTGACCGCTTTTTTATCCGACCTAACTAGTGATAAAAGTAGAACTAAGGGAATGGCAATTATTGGGGCATCAATTGGCTTAACATTTGCATTATCATTAATAATTTCACCAATACTTTATAAACTTATAGGTGTCCCAGGAATATTCTTGTTAATGGCTATTTTGGCCTTCATTGCTTTAGGAGTTGTAAGGTTTTTTATTGATGAGCCTTTAAATAAGGAAAAAAATAAATCCGAAAATAGGCAAGATATAAAAAGTATATTAAAGAATTTTGATCTAAATCGACTTAATTTTGGAATTTTTACACTTCATGCTTCACAAATATCGATGTTCATGGCAATTCCTTTTTATTTGATAAATCAAGGCGGAATTCCATTAGATCAACATTGGTTAGTTTACCTAGCAGTTTTGGCCGTATCATTTATTTTTATAGTACCTATGATTATTATCTCGGAGAAAAAAAACAAAATAAAAGAATCTTTTATTTTTTCAATTATTTTGTTATTCGCAACCCAATTTTTATTTATATACTTCGCCAATAGTATTGATGGAATCATTGTGGCTTTAATATTTTACTTCATTGCGTTTAATTATCTAGAGGCTTCATTACCAAGTTTGGTTAGTAAGTTAGCACCAATTCAAAGAAGAGGTTTGGCATTAGGAGTGTATAATACCTCACAATCGTTAGGTATATTTGTTGGTGGATCATTTGGTGGGTTAATTGCCAATTTCTACGGCTATCAAGGGACTTTTTTATTTTGTAGCTCACTAATAATGATTTGGATGATTCTATCTATATCAATGAAAATGCCAATTAATAGAAATCGAGTAAAATAGGTAATCAGTTTAATAAAAGAATAGGAGAAAACATGCCATCAGTTAATAAAGTAATGTTGCTTGGTAATTTAGGTAGAGATCCTGAAGTTAGGACTTTTCCGAATGGAGATTCTGTTTGCAACTTTAGTATTGCCACAAGTACTTCATGGAAAGATAAGTCTTCGGGAGAGAAAAAAGAGAAAACAGAGTGGCACAACATAGTAATGTATAGAAAGTTAGCTGAAATTGCAGGAGAGTACCTAAAAAAAGGTAGTTCTATTTTTGTTGAAGGTAGCCTTCAAACGAGAAAGTGGCAAACTAAAGAGGGGCAAGATAGATATACTACAGAAGTTGTAGCAGACACAATGCAAATGCTGGGGGGTAAAGATAATCGAACTAGCGAACCACGTAAGCCTGATGATAATTTTAATCAAGAGCCAGAAAGGGTAAATAAAAATGAAGCAAAATCAGCGGAGCCGACTCTTGAGCTACCAGAAGACGATATTCCCTTTTGATGGGGCTCTAGAAGATGCCTTTATACGAATACTTATGTTCTAATTGCGAACATCAGGATGATCTCCTTGGAAAACTATCCGATGGGGCTATATTAATTTGCCCATCCTGTAAAAATAAAACATTTGAGAAGCAAGTTTCTGCACCTCATTTTAAATTAAAAGGGTCTGGCTGGTATGAAACAGATTTTAAAAATAAACCCAAGGCTGAAAGCTCTAAAAAAGACAATGAAAAATCTACCAAAATAACTGAAACTTCAAAAAATAATGATTAAGAAAAATTTTTTAACAGGCCTGTTAGTTTTAATTCCACTCATTTTAACTTTCTGGGTCTTGTTCTCTTTGATCAAGTTTTTGGATCAAATATTATTCTTACTTCCAGAGACCTTAAGACCGGATTATGTTCTAGGTACTGAAGTGTTTGGGTTTGGTGTTATTTTGACATTCATTATTATTTTAGTTACAGGCTTAATCGCTAATAACTTTTTTGGAAAAAAAATTATTAGTTTGTATGAGTTGCTCCTTAATCGACTCCCTTTTGTTAAATCAATTTATAAAGGTATTAAGCAAGTTTCAGATACCTTACTTTCAAGCTCAGGTGATGCATTTAGCAAAGCAGTTTTAATTGAATTTCCAATTGCGGGAACATATACTTTTGCATTTATTACTGGAGAGCCCGATGAAATAATAACAAAGGATATAAAAGGTGAATATGTGAATGTATACGTTCCAACGACACCTAACCCAACATCAGGATATACATTAATGGTACCAAAAAATAAAATTGTTGAGTTAGATATTAGTGTGGACCAAGTTCTTAAATATGTTATTTCAATGGGCGTAGTCCCTACCGGAAAAAAACTTAAACAAAACAAATAATTAATTTAGAAGAGAATTTAGATGAGAACACATTATTGTGGTGAATTAAATAAAAGTCATGAAAGTAAAGAGGTGGTTCTTTGCGGCTGGGCTCATAGAAGAAGAGACCATGGAGGCGTGATCTTTATTGACTTAAGAGATAAAGAGGGGTTAGCTCAGATTGTTATTGACCCTGATACTCCTAAAGCTTTTAGCATTGCCGAAAAAATTAGAAATGAATTCGTATTAAAAGTTACATGTAAAGTTCGACTTAGACCTGAGGGAACAGTTAATTCAAACCTACCTACAGGAGAAATAGAAATGCTAGCATCTGAGGTTGAGATTCTAAATGAGTCGCTCACTCCCCCATTTATGCTAGATGATGACACGATTTCAGAAGCTGTTCGGCTTGAATATCGCTTTATTGATTTAAGGCGTGACGAAATGCAAAAAAATCTCAAACTAAGAAATAACACTTCAAAAAGTATTAGGAATTTTTTAGACCAAGAAGGATTTATTGAATTAGAAACTCCAATATTAAATCGAAGCACTCCTGAAGGAGCCCGAGATTATTTAGTACCATCAAGAGTTCACCACGGTGAGTTTTTTGCTTTACCCCAATCCCCACAATTATTTAAACAAATTTTAATGGTATCTGGCTTTGATAGATATTATCAGATTGCTAAATGTTTTAGGGATGAAGATCTGCGTGCTGATCGTCAACCTGAGTTTACTCAAATTGATATAGAAGCATCATTCATCGATGAAGAAAAAATTATCGAGATTTCTGAAAAAATGATTAGAAAAACTTATTTAGATGTCTTAAATATTAATTTGTCTGAATCATTTCCTAAAATATCATACAAGGAAGCAATGAGCCGATACGGGTCTGATAAACCTGATTTAAGAGTAACTCTTGAATTAACTGAAATGACTGAAGAGATGCAAGACGTTGACTTTAAAGTATTCTCGTCTGCTGCAAATATGAAAAATGGAAGAGTTGCTGCATTAAGAGTTCCAGGGGGAGCTGATTTATCTCGTTCAGAAATTGATGCCTATACTGAATTTGTAAAAATTTATGGGGCTAAAGGTTTGGCTTATATCAAAGTTAAAGATAAATCCCTTCTTAATGAGGAAGGTCTTCAAAGCCCGATTGTAAAAAATATTCATGCTAAAGCATTAGGAGCAATAATTGAAAAAACGAACTCAGAAAATGGAGATTTAATTTTCTTTGGTGCAGATAAAGAAAAAATAGTAAATGAGTCCATAGGAGCACTCAGAGTTAAAATTGGTCACCAGAAAAAACATATTAATGACAAAGAGTGGGCAGCATTATGGGTAGTTGATTTTCCAATGTTTGATTATGACGAAACTTCAAAAACTTGGAATGCCCTTCACCATCCATTTACAGCACCGCAGGATGGACATGAAGAATATTTAGAAACAGACCCTGGAAAATGTTTATCTAAGGCATACGACATGGTTATAAATGGATGGGAGATGGGAGGCGGATCAATTCGTATTCATAAATCAGATCTTCAATCTAAAGTATTTAAAGCACTAGGAATTTCAGACGAAGATGCAAAAGATAAGTTTGGATTTTTATTAAATGCATTGCAGTATGGAGCCCCACCTCATGGAGGTGTTGCATTTGGATTAGATAGAATAGTTACTTTATTAGCAGGGTCTGATTCTATTAGAGATGTAATAGCTTTCCCAAAAACACAGAAGGCCCAGTGTTTGATGACGCAATCACCAAACAAAGTTGATGAAAAACAGTTAAAAGAATTACATATTAAGGTAAGAGCTTCTAATATTGAGCAAAAAAATGATTAGCGGGGTTAATCATTTTAACCTTAGGTCTGAGGCTAAAATGATGGAAATTTTAAAAAATTTTTATATTGAAATTGTGGGTCTAAAATTAGGAGTTAGGCCACAATTCCAAAGTAATGGCTACTGGCTAAATGCTGAAGGTAAAGATATTTTACATTTAAGTGAAACAAAAAAAAATGACAAAAATACTGCTAATATAAAAAATACTTTTGACCATATTGCTTTTAGTGCAGATGATAAAAATAAATATATTAAAATTTTAGAAAAAAAAGAGATAAAATTTCATTTACGTACCGTACCTGAAATAGGGACCGAGCAGATCTTTTTTAAGGACCCGGCTGGAAATGGTATTGA
>MDTF01017271.1_pt1 | contig 14761 bp, 13 predicted proteins | sample 811191 | NCBI WGS metagenome assembly MDTF01 (sample SAMN05326649, study PRJNA326480) | marine metagenome | isolation source: seawater | place: Southern Ocean | collected 2011
AAATCAATTCATCAGCATTCCAATTACTGAATCGACCTACAATAGAGGAAGGGTTTCCTAACACTTGGTGACGCTTGAAGTCCTTACTTTGAACAACCCTACCATTCTTTAAAAGTATGACGGGTATTACTCTATGATTAACCATGTTTAAATATCACTATATTTCATTTCTGAAAAATTTTTTAATAGCCTTAGGCCATTTTCTTGACTTTTTTCAGGATGAAATTGTACCCCAAAAATATTATTTAGCTGAATAGCTGCTGCAAATTCAATTCCATATTCAGCAGTCGCCAAAATGGCCTTATCATCATCTACTTTTACATAATAACTATGAACAAAATAAAATGTAGAGCCCTTGTCAATGTCCTTAAACAACCCACTTTCATAACGATGATCGACCTCTGTCCAACCAATATGAGGGACTGGGAGATTCTCTTGCGGGATTAACTTTTCAGTAGATCCCTTAACCCAATCAAGACCTTCACTTTTTTCAAACTCTGTACCAAAAGACATCAGAATTTGATGACCAACACAAATACCAAGGAATAATTTATTTTCTTTAAGGACTTCTAATCTTAGATGTTTAATCAAGTCCATTTGTCTTAATCTGCCCATACAGTCTTTAAATGCTCCAACTCCTGGCAATATGATATGGGACGATTTAGCTAAATCATCAGCAGTGGTTATTTCTATGTAATTAATTTCCAAGAAATCTAAGGCATTACATACCGAACGATAATTGCCAGATCCATAATTTACTACTCCTAACATTAGAACGCTCCTCTAAAATGGGTTACTACTAAAACTTATTTTTTAAATTTGACATTTTTGGAAATCAACGGAGTGCCAGACTTCATGTCAACCGCAGCAAGTGACCCTATAACTCTATCCATAAATTTGGGTGCAAGACCAAAACCCGGTCGGACACTTTTCACATATTTATCGGTTATAGTTGTTCCTGCAGCAATATCTTTTGTTACGTATATTGATCTGCGGAATTGTACATTACCCTCTTCACTAGATTTTCTGCCGTAGTCAATTTTTCCGAGAGAAGACCATGCAATCTTTGAACTTTTACAGAGATCTAGGAGTTCATTGGCTTCAAGAGAAAAAGAATCATCTGGTCCACCGCCATCTCGATCCAAGGTGACATGCTTCTCTAGTATAGAGGCTCCTAAACCGATACTTACAATTGAGGTAGTATTGTCGATTGTATGGTCAGACAAGCCAGTAACCAAACCAAATCTTTCCCTCATATCAGCAAGTGTTTTTAGATTATAGTCATCTGCTGGAGCTGGATAACCGCTAACACAATGAAGAATTGCCAATTGTTTACAGCCCGCTACTTTTGCTGCATCAATTGCCTCCTGTATCTCTTCATCATTTGCCATTCCCGTAGAAATAATCATTGGTTTTTTAGTCGCAGCGGCATATTTAATCAAGGGTAAATCGATAGCCTCAAAAGAGGCAATTTTGTATGCTGGAGTATTCAAGTCTTCCAATAAATCCACAGCAGTATTATCAAATGGAGAGCTAAATATAGTTACTCCAAGTTTACGTGCATAGGAAAATAATGGCTTATGCCAAGCCCATGGCATAAATGCATCATTATAAAGTTCGTATAAACTCTTACCGTCCCATAAACCACCCTTTATCATAAAATCAGGCGTCCTGAAGTCCATGGTGATTGTGTCTGGGCGGTAGGTCTGTAACTTGACAGCATCTGCTCCACATTTTTTTGCCATGTCGATAATACTGAAAGCGTTTTCAATTTTACCATTATGATTTGCTGACATCTCTGCAATGATATATGGAGCAAAGCCAACGCCAATTTTTCTACCATTGATTTCGATAGTTTCCTCACGCATAGTCTAATGAATCTCTTAATTTTTCCATAAGTAGGATTTCCTCACCTTTAAATTTCTTTGTTCCGAGCGCATTATATCCACATTTCTCATAAAACCTAACAGCTCTTAGATTAGAAGAAAAAACTTCTAATTTTATTTTCAAAGCGCCCCATTTTAAATTAGTATATGCATTAGCAGTCGCCTCCAAAATTTTTCCCATGTTCTCAACCTTCTCATAGGGGTTTGTGTAGATACCAAGGTTAACTGAATCATTTAAAACTAATTTAGAAAAATTAATACTACCAATAATCTTTGATTTAAACTTGATGATAAAATACGCTCGTTTAGTATCATTAACTAAATTTTTTAAAAATTCATTATGCTGATCAAGGGAAATATCTTTCTGACTGTACATCCATTTTTTTATTTCAACATGATTACGCATTTTATGAGTATAAATCTGATTTTCAGCAGACAAATGTACATAATCAATCATGTCTACACATCCTAAGTCTTTTATTTTTAAGACCCTTGTCATTAAGACTTCTGCTATTTTTGAAGCGCCAGTACCATCAGTTACTCTAGCTGCTGAAAAACTCACTGAGTTTACCCACTCAAGTGAAACATTAATCAGAGAGGGAAGAGATTCGCTATTTTCAAGACTCAATGCTGCTTTATGCTTAACCAAATTTTCTGCCAAGAAATTTTGATTATGGGCTGTTATGAACTGGATAGTTGGGACCCCTAAACAACACCTTTCCAAACTAGTTGTTCCAGCAGCTCCAATAGCAATATCCGAGTTAGCCATAATTTCGGCCATATTATCGATATTCTCTTTAATTACTACCTTGCATCCTAGTTGCTTAATTTTCTCAGTAACACTATCTAAATTGGGGCAGTGAAGGCCTAATATTATAGAAATTGTTAAGTCATTTGGTAGATTGCAATACAACAACTGATCTAATATATCAGTAGTATAATTTTCAATATCAGTCCCACCCATGCTAATTAATAATTTTTTAAATTTGGGGGTTTGGCGACGTTTAAGGCTGTAATCTCGCCATAAAGCAAACTCTGGTCTTAAGAGCGAATATTGAGCGCCAACTAAAACTTTACATGAACTTTCTACTAAACCAGTGTAATGCTCTAACTCCCTTCCAAGAGACTGATCAAGCAGATAATCACAATCATGCTTACGGTCACATAAGTCATCAATGACAAAAATTTTTGAACAAAGATGTCTTAAGTCTCCTTCCCACTGATAATCAAGAGCGTAATGATCAACAATTAACCAATCCGGTTTGATTTCCTCAAGAATTTTTGCAGATTGTCTGGCATCCTCCTCTTGTGATACACCTAGCAAGTGGGAATGGTATAATCTACCATCCGTAAAAGTGTCAACTGGCTCTTCTAATTTAAATACTTGAAATCCCCTTCCTATTATTTTTTCTATTAGATTTCCAGGAAGTTGTCGGCATATAAAACTTACATCGAAACCGCTCTTTTTAAGATACTCAGCTAATGTCAAACATCGCTCAACGTGACCATTACCTATTTGCATAGAGGCATCTACTCTAAAAATATATTTCATGACAGGATTTTGGCTTTCTGCATAACCTTATACATAATCTCGGCTCTTGCCCAATCTTCTGCAGTATCTATGTCTTGAACTAGATATCGAGGTAATATAACTGGAATACTAGCATTTCCAAACATTCCGACTGAAGACGGTTCATTAATTCTAGTCCAGTAGAATTGCCCAGCATCGTGATAAGACTCTTCAAGATCCTGACTTCTTGTTAATGAGTGCTCCGGGAAAAACATATCGCACCTACCGAAGTCATTAATCTTAAACATTCTTTGAATAGGAAAGGAGCTTGAGGTAGCAGAAAAGGTATTTACCGCAGATGACTCCTTCAGCACCTCATAGCCTTGAATTAAATATTTCGCCTGAAGAAATGGTGCAGTGGCGTAGATAGCACAGCTATACTCATAATCGTGTCCTCTATCTTTTAGCCAATTAAGAGCATGCTCTACTACAGATCCGGTAGTTGTAAAATCATCTGAAAGGTTTTTGGGCCTTATAAATGGAACCTCTGCACCACAATTTTTTGCAATTTCAGCAATTTCAGGATCATCAGTTGACACAATTATTCTATCGAACAGCCCTGATTTTATTGCCTCATCTATCGAATATTTTAGTAACGGCTGGCCATGAAAGATTCTTATATTTTTCCTTGGTATGCGCTTACTTCCTCCTCGTGCTGGGATTATTGCAATATTCATATTATTTTTCTGACTTTTAACCTATATTTAAATTCAAAAATATCATCTGATTTGGTAACGGTTTTATTACCGCTCTAGATAACTACCACTTCTTCAGTTTCGCATAAATCTTGAAGTTTTTATGCAGAAGTGGCCATTCTCAAGATGTCAGCAACCTTGCTCTGTTGCTCAGGCTTAAGGTCTGGGTAAATTGGTAAACTAATAGCTTCTGCATAATATTTTTCTGCTTCAGGACAATATCCTTTATCAAATCCCAAGTTAATGTAATAAGGTTGAAGGTACACAGGCATATAATGTAAATTTACACCTACTCCAGCCTCTCTCATAAATTCGAAGACCTTTCTATGACATGTATCAGTCTGGTCAGTCAGAATTCTTATAATATATAAATGAAAACTTGAGTGGCTCTCAGAATTACATGAGGGAAGAGTAATAGGTAAATTTTGCAGCAGTGTGGAGTAACCATCAACTATCTTATGCCTAGCGGTAACAAAATCATCTAGACGATTCATTTGACTTATCCCTAAAGCCGCCTGAATATCATTCATACGAAAATTAAATCCTAATACTAGCTGCTCGTAATACCAAGGTCCATCAACAGTGCCCACCATTAATTTTTCATCTCGCGTTATGCCGTGACTCCGCAATAAATTCATTTGAGATGCATATTCTGAGTTATTTGTTGTTGCAATTCCACCTTCGCCGGTCGTAATAATTTTAACTGGGTGAAAACTAAAGACGGTAATATCACTATAGGAACAACTACCAATATTTTCATTGGCATATTTCCCACCAATTCCATGAGAAGCATCTTCAATTATCTTGAAGCCGTAACGCTTACTGAGTTCATATATTTTTTTCATATCACAAGAGTTGCCGGCCATATGCACAGGTATGACCACTTTAGGTAATTTACCGACCTGCTCCGCAATAGAAAGTTTAATAGCTAGGCTGTCAGTACACATATTACCCGTTGCAGATTCAACGTCTACAAAGTCAATAGAGCCACCGCAGTAAAGTGCGCAGTTTGCACTGGCCACAAATGTTATTGGACTTGTCCATACTATATCTCCCTTTCCAACTCCTAAAGCCAAGCAGGCTATGTGGAGTGCACTTGTTGAGCTATTAACTGCCACTGCATACTTTACTTTACAATAATTAGTGAAGCATTCCTCAAACCGAGGAACTGCTGGACCTTGAGTAAGATAATCAGAGCGAAGAACTTCAACAACTGCAGCTATATCTGCCTCAGAAATATTTTGTCGACCATATGGAATCATTGCTAAGTTTCACTCATTTTTTATCGCTATTTTTTAACCAATCTGCAAGTTGCTCATTTGTCATCCATTCATTATTCGAGCTGCTTTCATAGTAAAAGTTTTCAGCAACCTTCCGTCCATTTTTGATTCGCTTTTCATCGTTAGACCAATTATTAATAACCGGAAGTATTTTAAAGTATTTATCATATTCGTATGTCGAAACAGCATCCTCTGGACCGATCATTTGCTCATGTAATTTTTCACCAGGGCGAATGCCTATAACTCGCTGCTCTGCATCTGGAGCAACAACTGCTGCTAAATCAGTCACTTTCATAGATGGTATTTTTTTGACATAAATCTCACCTCCCACCATATCTTCAAAAGCCGTCCAAACTAAATCCACGCCCTCTTCAAGAGAAATCATAAATCTAGTCATTTTCACATCAGTTATTGGAACAAAGCCATTAGCTTTCACTTGCATAAAAAATGGTATAACTGAACCTCGAGACCCCATAACATTTCCATATCTAACAACTGAAAATCTAGCCTTATGCTCACCTGAATAGGCATTTCCTGCAACAAAGAGCTTATCTGATGCTAGTTTTGTAGCGCCATATAAATTGATGGGGCTACTTGCCTTATCAGTAGATAGCGCAACACAACCCTTAACACCCTTATCAATACAAGCATCAATAACATTCATAGCTCCGTTTATATTAGTTTTTACACATTCGAATGGGTTATATTCTGCAGTTGGTACAATTTTAGTTGCCGCGGCATGCACAACATAATCAACTCCATCTAGAGCTCTATATAACCTATCTTTATCTTTAACATCACCTATAAAAAAACGAACTCTTTCATCGCCCTCAAAGAGTTTTGCCATCTCCCATTGCTTCATCTCATCTCTTGAGAAAACAATAATTTTCTTTGGATTATATTTTTCTAAAGTCATTGGTATGAAAGCATGTCCAAATGATCCAGTTCCACCTGTTACAAGAATAGTTTTATTTTTAAACATAATTAATAGTCTCTCAAAGTAGGATGTAATGTTAATTTAAGTAATTAGATGATTGATTATAGATATTTTTCAAAAAATGGAAATCAAACCTTGAATAAATAATTAAAAAGTTAAAGGCTTCCATATACCTTTTGTATCTATAATTTTTCCAATCATCGGCTGAACACTTTTAAATATATCATGATCAACCAGCATAACATGAAGGTCTGCCGCTGATAAGGCTGAGCTCATATTTGAAAGCAAGCCGCCATTTAATTCTTCTGGAAGCTCCTTGATATGAGGTTCAACCAACAAAACACTGCCCGCATGAATTTCTATAATACTTTTTGCTATATCTGATGCTGGACTTTCTCTTAAATCATCAATATCAGGTTTAAATGCCAAGCCATAACAAGCAATGGTTAAATCTTTTGCGGTTTTCTGTGGATTATCTAGTAAAAAATTAGCTATAGCGATTTTGACCTTTCCAACAACCCATGCAGGCTTAGAATCATTTACTTTTCTTGCGGTATGAATAAGCGGTGCCTGTTCTGGGGTTTTGCTCACAATAAACCATGGGTCTACGGCTATACAGTGCCCCCCTACCCCTGGTCCTGGTTTTAAAATATTTACTCTAGGGTGGAGATTTGCAAGCCTTATTAGCTCCCATACATCTATATCTACAGTATCACAAATAATGGATAATTCATTGGCGAAAGCAATACCTACATCGCGTGATGCATTCTCTGTAAGTTTCGACATTTCTGCTGTTCGAGCGTCAGTTACTACACAAGTTCCTTCTACAAATATTTCATAAATAGCAATCGCGACTTCAGAGCACTTTTTACTCAGTCCTCCGATAACACGATCATTAGAAACTAACTCTCGGACCACATCACCAGGCAAAACCCGCTCAGGGCAATATGCAATTCTTATATCGGAGTCATCTCCATGATTTTGTGGAAATGTTAAGTCAGTCCTTTCTTCTGCTAACCATTTAGCCATCTTTTCTGTTGTTCCTACTGGTGATGTAGATTCAAGAACAACTAAATCTCCTTTTTTGAGGACTTTAGCAATAGATCTAGCTGCTGACTCAACAAACTGTAAATCTGGACTTGGGACGTCACAATCACCTCCATTGGTTAAAAATGGTGTTGGAACGGCAATAAAAAAAGCATCCGCAGGTTCAGGACATGTTGAAGCCCTTAAATAGTTTTCATATACAGCACTCTTAACCATTACATCAAGGTCAGGCTCTACGATATGAATACCACCAGCATTTATCGTATCAACGACATATTGGCTAATATCAACTCCAATAACTTTAACTTTTCTAGAGGCAAACATAGCCGCAGTTGGCAATCCGATATATCCAAGACCTATCACAGAAATTGAATTTATAGTCATATGCTGGTCTCGGTATTAATTAAAAAATCTAAAATCCTGCCACAAGCCAGGCCATCTCCGTATGGGTTGTGAGCCAAGCTCATCAACGCATAATCTTCTTCATCACTTAAAAGCATATGAACCTGATGAACTATAGTTTCTATATCTGTTCCAACTAACCTAACCGTGCCGGCATTAACCGCCTCAGGACGCTCAGTTGTATCGCGCATTACAAGAACTGGTTTACCCAAGGATGGAGCTTCTTCCTGAATACCGCCTGAATCCGTAAGTATAATAGAGGCTCTGTCCATCAAATAACAAAAAGGAAGATACTGCTGTGGTTCGATTAAAAAAATATTATCTAAATCATTGAGTAGTCGATTAACTGGTTCTTGTACATTAGGATTTAAATGAACTGGGTATAGAATTTGTGTTTCTGGGTGCATGAATGCAATTTGACGAAGAGCTTCGCAAATTCTCTCGAAGCCATCACCAAAACTTTCACGGCGATGGCCTGTTACTAATATTAGTTTTTTACTGGGATGCAGATAGTCAAACTTTAATGCCAAACCTTCTGAGAGAGTTATATCGGTTTGTAGCTTTTCTCTAACCCAAAATAGAGCATCAATCACCGTATTTCCTGTCACAGTAATGTCGCTTTCTGATATTCCTTCAATTAACAGATTCGTCTTAGATCCTATAGTTGGAGTAAAATGATACTTTGCAATACTTGTGGTTAGCTTTCTATTTCCCTCCTCTGGCCAAGGTGAGTATATATTTCCAGTTCTAAGACCAGCTTCAACATGACCAACTTCTATTTGTTGGTAGAAGGCTGCAAGGGATGCAGCAAATGTAGTCGCAGTATCGCCATGCACTAAGACAACATCAGGCTTAAAGCTCTCTAAAACTGGCTTCAAATTAACAAGAATACCTGTGGTTATATCATTTAATGTCTGACCTAACTTCATAATATTGAGATCGAAGTCTGGTTGTATCTCAAATAAATCTAATACTTGATCAAGCATTTCTCGGTGTTGTGCAGTTACGCATACCTTTGCATCAAACCTCTCATCAGCAGCAAGGGCAAGCACCAAGGGCGCCATTTTGATTGCTTCAGGACGAGTTCCAAAAACTGTTAGTATCTTTTTCACAATATTTTTTAGTACATTCAAATAGATTCAATAAGTTTAATTAAACAGGGATTACAAATTTATCTATATGTCATTAGCAACAAAAATATAATTTCTAGTTATTAAATTTAATAATCTGCTTTCCTGGGCCAATAACGTCTTATTAGCACTATGATAATACCGAGTAAGCCTCCCAATATTCCTCCAAGAATACAAATCTGGGATCTTCTAGGTTCTGACCTATTCTCCATTACTGCAGGAGGGTCAATATAATCAAAAACATAAAATTGATTGGCTTCAACTAGGGTTAACTTTTGAGTTTCTTGTTGCAGAAGTTCTGCCATTACCTGTTTGATTTCAGAGAGATTGGTCATAGCTATTTGCGCATTAAGATAATTAACTGATGTTTGCGCCTCTGATTTATCTTTTTGTCTATAAAAAGCATTAATTTCACTAATCATCAACTCAGTCCATTGTTTTGCTATTTTAGGTGACTGATGCTTTATTGAGAGGCTAACAAAACCAGTTTTAAAATCTTCGGTGAGACTTAGGTGGGTTAGAAATCTTATAAAGCTTTGTTGAGCACTTGGGGGGGAGGAAGAATCTCCAAGCCAGGTATTGGTATTTATATTATAAATTCTTTCATCATAAGTCAGCGTCTTTGTTCTGAAATTACCAGATTTCACAGCCATCAGATCAGGCAGGAATATTTTTGGCAATATATTGTTTTCAAAAAAACTAAGAGATCTAAGCTTTTGCATTGCTTTGATAGAGTTATTATCGCCACCCTCTGAAGGCAGACTTACTCCTGCTAGACTAGCTAAGCCACTGTAGCCCGCAAGTTTTCCAGAAATACTATTCGATGAGTTAACAGGAGCTAGTAGAGCTTTGGATTGGTATATGTTGGTCAAGCTAAGGCTATAAATTACCGAAGCAATTGATATAAAAGTGGTAACTGTAATAATGATCCATTTTCCTTGGAAAATGGTATTAAAAAGATCTAGAAGATCTATTTCAACAGCACTAAAGCTTGTATTTTGATTGATATTAGTCTTTTGCATAGGTTATTTATTAATGTATGAAGTTAGTTTATCAAATTCTTGTTGTTTTTTAATAATAAAACTCTTAGTTATAGTTATTTTTTCTTGCATGCCCTTGGATGTTAAGATGTAGACATAATTAGATTTAGAACTAGATTTGCTAAAATTATTCAATTTAATATATCCGATATCCATCAAGGCTTTAAGGCAATAATTTACCTTTCCTATGCTAAAGCCTGATTTACTGGCTATCAGTCTTTGAGATATTTTTGGATCCTCTTCAACAAGATGCATTACATCTAAAGTGTCTTCTGTAATAATTGGAATCTCTGCCATAAAAAATTAGCTATTTTCTAGTCGTGATATACATACTAGTCGTGATATACATAATGGGTAATAAGAAAAAATAAAAGGTTTATATAGCTACCGCACTGCTATTAAGCTACATATAGTCATTGTAACTTAAATACCGTTCAATGGTTGAACGTTTAAAAAAGGCAATATTTATTATGTATAAAAGCTGAAATTGGGTCTTGAAAAACTTACATACGGTTTTCTTGTAGGTGGGATTAAATACAGAGGAGGAATTTCAAATCATCTTATTTAAAAAAAAGATCTTTTTCTAGAATGTTTACTCTTCTCTTATTACCAAGAATAGACAAGAGGATATCAACTCTATTTTTAGAAGGGAGTGAGCAAATTTGCACTATACTTCCCTTCAAAGAACCTCTCGCAATGGTGGCTTCTTGACCTATCCGAATTTTTGAAGTTACAGGATCTATTTTTGATGCCTCTTCTATTATTTTTATACTCTTGATTTCGTCATCAGTCATGCAAGAGATATTGTCTCCAAACCTTATGACATTTTTAATACCTCTTGTGAATTGAAGAGCTGAGTAATTTTCTAGACTTGTATTAATAAAAATATAGCCAGGGAAAAGCATTTCCTCTTTAGCCTCAGAGTTAATCTTTTTAGTTATTATTTTAGGTAAATAATAATCAAAGTTTTGATTTATCAGATTGATCTCTGTTCTATTTATCTCGTTAATTTTGAATGAAGCAACAAGCCAGTATTTCATAATATTTTTTTAATGGTACCCGAGGCCGGACTTGAACCGGCACGATATTTCTATCGAGGGATTTTAAGTCCCTTGTGTCTACCAATTCCACCACTCGGGCATAAATTCATACAAGAAATCGATTGTCAGATTATACTTTTATTATATGATTTGTCTTTAATTATTTGATTTTTAATAGTCTAGGTAATCTAAAATAATCTGAACACACTGATCTACATTATTTTTTTCAGTTTTAAGAATAATACTTGGCGATTGAGGTTCTTCATATGGACTGGAAATGCCAGTGAAGTTTGGGATTTTACCAGCTCTTGCTTTCTTGTATAAACCTTTTGTATCTCTGCTTTCCGCAATATCTAGAGGCGTGTCAATAAAAATTTCAATAAAATCATCTTTAGCTACAAGTGATTTCACCATATTTCTTTCAGATGCAAATGGGGAAATAAAAGATGAAATAACCAATATACCAGCATCCAACATTAGCTTTGAAACCTCTCCAACTCTCCTAATATTTTCAACACGATCAGCATCGCTAAACCCAAGATCGTTATTCAACCCGTGTCTTACATTATCTCCATCAAGAATATATGTTCTTATACCCATAGAAAAAAGCTTTTTTTCAAGCTCATTTGCGATTGTTGACTTGCCTGACCCGCTTATTCCTGTAAACCATAATAATTTACTTTTACTGCCATTAAGTTTCTCTCTAAGCTCTCTATTAATTTCTAAATTATGCTTATGTATATTAGAAGAGCGCCTCATACTATGATTTATCATAGCTGCTCCTAGAGTTTGATTTGAGAATGGATCAATTAATATTAACTTACCAAGAGATTGATTTTCTTGGAAAATAGTAAATGGCACCTCTCTACTCAATGTAATGACTGCATTGCAGATATCATTTAATCTTAGTGATTTCGCTGGTTTGTGCTCTAATGTATTCACATCAAACTTGTATTTTATATCAGTTAACTGGCATGAAATTTTTTGAGTTCCTATTTTTGCAATATAGCTTCTACCTTTAAAACTCTCAATATCTGATAACCAAGCGAGGTTTACATTAAACATATTAGAGACCTCAATAGGTGAGTCATCTCTACACAAGACATCTCCTCTAGATATATCTATTTCGGTATCAAGAGTTAATGATATTGACTGATTACAAATAGCTTTTGATAACTTATTATTGCCAATGCTAATTGTTTTGATTGTAGCGCTTTTGCTGGACAACATAGATCGAATTCTGTCACCAACTGAAATAGAACCTGACGATACCCTTCCACAAAATGCTCTGAAATCTAGATTTGGTCTAATAACATTTTGAATTGGCATCACAAAATCATTCTCTAAATTTTCTACGTTTATAGTTTCTAATAGTGAAATTAAAGACGGGCCCTTGAACCAATTTAACTTTTGTGTGTTGTTAAGAATATTACAGCCCCTTAGAGCTGAGACCGGAATATCATATATTTGATTAAAATTTAATTTATCTGCAAAATCTTTGTATTCATTAACTATTTTTTCGTATTTATGATTATCATAGTCGATAAGATCCATTTTATTTACTGCAAGAATAACATTCTTTATCCCAACAAGTGAAGTTAAAAAAGAGTGCCTTTTTGTTTGCTCAAGAACTCCCTTTCTTGCATCAATTAAGATAATAGCAACATCTGCAGTAGACGCTCCAGTAATCATATTCCTTGTATATTGCTCATGACCAGGAGTGTCTGCAACAATAAACTTTCTATTACTTGTAGAAAAAAACCTATAAGCAACATCAATGGTTATGCCTTGCTCTCTCTCAGCAGACAACCCATCAACCAATAAAGCATAATCAATATCCGAACCCTGTGTTCCATGTTTTTCTGAATCACTTTTAAGAGTTTTAATCTGATCATCAAAAAGGGCCTGAGATTCAAATAATATCCTTCCGATTAGGGTGCTCTTTCCATCATCTACACTTCCGCAAGTTATAAATCTCAATAGCGATAGATTCTCTTGAAAATAAATAAAGTTATCAACTTCAATTTTTGAATCAATTACTTCTTCGGTAACTTTATTCATATTAAAAATATCCTTCTTTTTTCTTTTTTTCCATTGAACCCTCAGAATCTGAATCAATGAGCCTTCCATCTCTCTCAGTTGTTGTAGATTGAATTAACTCTAGAAGGACATCGCTCATCGAGTTTGCATTAGACTCTACAGCTCCAGTCAATGGGTAGCAACCCAAGGTTCTAAAGCGGGCTTTAATGAACTTAATCTTTTCCCCATCTAACATTTTAAACCTATCATCATCGACCATAATTAACGTTTTATCTCTTTCTACAAAAGGCCTTTCAGCAGCATAATATAAGGGAACTATTGGGATAGATTCCTTATAGATGTATTGCCAAATATCCAACTCAGTCCAGTTTGATATAGGGAATACTCTAGCACTTTCAGTCTTCTTCTTATTAAAGTTATATAAATCCCAAAGTTCAGGTCTTTGATTTTTTGGATCCCATGCATGGGATTCTGATCTAAATGAAAGTATTCTTTCTTTAGCCCTGCTTTTCTCCTCATCTCTTCTTGCGCCACCAAAAGCAAAATCAAATTTATAAATATCTAAAGCCTGCTTTAAAGCTTGTGTTTTCATTATATCTGTATGAATTTCACTACCGTGATCAAAGGGGTTTATTTTTTGATCTACTCCCTCTTGATTCTTGTGCACAATAAGCTCCATGCCTGCATTTTTTGCCATTAAATCTCTAAACTGATACATTTCATTAAATTTCCATCCTGTATCTACATGCATTAGAGGAAATGGCGGAGGGGCAGGGAAAAAGGCTTTCTTCGCTAGATGAAGCATTACAGCACTATCTTTTCCAACTGAATATAACATAACAGAATTTTTAGCCTCAGCAACGGTTTCTCTTATAATATGAATTGCCTCCGCTTCTATTTTTTCCAAGTGCGTTAAGTTCACATTGTTAAGTTCTTTTTTAAATGGCTTATAATCGTTAACCTGAATAAGATCGATATTCGTTAATAATTTTTGGAAAGAGCTAACTGGTAATATAGCCTTAAAGACTTCATTTATTTTTATAGATTCCGTGCCTAAATTTTTTACAATAGAATTGTAAGAAGCAACTAAATCATTAGATGGCCAAATAAGGCAATTTTTATTAACATGTCCTATCAAACTCCTTAAGGACTCTATCATAGATTTTTCTGATACCTTAGATAGACCATGCCAATATTTTTTACCTCTACTGTCTTCATAAAAAATAAATAAATCTTTGTTAAAAGAAGAAGTTGAAGACTTTAAAGAAAGATATCTTTTTGAACTGCAAACATCACTCCAAGAGTTAAATACAATTTTTTTTAAAGAAGGATTATTTTCATCAAATAGCACCGTTGGGAAAAATCCTAATTCTGATATCTCTCGTTCGAAAGTTCTCTTGCTTTTACAGTAGTTATTTAATGAGCAATGATGGTAAAAGGATGCTATATCCCAGATCTCGTTTGATTCATGTGATTTTGATATAAGTTTTGCTATGTTAACTTCTAAAGTTTTTGTCATAATATACATATTATACACAAAAAATATTTTAAATAAATTAAATTAACATATATGCATATTGCGACATATCAGTTTGAAGTATTTAATTGGAGGCTGAAGCCGGAATCGAACCGGCGTTAACGGCTTTGCAGGCCGCTGCATAACCACTCTGCCATCCAGCCAGATTAAACATTGT
>MDTF01011559.1_pt1 | contig 14758 bp, 12 predicted proteins | sample 811191 | NCBI WGS metagenome assembly MDTF01 (sample SAMN05326649, study PRJNA326480) | marine metagenome | isolation source: seawater | place: Southern Ocean | collected 2011
TAACAAAATCCATGAACCTATATCTCTGACATACAATATGAACATACTTCAAAACATTAAAAGTGAGAGCCCTATTCTTGTAACACTAAACCCAAAGAGAAATCTTGATCCGAAAAAAATTATAAAAAAATTAAATTATGCGCACCCAACGTTTTCAATCGATGGTATCAATGCACAAAAAAACCATCACTTAATCTCAGGAGTAAACCGAACATTTTATGCTGGGGCATACTGGGGTAATGGATTCCATGAGGATGGAGTAAAAAGCGCATTTGATTCGGTAAACCAACTAAATAAGCTGTTGAATTAATATGCATGCAGTCTACCAGGGTACAATTGCACACACTCGATTTTCATCAAAGTCACATAAATTTACTTACAAAACTAATATGCTTTACTTAGATCTTGATGAGCTTCAGGGTGCATTCTTAGGAAAGTTGTTTTGGGGCTATAACAAGCCAAATCTAGCTTCCTTTTACAGATCAGATTTTTATGGTGACAAAAGAAAAACAATAAAAAAATCAATTCAGTCTTTATTGTTAAATAAAATTAATTTACATCATAAAGGAAAAGTTTTTTTATTAACAACAATTCGTTACTTTGGTTTCGCATTTAACCCTGTTAGCTTTTATTACTGTTTTGATGAATCATCAAATATTCAGGCAATTGTCTCCCATATAACAAATACTCCATGGAACGAAAAGCACGCCTATGTTCATGATTGTAGAAATAAACCATCAATGTCTAAGAAGTTTGAATTTGATAAGGGCTTTCATGTCTCACCATTTATGCCAATGAATATCAATTACAGTTGGGTATTTAGCCCCCCTAAGGACTTTCTTTTTGTTTCAATGGATAGTTACAATAAAGATAAATTAATATTTAATGCTACCCTTAAAATGACAAAAAAAGCATGGAGTAATTTTATACTAAATAAAATTTTATTCTTATCCTTACCCATGTCGATTAAATCGACTTTACTGATTTACTTTAACGCATTCATATTATTTATAAAAAGAGCTAAGTTTTACCCACACCCATGATAAGAAAATACCTTAACAAATTTTCAAAGAAATTAGTGTGTAGAAGTTTAAAAAATATTTCTAAAGGCACACTTTCAATTATTGATGGAAATCAAAAGCATAGGTTTGGTGATGACGATACTCTAAATGCTGAAATTATAGTTAATAACCCAAGGTTCTATACAGAGATTTTACTTGGGGGGTCTATAGGAGCAAGTGAGGCTTATATCCATAAATCGTGGACATCAAAAAATGTGACTAAAGTAATACAATTAATGGCTCGCAATCAATCAACTATGGACTCTATGGAAGGTCTGTTTAAGCTTATAGTAGCTCCATTCTTAAGAATGCTGCATGCATTAAATAGAAATACACTTTATGGAAGTAAAAAAAATATTGCCCAACATTACGACTTAAGTAATAAATTTTTCTCCCTATTCCTAGATCCATCAATGATGTATTCATCTGCAATTTATCCCAGCAAAACATCATCAATAAATATTGCTGCAGAATATAAGCTAGCCGTAATTTGCAAAAAATTAGACCTTAAAAAAGCGCATCGTGTTATTGAGATTGGATCTGGCTGGGGCGGATTTGCAATATATGCTGCAAAAAATTATGGTTGTCACGTTACAACAACAACAATTTCAAATGAACAGTATAAATATGTTCGTGGAGAAATTAAGCGGCTCAAGCTTGAAAAAAATATTAAAGTTATATTCAAGGATTATAGGGAGCTGACAGGAAAATACGATAAGTTAGTCTCAATTGAGATGATTGAAGCTGTAGGTCACAAATTTTACGACTCTTATTTTCAAAAAGTCTCTGAATTGCTCAATCAAAATGGTGATGCATTAATACAAGCAATCACAATAAGAGACCAAAGGTATAAGCAGGCAATACGGTCAGTTGATTTTATTCAAAAATATATATTCCCAGGAAGCTGTATCCCATCCATAAATGCAATACAAAATTCAGTTACTGGGTCAGGTGACATGGTGATTAATGATGTGCGTGATATTGGTCACCATTATGCAAAAACATTAGAAGATTGGAGAAAAAAATTTACTGCGAATAATAAAGATATTATAAAGTTAGGATTTGATGAATGCTTCTTAAGAATGTGGAAATTTTATTTCTGCTACTGTGAGGGTGGATTCTTGGAGAAGTCAATTAGCACTATACATCTTCATATTACTAAGCCAGACTATAGAAATAAAATTTAATTTTTGTTGAAACCTAGTAATATTTTATAATAAATCACATATTACTAAAAAAAACTATGGCATACGATTACATTACCGAAGCACAATCAAAAGAGAAAAAAGGTGATCTAGAAGGGGCATTAGCTGAGTATCAAAAAGCATTAATAGAAAATCCAACTAATAATGGAATTAAAATAGAGATTGGGAATTTGTTTGCAATGCTTGGTTCATTCGATAAGGCCATAGAATATTTTAGGGTAGCATTTTTGGCGTCCCCCAAAAATAAAAATTTAAGAGATGGGCTCTGTTTTTGCTTGTGTGAGATTGGAAACCAATATTATGATAATAGAAATTTCTATCATGCAGAAAATAATTTCTTTGAAGCAACAATACTTAATCCTTCCAAATCTGAATATTTTTTTAATCTAGGTAACGCTTGCTATGCCCAGGGAAAATATAAATCATCACTAGAGCATTATAATAACTCTCTTATACTTCATTATGACCCTGAAACACTCTCATGTATTGGAAATTCTCTTAGATCTATTGGTAGACTTTCTGAGGCAATGAAATTTTATACTACTGCTTTAAAAGAAAACCCGAACCTAATTCATACCGAAATTGAGTTAACCCATTTAAAACAAAATGTTTGCGACTGGAACAATATAAGTACCCACTTTAGCAATATTAAAAGCCATATCAATAATATAGATTCTGGCGGTATTTCTCCATTTACAGTCCTTTCAATGCCAGGTATTAGTTGTGAACAACAGTTAAAAGTTTCTTCTAGTTGGGCTCAGAAATTTTCCCAAAAAGTCCAAAAGGTAAAGAGAAATGATATTAAAAATGAAAAAATAAATATAGGTTATCTGTCATCTGATTTTAGACTTCACCCACTATATTTTTTAATAATTGATATTTTAAAAAATCATAATAAAGATAACTTTAATATCACACTTTTTTATTCAGGCAATAATGAAAATACAACTGCTCATAATCATTTTAAAAGTCTTGGGTTTGACTTTATAAACATCTCAGAGTTGAGTAATGAAGAGGCGGCTAAATTGATTGCATCAAAAAATACAGATATATTAGTTGACCTTTCTGGGTTCACAAAAAATAGTCGTTCAATTATTGCTGCATATAAGCCAGCAAAAAAGCACATTAATTGGTTAGGCTTTCCAAGTACTATGGGTTTCATTAATTCATCCCCACTTTATGACCATATATTAGTTGACCGCTATCTTGTCCCAGAAACTCATAAGTCATATTATGCAGAAAATATTATTTACCTACCAAATTGTTATCAACCAAATATTGAAAGTCGACCACCATTACTTCCGATTGATAAAAAATTATTTGGTTTTACTAAGGATATATTTATATTTGCTTCATTTGGGCAGTCGATTAAAATTACTGAGAATCAATTTAATTTGTGGCTTAGAATACTTAAAAGTACCCCTAACAGTGCTTTATGGTTGCTGGAATCAAACACGGACTGCATGAAAAACTTGACCTTATTTGCAGAAAAAAATGGTGTAGAGTCTTCCCGTATATGTTTTGCTAAAAGAACAGACATTGATGAACACATTAATAGACATCAAATCATAGACCTTTATCTAGATACATTTCCATATAATTCTCATACCTCGACATCTGATGCTATATGGGCTCATTGCCCTGTATTAACAAAATCTGGTACTACCTTTTCTAGTCGTGTTGCTGGAAGTATCCTTACTGAAATTGGCTGTTCTGAGCTTATCGTTGACTCAGATGATTCTTATTTCAGGGAAGCTATAACGTATGCATCTGATAAGGAAGCACTTGAGCTGATAAAAGAAAAAATAATTAAAGGTAAAGAAGGGTCAACTTTATTCAAACCAAAAATTTTTACAAAAAATATTGAAAAAATATACTTAGAGGTCCTATCAGATTGAGATTAATAAATTAAACTTTCTTATAAGGCAGTTATTGTTCTAGAAATTTTTTTACGCTATTAGCAATTTTTATATCGAATGACTTATCAAAAGGATCAATAATTAATAAACCCTCCATACCTCTCATCCATGTCATTTGTCTTTTAGCTAGTTGACGTGTTGCAATCACTATCCTCTCAGTTAAATCATCATAAGAAATTAGACCTATTAGATGCTCAAAAACTTGTTTATACCCAACAGACCTTAATGCTGGAAATGTTAAATCAAGCCTAGGGTTATCCTTAAGCAAGGATTCAACTTCCTCAATAAATCCATTTTTTAACATGTTCCTAACGCGAATCTCGATTCTATTATTTAATAGAGCTCTGTCTGAGGGAATCAATGCAATCTTATGAAGCTTGCAATTAGTATCTAGTTTAGTTTTTGGTTTATGAAAGAAAGATAAAGGCTTACCAGAAATATAATAAACCTCTAAAGCCCTCATAATTCTCTGCTTATCTGTGCCTTTGATTTTTTTTATAATTACAGGATCAATTTCTGAAAGTTTTTTGTACAAACCATCCAATCCATAACTATCTAGATCTTTTTTTACATTCTGTCTTGCTTCTGTCGTTGACTCTGGCATCTCATTAAGTGGATTTACTAAAGAGTTAAAGTACATCATTGATCCCCCAACCAAAATTGGTATTCTATTCTCCTTATATATTTGCACTGAAACTCTTTCAACATCAATCTTAAACTCATTAACGGAATATCTTTCACACGGGTCCTTGCAATCTACCAAATGATGAGGGTACCTAGTTAATTCCTCTCGAATGGGTTTCGCTGTCCCAATATTAAAATCTCTATATATCTGTGCCGAGTCAACGCTAATAATATCAATTGGAAAATTATCAAAAAGCATTTTTGCGACTTCTGTTTTTCCAGATGCTGTTGGGCCCATTAAAAAAATTTTTTTTTTCATCATTTAGTTTTCTGAAGCTGATAAGGAAATAGAGGGCTTTGACTTTAAGTAGCTCTTTATGCCCTTAAGAATGCTCTTAGCTAATTTATTTTGATAGGTCCTAGACCTTAAATTTTTTTCTTCTGTGGGATTACTTAAGAATGCCGTCTCTACAAGAATTGATGGTATATCAGGAGCCTTTAAGACTGCGAAGCCAGCTTGCTCAACATATTTCTTGTGAAGATTATTTACCCGTTTAACTTTATTTAAAACATGATTTCCTAATTTAATACTATCATCAACGGTTGCAGACTGAGAAAGGTCTAATAATGTTTTTGCTAGTAAAGGGTCTTTATCATCGATACTAACACCACCAATTAAATCAGATTCATTTTCTTTGTTAGCAATAAATTTTGCAAATGCACTAGTCGCACCCCTTTCTGATAATGCAAAAACAGAGGATCCTGAAACACTTCTTCTGGTAAAAGCATCAGCATGTATTGAAATAAAAATATTGGCCTTTATTTTTCGTGCTTTTTTTACTCTAGCAGCTAGAGGGACATAGTAATCCCCATCCCTAATTAATACTGCTTTCATTCCCTTTTCTTTGTCGATTAAAGTTTTAAGTTTTTTTGATATCTGGAGGGTAATAACCTTCTCAAGTGTGCCCCTCTTTCCAATAGCACCAGGATCCTCTCCTCCGTGGCCAGCATCAATAGCCACTATAATTTGATCTAATTTTCTTTTTACATTAGCAGTAATTTTTTTAGCATTAATTATTTTATTAGGGGATTTTTTTAGGTCTGGTGGCACTGGGTTATTCTTATTCTCCAGCTGCATTAGAAGGATTGCTATACTGTCCTGATTTTCTGGATACAAATCAATAACAAGTCTATTTTTATATGGCTCAATTGGCTTTAATGAAAAAATCTTAACTCGTGCCTCCCCCTTAAGGTCGATAACGATTCTAGTAACATTTGGAGTAAATTGAGCCACCCTAATCTTATTAATATTAGGATCATTAGCTGCCAACTGAGAAGGAAGTAACTTAATCACATCATTAATAGCAATATCTTTAAGGTCAATTACCACCCTCTCTGGGTTCTTAAGGATCATTTGGTCATTACTTAAGGCCTCAGTCGACTCAATTGTGATTCTAGTATATTCTTGAGCAGGCCATATTCTTACTGCATGAATATCATTTTTTGAATATACATTATTAGTAAAAATAAGTAAGAGTAAGATTAAGATTAAATCTACATTAATTCTTTTATACATTCAGCTCCCTTTTCTGTATTTACTGTTATTAAAACCTTTCGCTTTTCGCTACTCACATAATAGAAATTAATTATCAGATCTGATATTGGCAAATATGGATACCCTTTTTCAGGCCATTCAATCAAATTAACATTTCGTTCATTAATAAACTCATTGAATCCTGCCTCATACCACTCTTCAGAACTTTTAAATCGATATAAATCGAAATGATTAACTGTAAATGAATCAATGGTGTATTGCTCAACAAGGCTATAAGATGGACTTTTCACCGCACCATCAAAGCCTAATTGATTAATTAAACTTCTTGCGAAGGATGTTTTTCCCGAGCCCAGGTCTCCAGATAGGTAAATCAACATCCCAGGGTATATTTTTTGGGAAATTTTTTTTGCCAGCTCATGAGTTTTAGTTTCATTATTTAAGTCAATTGATAGAACATTTGTCATGGTTTTAGTTTATTATTTTTTTATATGAATGATAAATTAAAGTCTAATGTGTTTGCAAAAAAAATTAAAGACTGGGGCATTGAATTAGGATTTAATTATGTTGGTATAACTGATGCTAACCTAAAAAGTCAAAAAGAGTCCTACCTTAAATGGATAAAAAAAGGATTTCATGGGGATATGAATTATCTAAAAAGACATCAAGATCTAAAATTTTCGCCAGAAATCCTTGTTAAGGATACGATTAGTATCATTTCGGTTCGCCTAGATTATATGCCGCTTCAAGAGGATACCTTAACTGTTCTAAAGGATAAAAATCGTGCTTACATATCTCGATATGCACTTGGAAGAGACTACCACAAAGTTATCAGATCAAAGTTAAAGAAACTCGCAGAAAAAATTAAAATTGAAGCCGGGCACCACTCAATAAATATAAGGGTTTTTACTGATAGCGCTCCTGTGCCTGAAGTTAGGATTGCAAAAAAAGCAGGATTAGGCTGGAAAGGAAAGCATACACTACTGCTAAATAAAGATCATGGCTCTTGGTTTTTTCTAGGTGAAATTTACACTAATCTTCCACTTCCATATGACACAGAAGTTACATCACATTGTGGGACATGCACAGCTTGCATAGATATATGCCCAACAAAGGCAATTATTGCTCCATATAAACTCGATGCGAGAAAATGTATATCATATTTAACTATAGAGAATAAGAATGAAATACCAGTTGAGTATAGAAAAGCAATAGGGAATCGTGTCTATGGATGTGATGACTGCCAATTAGTTTGTCCATGGAATAAATATGCAAAATTAACGAATGAAAAAGATTTCTTGGTTAGGCACGACCTTAATAATCTATCATTAATCGATAGCTTCAAATTCTCTGAAGAAGACTTTAATAATGTTTTTAAAGGAAGTGCCATTTATCGGATTGGATACCAACAATGGTTAAGAAATATTGCTGTTGGTTTAGGCAATGCCCCTAAGAGCAATGTAATCATTGAAGTTTTAAAATCTAAGCTTGAATCTTCAACCGAACTCGTAAAAAAACATATTACCTGGGCTCTTGATCAACATAAATAAATTTTCGCCCTCTACATTTTAATCAAGAAAGTTTGCTACAATTACATCCTATTAATATAAATAAAAAATCCCTTCTGTAATATGACATCAATAATAAATAGTGACGCATGGGTCGCTCTAGTCGACCACCACAAATCAATTGAGTCCGCTGAAATGCGGGACCTCTTCAACGAAGATGAGAATAGGTTTAATAATAATCATATCCAATATGATGATTTACTCATTGATTATTCTAAGAATCGTATTACTAATGAGACGCTCCCTTTACTCACAAGTCTTGCAAATGAGGCAAACCTGGACCTATGGAGAGGTAAATTATTTTCTGGTGAGAAAATTAATTTTAGTGAAAATCGATCTGCACTTCATACTGCATTACGAAATAAATCAAACACCCCTGTAATATCTGATGGCAAAGATTTAATGCCAGAAATAAATGCCTCTATTGCAAAAATGGGTAATTTCTCAGAATCGGTAAGGTCAGGGGAATGGAAGGGATTTACCGGTAAGAGAATTGAAAGAATTGTAAACATTGGTATTGGTGGATCAGATCTTGGGCCTGAAATGGTTTGTAAGGCATTAAGCCCATATGGAGCAAAAAATATCATCCCTTTATTTGTATCAAACGTCGATGGAGCAGATTTAGCTCAAACGCTTGAGCAATGTGACCCAGAAACAACTCTATTTATTGTCGCATCGAAAACTTTCACCACACAAGAAACAATGACAAATGCATTTTCTGCTAGAGAGTGGTTAATTACGAACCTTAAAGATTCCGCAGCTACTCGAAACCATTTTGTTGCCATTTCTACAAATAAAATTGCAGTGGAGGCTTTTGGGATTGCTGCAGATAATATATTTAAATTTTGGGATTGGGTTGGTGGAAGATACTCTTTATGGTCATCTATTGGTCTATCAATTGCAATATTTATTGGTATAGATAATTTTAAAGAGCTCTTATCCGGAGCGAATGATATAGATAATCATTTTAGAACTGCACCACTAGAGGAAAATATTCCTGTAGTCCTTGCATTAATTGGTGTTTGGAATATTAATTTCTTTAATTTTACAACTCATGCAATTTTACCTTATGATCAAGGCCTTTCTTTGCTACCTTCATACCTTCAACAGCTAGACATGGAAAGTAATGGTAAGTTTATTGATAGAGAGGGTAACCGAGTATGCCTAAATACTGGGCCAATATTGTGGGGAGATTCTGGAACTAATGGTCAGCACGCCTTCTATCAATTAATTCATCAAGGCACAGAAATTGTTCCAACAGACTTTTTGATGCCAATCCATTCACAATACAAAATAGGTGAAAATGGAGATGGACACCACAAGATCCTGATATCTAATTTTATTGCTCAGACTAAATCCTTAATGCTAGGCAAAACTGAGGAAGAAGCCAGGAATGAAATGTTAGAGCAAGGACTTCCTAAAAAAGATATTGATTTATTAGTAAGTCATAAATCATTTATGGGTAATCGCCCATCAACCTCAATTTTGTTCGATAAGCTAGACCCTAAAACTCTGGGTCGTTTAATTGCAATTTACGAACATAAAATTTTTGTGCAAGGTATTATTTGGAACATCAACTCTTTTGATCAATGGGGTGTCGAATATGGCAAGCAGATTGCTTCACTTGTCCTGCCGGAATTAAAAAAGAAATCTCCAACAACATCCTTTGATTCATCGACAAATAATCTTATAAACTATACTAAAAAAAACTTATAAATATTTATTTTAAAAGGAAATTATTAAATAATTTTCTTTTGATTTCAGATCCTATACTAACTCCCAGCTGTTTGGCGAATCGATCAGCAAAGGTTTCATAAGTTGTAAAATCCTCAATTCTTTCATGGCCTATAATTTCACGAGCAACATAGTCAACATTACCTAAATAATCTGATAGACCTAGCTTTATTGATTTTTCTCCATTCCAAAAAAGACCTGAAAAAATTTCGTCCCCGGATGTTAGCTTTGACCCCCTTCCGTCTTTTACTACATCGATAAACTGCTGGTGTACCTGATCTAGGAGAGCCTGTACATGCGCTTTCTGTTCAGGACTTACAGGTGAGAATGGATCTAATGCTGCCTTATTATTACCGGCTGTCATTAACCTTCTTTCAATTCCAAGTTTGTTGATGGTCTGTTCAAACCCGAACCCATCCATCAGGACCCCTATTGAGCCCACAATGCTAGCTTTATCTACAAAGATGGAGTCAGTAGCTACTGCGACATAATAAGCGCCTGAAGCGCATATATCTTCAACAACAGCATAAATTGGTATTTGGGGGTTCAGAGATTTAAGTCGCCTAATCTCATCATTCATAATACCAGCCTGAACAGGACTACCTCCGGGGCTATTAATAGAAAGAATTATACCTTTAGTGCCAGGGTTATTATATGCGTCATTTAAATTTCGTTTAAAATCACCTGCATTCGCCTCAGATTGACTACTTATTTCTCCATTTATAGATATTAGTGCCGTAAAATCACCTGTTGCAGAAATTTTATTATTATTATTTGAGACAAAAAAATACAAAAGAACTGATAGATATATTAATGTTGCTAGCTTAAAAAATATTCCCCAACGTCTAGTTTTTTTTTGTTCGATAAAAGCTGTTTGAGAAATTTTTTCTAAAGCTTTATTTCCCCAATTTTCATTTTCTGCCATCTTAAAATTATCCTTTTATTTATTTATTTATTTATTTATAATTATTTTATCAGGTCGCTCTTCGAATGCTATTTTTTTTAATTTTTGGCCCTGACAAGGACCAGAAACACAATAGCCATCCTCTGGGTTATATGTTGCACCATGAGTTGCACATATTATAAACTTACCTTCATCATCCAAAAATTCATTATCCTGCCAATCTAGCTCTACCGAAAGATGCATACATAGATTTTGGTAAGCATAAAAATTACCCTTATAAAATACGACAAAACCTGATAATTTTATTTTGTCTAATTCATAACTAAATTTTACTGTTGAAGATTCTGGTGAGAATTGATTTTTATAAATTGTCAGAATTTTTATTCACCCCTCATAATCCATTCAAAGATTTCATAAGCATTATTAACCATTGCTTTAGGCTTGTATTTTACTAGCTCTTCTATTCTCTGGGCTCCAAATGTCACCCCCAAAGAGTCAATTCCCGCATTTTCTGCCATCTCAAGATCATAGCTGGAGTCTCCAATTATTAGGGCCTCGTCTTTTTTAACCAAATAAAAATCTAATATTTCGTTAACCATTTGTGGGTGTGGCTTAGAAAAACATTCGTCCACTGTTTTTGTGATACCGAATAACGACTCTAATCCAGATTGCTTTAGAGCTATATTAAGACCTCTTCTACTTTTTCCTGTAGCAATAGCTAGGCTATAACCACTCCTAAAAAGATCTTTTATACCAAACTCAATTCCATCGAACAAAGATACTTCATTGATACTTTTTAAATAAAACTCTCTATATCGCCTTTGTAAGTCTATCACTTCATCTTTACTCAAATAATTGAATAACTTATGAAATGCCTGATCAAGACCTAGACCAATTACTGAAAATATTTTTTTTTCATCGTTAAGGAAAATGCCCTTAGTTGACGCAGCCTCCTTTATTGCCCTTACAATTAATCCAGTTGAATTAACTATTGTTCCATCCCAATCGAATATTATTACCTTATATTTTTTACTCATTTTATTGCATCAATTTTATTGAATTCTTTTGGGGTTGGAGCTATAAAATGAACTTCTTCCATAGTAATGGGGTGAGTAAAAGCTACTTCTGATGCATGAAGAAACATACGTCCTAAACCAACTTTTCGTAATTTTTTATTTAACTCGAAGTCACCGTATTTTTGATCACCTAGTATTGGAAAACCAAGATGAGAAAGATGGACTCTAATTTGATGTGTGCGGCCAGTAATTAATTTTACCTCAAGCAAAGTAAACCTTTTAAAATTTTTTTTAAGAAAAAAAACAGAGCGAGATTTTTTTGTGTTTACTGAAGAATTTGAGTCATCGACAACAGATACTTTCTTTTGCCCATCAATATCAGAACTTTTTAAAAGATTTAAGTCAACAATAAGTTGTTTTTTATTCCACTGACCATGGACAATTACTTCATACTTTTTATGCATAGATTTATCGCGCATTTGCTTATGTATATTTACTAAAGCCAATCTTTTTTTTGCAACCAATAAAGCTCCAGAGGTATCCTTATCAATCCGATGTACTAGCTCAAGAAATTTAGCGCTGGGTCTTGATTGCCTTAAAAGCTCAATAACACCGAAATTAATCCCACTTCCCCCATGAACTGCTATACCTTGTGGTTTATTTAGAACAATAAATGCGTTATCCTCAAAAATAATAGCTTTTTCGATATCAGTTAATTGTGACTTATTTGCGGATGAAGGCACAAAAGTCTCTCTCTCCCTATAAGAAACCGGAGGTATCCTAACTGAATCACCAATAGATAACCTAAAATCAGTGCGAATTCGTTTCTTATTTACTCGTACTTGCCCACTTCGAAGTAATTTATATACATGGCTCTTAGGAACATTTTTTAGTATTTTTAGTAAAAAATTATCAATTTTTTGGCCTTCGCTACCTTCGTCAATTACATGATATTTAACATTATTTTTATTCTCAAGACGCATAATTTAGTTTTCTTTTAATGATTTATCACATATACTTTAATCTGTTCAGATATCTTTAAATTTATTAAAGAGAAAAACAATTCTGAATTATACATAAACAAAAGAATTCACGGTTAGTGCTGCTCACCTTTAATAAGAAGCAGGCTTAAATTAAAAGATTTTTATAATAAGAATTTTAATAAATTAATAGTTTTTAGAGTGTAAATGTATTACATAAAAAAGTAGATGTATAGAATCTGCTGCCTGTCAAATAAAATTTTGACAAGTTGCGCTGTACCTAGTTTATCTAAATAATTTATAGGATTCCTTTATCTAAAATCTTCATAAATAAATGGAGAAAAATACGTAATGAAAAGGATGCTATTTAATGCAACACAGTCTGAAGAGTTGCGAGTTGCAATTGTAGATGATAATAAACTAGAAGATTTAGACTTCGAGCGTGGCAACAAAGAGCAACGGAAAAGCAATATATACAAAGCAGTAATAACAAGGGTTGAGCCATCATTGGAGGCAGCTTTTGTTAACTACGGTGTAGATCGTCATGGGTTCCTGCCCTTCAAAGAAATATCACCTGAATATTATTCCAAAAAAACTAGAAAAAAAGACATCTCTATAAAAGATGTTATTTCAGAAGGTCAAGAATTAATTATTCAAGTCACCAAAGAAGAGCGCGGTAATAAAGGTGCCGCTCTTACATCATACCTTTCACTAGCAGGTCGTTACATAGTCCTAATGCCAAATAATAATGATGGTGGCGGAATTTCACGAAGAATAGAAGGCGATGAAAGATCAAGTTTTAAGGATGTTCTCTCTCAAATTAAAATAAAAAAAGGTACTAGTGTTATTGGAAGGACAGCTGGTATTGGCGCCACTGTTGAGCAAATACAATGGGACTTAGACTACTTGTCTCAATTATGGGATGCAATTGAAAATGCAGCAAATGCTCAAGAAGGTCCTTTCCTTATATATCAAGAAAGTAATTTGGTGATCAGGGCTATTCGCGATTACTTTTCAACAGACATCGAAGAAGTTTTAATTGATAAAAAAGAAATTTACGACCAAGCCCTACAATTTATGAGCCATGTAATGCCAAACTATTCTGAAAGAATAAAATTATATGACGAAGGTACCTCTTTATTTACAAAATTTAATATTGAAAATCAAATTGAATCAGCATTTTTAAGAGAAGTTCAGCTTCCTTCTGGTGGGTCAATTGTAATTGACCACACTGAGGCGCTCGTCTCTGTAGATGTGAATTCTAGTAGGTCAACGAAAGGTAGGGATATCGAATCAACAGCCTACAATACAAATCTCGAGGCAGCCGATGAGCTTGCTAAACAATTAAGATTTAGAGATATTGGAGGCTTAATAGTTATCGACTTTATCGATATGGAAAATTCAAAGCACCAGAGAGATGTAGAAAATAGAATTAGAGATGCTCTAAAACAAGACAAAGCTCGAATTCAGATTGGGAAAATTTCAAGATTTGGATTACTGGAACTCTCCAGGCAGCGTCTAAGACCTAGTATAGGCGATTCAGTCAATGGAGCCTGTCCAAGATGCCAAGGAACTGGCAGAGTTCGTGATATACAATCTACAGCTCTATTCATATTTAGGCTTATTCAGGAGGAGGCAAACAAAGAAAATAATCAATCTATAGCTATTCAGCTACCAGTTGAGGTCGCAACCCTCCTCCTCAACGAAAAACGTAAAGAAATTGTTGATATTGAAAGTAAGACAGGTAACGAGGTTGTAATTATACCCAATAAGTATCTAGAGATACCTAAATATGACTTACAAAAATCAGCGAAAAAACATGGTAAGGCTAGCTATGCTGTTACTGAGCCTCCGCTTGAAGATGAGAATAAAGCAAACGATAAAAATGTTAAAGAAGAAAGGCTCGAGCCTGCAGTTAAGGCAATAATGCCCTCAAGATCCTCACAAAAGGGAAAAAACTCTTCAATCTTTGGTTTTTTTAAAAACTTAATTACTAATGGGACTGATGATTCAGACAAAAAAATAACCAATGAATCATCGGAGCAAGAAACTACAATTAAAACAAATGAGAATGAGAATGAGAATGAGAATGAAAAGTTAAATAGACCTAATAGATCTAGAAATAATAGAAATAGAAATAGGAATAGGAGGACAAATAACGGATCAAATAAACAAGGTTATGAAGGCAATGTTAA
>MDTF01003833.1_pt1 | contig 14750 bp, 13 predicted proteins | sample 811191 | NCBI WGS metagenome assembly MDTF01 (sample SAMN05326649, study PRJNA326480) | marine metagenome | isolation source: seawater | place: Southern Ocean | collected 2011
TTTACCCTATTAAGGCTCCTAGTCGCTGGCATAACTCTGTCGCTGATTTCTGTTCTTAGAAAGCAGCCCGCACTCAGTGCGAATCCCAGTAAGGGGTGTTGGAAAGCGGCTGCTATTGTCTGCGGCTAATGTAATTAATGGAATAGGAATTGCGATGTTGGCTCGAGTCTGATTCTGCTGCCTTAAATTTCAAGCCCGCTGTATCACATTTGATGCTGCGCCGTTAAGCATCTCCGAGGGACAGTAACCTGCTTATCGGCTTTGTATTTTTCATTGGTTGGCGCTGAGGGGGACTCACCTTACCGGTCAATTTCTATTCACGCTTGTTTTTCACAGATTTTCGCCTTTCCTGGCGGCGCACCGAAAGCCAGCCATCGAGACTGTATTGACCGGGGCCGAAAGAAAATAGAAGAAAAAAAGTGAGTATATACATGGTCGCTAGCTCGCCGTTGTTGAGTGTTGGAAACCACGCTAGATGTGCGGTTGTATAGGCAAAAATCATTATGATCAAGGCCACTAAGGCAACTAAGTGGGTCCAGAGCCCTACTAGTATGAGTGCCCCACCAAACAGCTCAACAATGCCTGCTACATACAAGGCGTTTATATCCAAAGGCATGGGAAAGATAATGACATCAGCAATGTTGACGTCGGTCATGCCACTGCCAGTCATAGGCTGTGGATTCTCACCGAAAATTTTCCTATAGCCGTGCGTCATAAACATAGCTGATGAAAGGAGGCGAAAGAGTAGCCAGCTTGAGTCTCTAAGGTTTTCGCCCATACGTCCGAACAGCGTGTCTATTTTTCCTAACATGAGTATTATCCTTGGTAGTTTATGTCTCTACTAGTGTTACGCCATCATAGAGAATAACTTGAGCTAGGATAAGTCCGCAACCAACGAGCTTAGCTATTGTCGCAATAGACATAAACTGGCGGCTAGAATCGGTTCGAGTCAACTGTTCGAATCAGATGTGCAAAGTGCTCGGATTTAGTAATCCCAGGTCTCATTGTTTGAAGGGTCCAATTATGATTAAACCACTGCTAATTATGAAAACTGGAAATACCATTGGGCCATTGCGAGAGCTTGGTGTAGATTTTGAAGACTGGTTCTTTGAAGGTTTGGGGTTGTCCGCGCAAGAGGTTGTTGTGGTGTCGGTGCATCAAGGCCAGCCACTGCCAGCGCCGGACTCTATTTCTGCATTGGTGATCACTGGTTCTGCCGCTTATGTTACCGATCAAGAGAGATGGAATTTCGTTGCAGGCAAATTTATTAAAGAGGTTTATACGCTGCAAATTCCTATGCTGGGGGTTTGTTACGGCCATCAGTTAATTGCCTGGGCATTCGGTGGCAAAGTCGATTTTCATACTAGAGGCAGAGAGATTGGTACTGTTTCGATTGAGTTGAGTGCGGCGGCCCAGAGTGATCGTCTTTTTCAAGGCTTGCCTAAAACCATTGCAGTGAACGTATCGCACCAACAGTCGGTGATTGAGTTGCCTGCTGAAGCGGTTCGTTTAGCCAGTAACGGATTTGAACCAAATCATGGATTTCGCTTAGGTGAATCCACATGGGGGGTGCAGTTTCACCCAGAATTTAGCCAGGAAATAATGCGCGCTTATATTTTGGCCCGACAGGTAGATATAGACGCAGAAAAGTTGGACGCAAGCGCACTGTTCCGAGGTGCGCTTGATACTCCGACCTCTGCTAGCATTTTAAGGCGATTCATGTCCATTGTTAGGACCTGGCGGCGTGTGCCAGAGACTGTTTCTTAGTCCGCTTAGCTTACCTATTTTGCCCTGGCTTGGTTTAGCGCTTAGTCAGCTGAGTCTGCGTATGCTTCTTCCACCGCTTCTATGATTCGATTTCGACTAGGGCGGGCTAGTAGTTTACCATTGACGAAAAGAGCAGGTGTGGAAAGCACGCCAGAGCTATTGCCACTGCGCTGATCGTTTCTCACCTTGCTGATCAGTTCGTCAGATTCCATGTCCAGCTTCATCTGATCTATATCTAAGTTAAGTTCCAGGGCATAGGACTCAAATTCTTGCTCAGCGGCAAAGCTAGGAAGCGACGCCCAAATAGACTGGGTCGCGAATAAATAATCATGCATTTCCCAGAATTTCCCCTGATTTGAGGCGGCCTCAGCATACAGCGACGCTGTCCAAGTATGGGGGTGCGCTGCGGTAATAGGGAAGTGTCTGAAAATCAAATGGGCTTTGTCCCTAATTGATGGCCAAAGCTGAGTCATCGTTGCATTTTCTGTCGCACACGCAGGGCACTGGAAATCTGCGTAGACAACTATGGTGACCGGATTGGACTCGCGGCCTCTGATATGGTCATTTTCTGCAATATCTACCGTCGAGTAGATAGGTCCCTGAGTGAAAAGGGTATAGAGCACCAAGATAGCCAGTACAGGCACGATACCGAATAAGGCGACTTTACCAAATAGGTTTTTTGACTTTTCTCGCTGAACTGCAGCTTGCTGCATGGCTTCTTTCTTCTGGCGTTGCTGGTCTCGTTTGCTCATTGGACTGCCCGTTTTTGTCTGATTAGCCTGGAAGTCTAATGTTAACGAATTTCCGCTATAGCAGACATAGATTTTTGAGCCTTATTTCATGGTAATAAGGGAACTTGCTCTAGTTATGTGGCCAAGGAGCTGTTGCAGGGCGGGTCCAAGGGCTGACGATTTGAGCCTTTGCATGAGGCTTTTTTAAGCTGTGCGGGAGCTAATAAGGAGTAATGAGCCGATTCTTTATAGGATTATGGCATACCCGAATTTACATCCTATGTGAATTCCTTGATCTTGATGCATCCCAATCCAGCCCTCACATTTTGCATAGTCCGTAATCCAGTGAATAACAGTTTCAACGATACCAAACACTAAGCTATTGGTAACGAGATAGACGATACCTCCATGAACTAAGGCATGAGCTGTAAGCCAGTACCACCAAACGGGAAATAGACTGTGGGCTTTGCTATGAATTTTATCGTTTCGGTTTTTGCCGTAACCCATAGCTTCCGGTTGAAGCACGAAATCTGCTACGGCATGACCGACAAGTAACATGAACAGATTTTCTATAAATGGCATTTAAGTAGGCCTGTTTGATTCTTATGATTGTCTGGATCTGTGCCGAGCTACTAAAGTGCGGGTTCACAGTTCAAGCTTTAACAAAGCCTTTACACCGAATATAAGCGTTTAAAATAACAATAAAAGGACTTTAGGGGGATTTTTGTTATCTCCGTCACACAATTTGGATTGATCGAGCTTTATTGACTTGGCTTGTTCTCAGCTCACGCTGAGGCTATTGGAATTAACAGTAAATGCAAAAATTACCGACAGTGCTAAAAAGTCTGGAAGAGTCCTACTTAAAGATTGTAACTTCGATTTTTGGGCACTTAAGGACGAGGTTTGAGTTGGTAAAAGGAAGCGCTCTAGAGAAGGCTGATCGCCGCAAGCGGCGTCCTTAAAAATTAACAGGCTGCTGCAGCCGCAAGAAGTGTTTCAAAAGGTTATTAAAGAGAGCGCTGAGAGGATTACTAAAACAGGGGTGACGAAAATAATTCAGAGAATAATGCTTAGTACGGGCGCCGAGATCAGGTAATACCGACTGCCGATCTAGTTCTTACTAGCGTCTGATGAAGGCATTATAGATTCGACAGTGGAACTAATCTTGCCGCCTTCGATTTGTGAAATGAGCGTGTTGCCTATTTTAACTTCGTCGATCGTGCGAACTACTTTCAAAGATTCGTCAAAAGTAATGCTATAGCCTCGGGCCAGAGTGTTCAGCGGGCTGATGTTATTGAGGCTTCTGCCTAGACTGCTTAAGCTAGCCCTTTTCTCTTTTAGAGTAGATGACATTGCCTGTTCCATGCGCCTGCTGATTGAGAAGGTCAATTCATGGGCTTGGGCTACGCGGCGCGCGGGAGAGTTCGATTTCAGACTGCGTTGAAGACCGATTAACGAATTTCGCTGCTGCTGAAATCGCGACGACATATTACGCTGCAGTCGCTTATGGAGCTGGTCAAGGTTTCTTAAATGTTCCTGTAAACGCCGATCGGGACGCTTAAGTTGGCGGCTTAGCCAATCGAGACTTTGGGACAGATTTTGGATGCGTGCTTCGACAAGCTGGCGCAACAGTATTTGGAAGCCTTGAAAAGACGCTAGCATCTCTCTTTTTGACGGGCTCATCAGCTCAGCCGCTGCGGAAGGTGTGGGAGCGCGCAAATCCGCTACAAAATCGGCTATGGTGAAATCAACTTCGTGACCAACGGCACTGGTTATAGGTAGCTTGCTCGCAAATATCGCTCTAGCAACAGATTCTTCATTAAATGCCTGTAAATCCTCTAAAGAACCACCACCTCGACCAACAATCAGCGCTTCAAGCTGCAGCGAATCACTTAATTTATTGGCAAGATTTATTGCGCGGCTTATTTCCCCAGCAGCGCCTTTTCCCTGCACAGCAACGGGGAGTACCGTGAGTTTCGTCGCAGGAAAGCGGCGCTGGAACACTGTTATCATGTCCCTAACTGCTGCGCCAGTTGCAGAGGTAATTAGGCCGATATGGCGATAGTGCGTGCCAATTTCTTTTTTGGACTCAGCTCTAAAAAGCCCTTCATCCTGTAGCTGAGCCTTTAGCTTTTCGAAGGCCCGCTGCAAAGCGCCGTCACCCCCGAGTTCCATGGATTCGATTATGAGTTGGTAGTCTCCGCGCCCTTCATAAATACTGATCTTGCCGCGGACTATAATTTGCTGGCCGTTTTCTGGCTGAAAGCGCAGAAAGCGATTTCGGTTTGAGAACATTGCGCAGCGGATTTGTGCAGATTTATCTTTAAGACTTAAGTACCAATGGCCTGACGAAGGCCGTGCAAGATTGGATATTTCACCTTCTACAACGACGTTTGAGAAATTGGTTTCAAGTAGAGACCTAGCCAATTTGTTAAGGCTGGACACCGATAAGACATCAGTCGATGGCATATCTACTGCGGAATTTCGGCTAAATTTATCGGGGTCATACATGGCTTTAGTTTACCTTAGCCTGACAGTTTGAGGAATTAATTCATTGCCTGATTGCATTGGTCCAGCGGAGAGTTTCAGGTAACTGTCTGGCTGAGAAGGTCTAGGTAAGTTCCAATTGCCAGCCTAACATCCCTAGGGGTTTAACTGTGAAGGGGGCAGGGTAGTCTTTAAATGGGCTTAAAAAAGGGAAAGTGCAGGCCGACGCAGAGTTGCGCTTTGATAAAATCAATTTGTTCCAAAGAGTAATCAAGGCACGTTAGTGTCCGCCGGTGAGCCTGTTCTCTTGCTTGGCGAATGAACTGCTATCGCGCAGGGTGCTGTCAAGGTCAATGGTAGTCACTTCTACGTGGCTGTCAGCTGGGCCGAAGGGAAAACTGATTTTGACGACAGCAGGTGCGCCAGAATTATTTGCCAGTCCTGCCGTGATTGCATAGCGTTTGGATATTCCTAAAGCACTCCATTAACAGGCATCATCATCTGAGGACTCGAGTTCAAATGTTTCATGCCCACATTCATTTGTGGCGTCGGTACTTTTTAATGGCAGTGTGCATTTGCTCTTGCCAGCGTCGCCCCCGCCAGATAGATAAATACCATCGACTAATAACTGTGCATGACTAAAGCTTGCCAGTAAAAGGCCTGCAACTACGGTACTCAGAATTAGCCTAGGGTTCTCGTGATGCTGGTTTCCTTTAGGTTATCTTTAGCCTGATTTTTAGCAGGGTCTGTTAGTTATTTCGAGTGGATGTATTGAGAGGTTGTCAGCAGTAGAATTCACTAAAGGTCTGGCGCTCAAAAAGTCCTTAGAATCTATAATAGTTGCTGTGGTTTAGGAGAGCTAATCTGTGCTGGACGTGTAGTGTGAAAGGAGGAGAGTGGTTGCTGTGTTTGCGGTAACGTTTGCCGCGGTGAGAAACATATCGACAATTAAATCGATGGCAATGAGTATGGCAATTCCCTCAACAGGTAGTCCTAGGCTTTCATACACGGGGGCCATTATTAATAAGCCGCCGCTAGGAATGCCTGGTGTATAGAAACTAAAAAGGCCTATGGCGGCAGCTATAGTTAACAGCTCGGTGGTGCTCAAATCGATGCCATAAAGTGCGGCGATGAAGTAACTGCCTGAGGTTCTAGCTATAGGAGAGGCGAATTTAAATAGAGTGACAGCCACAGGCAGAACTACGCCGGAAACAGAATCTTTAACCCCAAGGGATTTGGCGGCTGTAAAAGTAGCGGGCAACGCTGCCAAAGAGGACCTAGTACTGAAACCTATAATCTGGGCTGGTGCAACTGCCCTGATAAACTGCATTACGGATACTGGGGTGAGTGCTGCGACCAGCGCGATCAGTGCGATTATAGTGGCGCTAATTAGACCGCTAGCTATAAGAATAAAAGAACCCAGTGCAGTTATCGCATCGAGACCTAGCGTCGCTGCCAGTGGATACACAATACTGAAGATGCCTATCGGGGCCAGCTTCATTATCCAGCCAATCAGAACAAGCATCGCTTCTCGAATACCTGAAAAAAAGCTAGTCACCGAGTCGCGCTGGGCAGCTTCTGTCTGCAGTAACGCAGAGGCGAGCAATGCGGTGAAAATAAGCAGGGGTAATATATCCCCATTACTTGCAGCTGCAATGGGGTTAGAGGGAATAAGACCTATAAGCCAATCGCTAAAAGGTGGCAGTGAGTCTGGTGAAACAGTTGCTGCGCTAGTGGTGGCGAGCAGCGCTGCACTTGCTTGGGGGTCTATATTGAGTAAGGCGATAAGCGGTGGTGCAAATACAAAAGTGTATAAACTAGAAGCTGCAACAAACAGGACAAACAGGCCTAAGGTCTTTAAGCCAAGCTTAGCCGTGGAGCTGCCACCGCCGTTGCTAGCAATGGCGGTGAGTAAAAGTGACATAAGCAATGGAATAACGGTCATGCGAATACTGTTAATCCACAGCGACCCTACTGGCTTTATCCAGACAGATATGAGGTCGGCCAAGCCTGGGTTTATTATATTCAGACCGGTGCCAAGTAATAGCCCTAAAACAAGGCTGCTGAGGATGGCGGTAGATAGAGAGGGGGTTCTCATTGACTGGGTTCCATTGGCGATATTTTTGGCTTGAATGCCAATAAGACGTTGCCGGGGGTTTGGCCAAATCGGCCATAGCCTGAGCCAACAAAAATCATACCGCCACCAGCGGCGATAGAATGAGCATCTATAGACCCACCTTTAGCGACGACGCCATTATTCGTTTTAAACTCAACTGCCGTATCGTATTGCCAAATGGTGGCGCCGGTATTTTTGTCTAATGCAACCAGCTTGCCGTCCAGACTTCCACTAAGTAATGCATCGCCGACCAGCATTGGAGCTGCCGACAGGCCATAACGATTTTGGCAATTAATCACTCTGTCAGCGCGTCCATTCTTGCAGTCCGGCAGGCTTGCAACGCTCCAGCTGGATTCGCCAGAGCCAACAAAAAAACTGTACATTCCTGGGCGGGGCTCGAATCCTGGTCTAGCAGTTCCAGGGTCATTAATAGGCAGAAAAACGCGGTTCCCATCCGTTGCGATTCCCCAATGATTGCCGCCAAGAGCGGTGCCGGTGCCTATTTTTTGATTCCACAGGAGCTTGCCATTTTCAGGATCAAGAGCCCATAGATCGCCTGATTTTTGACCGGCAAGCAATATGTCGCCTTGATCTCGCTCGACTAAAATAGCGGGTCCTCCAAAGTCATAGTCCTTTAGGCTGCTTTGTTTTTGATTAGGACAATTTGCAGAACTGCTAATCCGGCCGCAAGCCATATTCCATACATCTAGTGTCAACCCTTGGAACAACCACTTTTGTTCGCCAGAATCTAGGTCTAAAGCTATAATAGCATCGCTGGTATCTGTTGCTGGATGGGATGTATTTTCACCGCTTGTCACATAAATGGTGCGCCTTTTTAGGTCTATTGAAGGCGTAGTCCATATAGGAGCGCCAGATGGACCTCTTAGTTTAGTGCCGGCTGAATTTACTTCCCCAGTGTATTGCGCCTCTGGCATAGTGTGATATTCCCATAGGATATCGCCACTGCTGGCTTTAAGCGCAGTTACCGCTCCATGACCAACACAGCATTCGAATAAGGGGTCCGCGCCTGCTGCTACTCCGCTGTTGGATATGGGTACAATTACCTTGTCTTCTACTAGCATCGGAGCGCCGGTCACTCTAACAGATCTGTTGTGACCGCGGACATCGCGAACCCAAATTTGGCTGCCATTTGAGGCGTCCAAGGCATAGACAAATCCTTCGGCATCGCCATAGAGAATTGCTTTTCTACCATCAGCGCCAAGGCTGCCATAGGTGAGTGAAGAGCGCAGCCGAGTCGGAGAATCAAAGATCCATTTGGCACACCCTGACTTGGAATTTAAGGCAAAAACTTTACGGGTGCCATTTGCGGCATAAAATAATGTCTGCCCAACTAAAACTGGAGATGAGCGTAGCGCTCCGGTATCAGGAAAGCCAATGGCCCAGGCTAGTTCCATGGCTGATAATTCTGATTTTTTTAGGCCTGCAACAGAGCTATCTAAATTGCGAGAGTTGCTTTTATCCACCCCATAGCTCGCTAAATGAACCGGTTGATCTAAATCGACGTGCTGGCTAGAGCTATCGCACATCATGTCAGCAAGCCATTGTTTATCTTCTTCAGTGGCAAGGAAATCGACCAGTGCAGTTTTTTCAGCCTCAGCTAGAGTTGAGGCTTGGGCGTACATGATGCCTTCGTTGAGCGCGAACTCTAAAGTCGCTTTGCTCATAGTCTGCAGCGTTTCTAGGCTGTGGGCGCGAGTTACTTCGGCTTTACTATGACAGCTAGCACAGTGCTGCTCATAGATGACCAAGCCCGGATGGTCAATTGCCAAAAGGTCAGTAGTTTGGGAGATAAGCTGCGACGGAAACCCTAGAACGCTTACTCTAAGGGTGAGTTGCATTAGAAATCGTATATTCATTTTTATTTTCCGATTTAACGCCCTGATTTAGTACCACAATGGAGCAATTATCGAATTGAAGATAGCATTGGCCGGGTTAGCTGCCAACTATTGTGGCTGAATTCATTAGTAAGCATTTCATGCCTGATTGCAGGGTGAGGGACAGTTTGATAACTTCCCTAAATGTTTTTTCACCTAGGTAATTGTAGCTGCCGGTTCAGTACTATTTTCGCGCATGCTAAGTGCGTATACAGTGGTTCTGCCGGTGCAACTCTAGTACGGTTACGGATGCAGTAAAATATTCAACTACAGGTAAGTTCATGAGCATTAAAGACTCAAAAATAGATCAGCCGCCTTTAAAGATAAACCGCCGTACCGCCTTAGGACTAGGGGTTGTTACAAGCATGGCCTTTCCTATGGCGGCAGTTGCGCAGCCACCAGCTCGGCAAAAGCCCCAAGCTGGAGATTTCCTGGTTTTTGAAGAGGGCCCCAATCAAGGAGAAGTCGTGCGCCCAGAGTTACTTCAGCTAGATCAAAGGCCGGTGTCAGCGTTGGCTCGGGATCCTGCTACTGATACATTGAGAAACGGTTCCCGTCTTAATCGGGTCATGATTACTCGAATTGACGCTGAAAAACTGACCGCGCGCTATCAAAGACATGTTGCCGAAGGTGTGATTGCCTATTCAATTGTGTGCACCCACACCGGTTGTGATGTGACTAACTGGGATTCGGATGAGTTGTTGATGGCATGCCCTTGTCATGAATCTCAGTTTGATATATACGCCGGCGGCAGTGTGGTGGGTGGTCCTGCATTGAGGCCGCTAGCTATGTTGCCTTTAACGGTTAACAACGGGGAGGTTATGGTGGCGGCCAGTTTTAGTGGAAAAGTAGGTTTTTCTCAACAGTTTTAGCACGACCATTTTTAGCACTTTTATTTAGATTACCTCCAGCGCTTGTAAAAATTTAGCCACATTATAAAAATTAGAAGGGAGTTTTTAGTAAATGAAAACCATTGTTATCCGCTTACTTGGATTACTAGCTTTTGCTGGTATGACTTCTTTGGCTTTTGGCCAAACCTTGCCACCTTATAACCCGGTTACTGATGAGCGCTTGCTCAATCCAGAGGACAGTAATTGGTTGATGTATAGAGGCTCCTACGACTCTCATGGTTTTAGCGAACTAGATGAAATTGACTCCAGTAATGTAGGCGAGCTAGAAAATGTGTGGAGTTTCTCTACCGGACTTAGAGAGGGGCATCAGGCACCTCCTATAGTCAATGATGGCTATATGTATATTAGTACGCCGCAGAATCATGTGCTGGCTATTGATGCTCGCAGCGGCGACTTGATTTGGCGTTATGTTAGATATCTTCCGGACGATCTGTTTCAGTTCCACCCGACCAATCGCGGTGTTGCTTTGTATGGAGACAAAGTTTATTTGGCAACCGTTGACGCCTTTTTGGTTTGTTTAAATGCATTAACCGGAGAAGTGGAATGGGAGATCCCGGTTGAGGAATATTATAACGGCTACTACATGACGCTTTCGCCGCTGGTCGCTGACGGCAAAATCATGGTGGGCGTTTCTGGTGGCGAATTAGGTATCCGTGGGTTTGTTGCAGCTTACGATGCCGAAACAGGAGAGGAAGCATGGAAAACCTATACTATTCCTGCACCAGGGGAGCCTGGGTCGGAATCTTGGCCGGGGGATACTTGGAAGACCGGTGGGGTGCCAGTTTGGATTACGGGTTCTTACGACCCTGAACTTAATCTGACTTATTGGGGAACCGGCAACGGCGGACCTTGGATGGGTGACACCAGACCAGGGGATAATCTTTACTCAACCTCTGTGATTGCTTTGGATGCGAGTACTGGCGAGATAAAAAACCATCATCAGTACCATTGGAATGACTCTTGGGATTGGGATGAGGTATCGGCACCGCTGCTTATTGATTTTGAGCGAGATGGAAAAACCATAAACGGAATGGTTCATGCAGGTCGCAATGGCTATCTTTGGTTTCTTGAGAGAGAGGCAGACAGTATTAATTTTGTTGACGCCAACCCCTATGTTTACCAAGACGTGTTTACTAGCATCGATCCGGTGACCGGTCGTCCTGAATATGACATGACTAAAAAGCCTGGCACCGGCTATGAAGCGAATTTCTGTCCTTCCCTTTGGGGAGGAAAGGATTGGCCTCCAGCAGCTTTCAACCCTAAGACGCGGCTATTGTTTATTCCTGCTAATGACAATGTCTGCTCAACAATGGTTGGAGAGGAGGCTCAATACAGTCCCGGTCGAGCGTATATGGGCCGTGGGGATTCAGAAAACGGAGGGTTTTTCGTGCGACCAGGGGCCGATCATATTGGTGAGTTGCAGGCGTGGAATGTTGACACCGGTGAGCGCGCTTGGACGACCACATTTGAGAATCAAAACTGGGGCCCAGTGCTCGCAACTGCAGGTGATTTAGTTTTCATGGGGGGCACGAATGATCGCTATTTCAGGGCCTTTGATGCCAACACAGGCGAGATTTTATGGGAGCAAAGGACAAATTCTGGGGTGATTGGTGTGCCTGTTACCTATACCTTGGACGGTAAGCAATACGTGGCGGTCTTAGCGGGTTGGGGCGTTGATGCTCAGCGTGAACAGAATTTGATTAATATGGCGAAAGGTGAATCTCACTATGTTCCACAGGGTGGAACTTTATGGGTGTTTGCATTGCCGGAGAAAGATAATGAATGAGAAGACTGAAGAGTTCGAACAGTTAGTTGAACAGTTTGAGGATAAAAAACTGACTCGCAGGGAATTGGTGGCAGCTTTAGCTGCGGTTGCGGCAACGGCTAGCATTCCCAGCAGCTTTGCTATAAGCCCTGAACCGGCGGCGATTGGCCGCTCCATGAACCATGTCTCTTTGTCAGTAAGCGACGTTCAGCGCTCGGCTGATTTTTACCAGCAAGTCCTCGGCATGAATGTTATGAGTCGTCCGGCTAACGGCGGCATTAACATGGGTTTGGGTAGCGAGAGCTTTTTGGGTCTATACAACCTGCCTAATCCTGGGGGCATGCATCATCTGTGTATTGGGGTTGACGATTACAATCCTGATGAATTGGCAGAAAAGTTAAAAGCTCATGGGATTACGGCGAATGTGAACCGAGACCCTGCCAATCGAACCAGTGGTGGCGACCAGTTATATTTTACCGATCCCGATGGTATTTTGGTTCAGTTGGCTCAGCACGCCTATCTGGGCTGAGCCGGCGGTGGCCTTAGTTTTTAGGCGCGCTATTTTAAAGCGGCTTGAGAACGCAACTCGATTCGCTATTTAGGCGGACTCAGCCATTTTTCGGCTGTGGCAAGTGGTGCTGTTAAGGTGAGTAAGAAAGCTTCCAGCTGCTTAATCTCAGAAGGCCGAAGCCCAAGTGGCTTTGCTTCGTTGTGACTTAGCATGGAAGTGGGGGCGTCGTTGTAATGACGAACCACCTCTAAAAGGGTCTTTATTTGACCGCCATGCATATAGGGAGCTGTTTTGGAGACGTTTCGCAGGGTTGGGGTCTTCTGTGCACCAACCAAATCGTTTGCATCGCGCGCGAACCTTAATTCGGTGCACTCAGTAGACTCGGCATCGCTATAATCACCTAAGCAGTTAAACGGGTCGTCTCTAGCAATACGAACGCCATCGTAACGGGCCATTGGGGGTAACTCTCCACGAATGGCCATAACGCCGGTATTGTGAAATTCGTGGTTGGTAAAAAGCGGCCCGTTATGGCAGGAGGCGCATTGTCCTTTGTCAATAAATAAGGCAAGGCCAGCGATCTCAGTCGAGCTTAAAGCAGCGTTTTTTTCTTCACTTGAATTCAAGGTTAACCTATCGGCGAAGTCATCAAAGCGTGAGCGTCCGGGTATGATTTTTCGCTGATAGGCGGCTAAGGCTTTGCCCGTGTTAGTAAAAGCTGTATTGATCTGAACTTGAGCTGTAGTGGTTAGCTTATTCCATTGATCGATCTGCAGCTTGTTGCCAAGCGGTGAGGCAGAGACATTAGGAATTAAGTCTGGGACTGGGCCAAACACCGATTCATAACGGTTTCGGTAATCTTCATCTTGGATTATCAGTTGGACGACTGTAGTGCGGTCAATATTGTGTTCATGACTTGCCTCTAAAGGAGCAAGAGCCTGTGACCATTGGCTATCTTTACGGCCATCCCAATAGAACCATGGGCTGTGTGCTATGCCCAGTAGGCTAGGGGTGTGCCTGGGTCCTATTGCTGTGCCTGCGGCCAGCTCTAAGCCATCGGTGTAACTAAGTTCGGGCTTGTGACAGTTTGCACAGGCCACAGTACCATTGCCACTGAGCCTACGATCAAAAAATAGTGCATGCCCAAACTCAGCAGCACTCTCCAGATCAGCCACGCTATTGCTGAGGTCCTCGCTTAACTCCGGCAACGCACTCAGTGATAGGGATCTAATTAACTGTATGTCAGCGTCATCCCATGGGTCATCGCTTGGTAGGGGGACATAATTCCACACCAAAAAGGCGACACTGGCGCTAGAGCCGAGGATGAGGGCTAGGCTAAGTTTCTTGTTCAAAGCTGAAATTCGATCTTAATAGTTTCAGTGGTTAAGCCAGCGCTGTCAGACTCATAGCTAAGCTTGATATCAAGCTGCCAATTGCCTGGCATATGAAAGCGAACGCCTTCCAACAGGTAGATGCCTGCCTCTGTTTCGGCAGTGATTTGAGGCTGAGTAGGCAATCCATGATCGTGTTCGGGCATGCCTCCGACCAATTCGATTTGGGCATTAGATACAGGACTTCCCTGCATGTCTGTTAAGCGCAGCTGCCAGCTGTGAATACGGTTTATATCCAAAGGAGCAATCTCGCTAAAGATATCTATTGAAATGCCTTTGGGGGTATTTGCGCTAAGCACCGATTGCTCAGAAAACTCAGCAAATGATTGCTGACCGCTTAAAAGCAGCAGTAGCAGAAAATGTTGGGTAGCTCTTTTCAGTAGGATTTGCATTGGGCAAGCGCATTAGTGGGCCAGACTGCGAGTATAGCAATTTTAGTGAAATTTAGGCAGTAAAAGGCGAGCGATGAAGAGCGATACTGGGTATTTATTGTCGCTTCAGGTGGGTTGGTTGGGCTTAGGCAGTTCAAGGCTAATTTCGCCAACTTTGATGTCATTTAACCCACTTTAATCGAAAGGATCTTTCATTCGTTCTTCTTTGTTGTACAAACAGATCAAAATGAAACCGGGTGTGGCGGCAATCCCATAAACGACGTAAGCGCCGTAATGGTCTAACTCGGTTAATGAAGTAGGTACGAATATAAAAGGGAAGAAGTAAATAAATACTAAGCAATAGCCGCGCAGGCTAATCGGTGCGCCATGCATAGAAATGCCAATAGTATTCTCCATGCTTTTTTGAACATCTTTAAGGAGGCGGATTATCTTTATTGTTAAGCCATGAGGAACAGCCTTTCGATTGGTTTTAACAAACTCAAGTATGCCAGAAAGTTTTGACCGGGTTCTGATCGCACCATGCTGACGGCTGTAAAGCGAATCGAAAAAATGCGGATAGTTGTTCTAATTCTTGAGCAACTAAGGCTTTACTTTTGTCACCCATTTTTGGGTTGGTGATAAGTGTGTAATAAGCGGCATTCAGGGATGATTTAAAAATACTAAGAAGTTGGATGACATTATTTCGGCGTTTGAATATTTCTCGAATGGCGAAGACCAAAAGAAAAATAACAGCCAAGCTGAATAGGCTGATGTTGAGGTTTGAGGTGTTGCTAAAGGTGATGCAAAA
>MDTF01004595.1_pt1 | contig 14736 bp, 11 predicted proteins | sample 811191 | NCBI WGS metagenome assembly MDTF01 (sample SAMN05326649, study PRJNA326480) | marine metagenome | isolation source: seawater | place: Southern Ocean | collected 2011
AGTCGGGGTGGCAGGATTCGAACCTGCGACCTCCTCGTCCCAAACGAGGCGCGATGACCGGGCTACGCTACACCCCGAAAATGATTGCTCATTTAAGGATTGCAAATATAGAATAATATTTATATATTGTGTTGATTTTTTTAATTTAATTCACTTAATAATGAGGCAGTATATTCCCTTTTTTGTGCTAGTTTTTTTGTTGTCTTTGTCTTCCAATTCTCAACGTAAAGAGTATGAACTTGTTGTGTCAGAATTAGACAATCCTTGGGGGTTTACATTCCTTCCAGATAACTCCATTTTAATTACGGAAAAAGAAGGGAAGCTCATTCGTTTTAAAAATGGAATTAAAAAAGATGTTAGTGGAGTTCCAAAAGTTTATGTTCGAGGCCAAGGTGGGTTTATGGACATTGAATTACATCCTAATTACAAAGAAAATGGTTGGATTTATTTAACGTATGCTTCTAAAGAAGGAAAAGGGAATGGAGGCAATACAACTTTAATGAGGGCAAGGTTAAAAGGTTTGGAGTTAATTGATCAAGAAGTTTTGTACAAAGCGAGCCCTAATTCAACAAAAGGACAGCATTTTGGATCTAGAATTGCTTTCGATGTCGATAATCATGTTCTTTTTAGTATTGGTGATAGAGGAAATAGAGATCAAAATCCGCAAGATATTACTAGAGATTGTGGTAAAATCTATAGATTAAATGATGATGGCTCTATTCCGAACGATAATCCATTTGTCAATATAAAGAATGCGAAAAAAGCAATTTATAGCTACGGACATAGAAACCCACAAGGAATGGAAATAAACCCATTTACCAATAAAATTTGGTCTCATGAGCACGGACCAAGAGGTGGGGATGAAATAAATATCATTCAAAAAGGCAAAAATTACGGATGGCCAAAAGCAAGTTACGGTATCAATTATAGTGGAACCAAATTTACAAAAAACAGTTCACTTCCTGGGATGGAAAATCCCATATACTACTGGACGCCTTCGATTGCGCCAAGTGGAATGGCTTTTATATCAAGCGACAGATATGGTAAATGGAAAGGAAGTTTATTGGTAGGTTCTTTAAAATTTCAATATGTAAGCAGATGTATTTTAAAAGGAAATAAGGTTTTTAAAGAAGAAAAATTATTGAAAGATATTGGTAGAGTTCGATCTATAGAGCAAGGTTTGGATGGGTTTATTTATGTAGGAATTGAACAATTAGGTATTGTAAGAATACTTCCTAAAGAATAATATGCCTTTCTCGGAGAGCTAATATTTAAATAATTTTATATACTTATTTTGCCATTGTTAAAACTTATAAACAATCCTATTTTATAGGCATAAAAAATAATATTTTTGCTATCCTTAATCATAGAAATAAAAAAATGTCAGATACAATAGAAAAAATAAAATGTTTAATTATTGGTTCTGGTCCCGCAGGATACACAGCAGCAATATATGCTGCAAGAGCAGACATGAGACCAGTCATGTATACAGGGATGCAAATGGGTGGCCAGTTAACAACGACAACTGAAGTTGATAATTTTCCGGGCTATGCAGAAGGAACTGATGGACCAGCAATGATGGAAGATCTAAAAAAGCAAGCAGAACGTTTTGGTACAGAAGTTCGTTTTGGATTGGTCACTAAAGTTGAATTAAGTGAAGAAGTTGGAGGAATTCATAAGGTTGTTGTAGATGAAACAAAACATATAGAAGCAGAAACAATTATTATTTCTACAGGAGCTACTGCAAAATATTTAGGAATCGAAAGTGAGCAACGTTTAATCGGTGGTGGCGTTTCGGCTTGTGCAACTTGTGATGGTTTTTTCTATAAAGGACAAGATGTAGTGGTTGTTGGAGCAGGAGATACAGCTGCAGAAGAAGCTACTTACTTAGCAAATATTTGTAAAAAAGTTACAATTTTAGTGCGTAAAGATTTTATGAGAGCTTCGAAAGCGATGCAACATCGAGTTGAAAAAACAGCAAATATTGAAGTTTTATACAATACTGAGGTTGATGAGGTTTTAGGTTCTAATGTGGTTGAAGGAGTAAGAGCAATCAACAATCAAACAAAAGAAACACATACTATAGATGTAACAGGTCTTTTTATTGCTATTGGACATACACCAAACTCAGATTTATTTAAAGGTGTTTTAGAAATGGATGAAACTGGTTATTTAATTACCAAAGGAAAAACTACAAAAACAAATTTACCAGGAGTTTTTGCTGCTGGAGACATACAAGATAAAGAATATAGACAAGCCGTAACTGCTGCCGGAACAGGTTGTATGGCTGCTTTAGATGCAGAACGTTATTTAGGAGCTTTAGAGTAAAACGTCTACTATCTTAACAAAAAAAAAGAGATTACATTTAATGTGATCTCTTTTTTTTTGTTTGTTATTCCTGCGGATGAAGGAATCTTTAAAATATTCTATTTTTAATAGTAGTAGAAGTCTTCTTGAAATTAAGTGAAAAATCATGAGATTCCTCGTCGTTTCTTTTATTAGAATGACATTTGGAATGATAATGGTTTAAACTACCACAGAAGCTTTCATTGATTTTCTGTAAGTAAAAGAATTAAAAATATTTCTTTTACCAAAATTATTCATAGATTTTGCATTTACAAACTTTCCAAAAAGTATTTTACTAACACCAAAGTACTCGTACTTATTTCCGTCTGTAAAAGTAACTTCTAGCAACATACTTTTGTGATGCCAATCCGCAACCTGAAATTCTGTAATTGTTGTTTTGTAAGCATCTAAATTAGCTTCCTTTGTTTCGGGAGCAATGCTTACCAAGAAATGATATCCATCTATAATTTGAGTACTTACTGTTTCTGCTTCCTCTTTTTTAACTTCGTCTTGAAATTTATCTGGATGCCATTCTTTAACCAAGCCTCTGTAAGAAGTTTTTAATTCTTTTAAATTAATAGGGCCTTCTATTTTAAATAATTTCTTATATTCTTTTATACGCTTCATTTCAGTGTTTTCAAATTGCGTGCAAAAGTAGTCTTATTTATTTGATTAAATAAGGATGTGTCTAAATTTAGTTAAAGTATTTTTTAGTTTGGCTATCAGTCTCTTACACTTAAAAGGAAAGCTGAGTTTTCTAAAGAATTATAATAGGAAGATTACAGGTGTAAAATTTCTTTTTTATCAATCAATCAAGAATTTATCAAAGTTTTCAATGGCCTGAATAATTATTTTTACAGCTTCAATATAAAAATCAGGGTTGATAGAAGCGTAATTATCTGTATGTCTATGATAATCTTTATGATCTTCTACACCAAAATAAATAAAAGGTATATTCTCTTTATGAAAAACTTTGTGGTCAGAAGAAAAAGTCCAATCAGATTGTTCTTTATTCTTGGGTTCATCATGACCAAATAGTAAATCAATTTGATTAGATTTTATTTTTTCTAATGGTTTTCTCAAATTAGGATTGTGAAATAATCCACAAACGAATAATTCAGGATCATAATCGCTATGAGCAATCATATCTAAATTTATATTTAAAATGATATCTTCTTTTTCATTATAATTTTTTAAAAAAAACTCCGCTCCTAAAGAACCAATTTCTTTAGCATCTAATGCAGCTAAAATTAAATGATGTTTGGTTGGTTTTTTTTTAAAATATTCAGCAATTTCAAATAAAGCAGCAACACCTGACGCGTTGTCATCAGCACCATTAAATATTTTACCACCTTTTATTCCTAAATGGTCGAAATGAGCAGTAATTACTATAGATTTATTGATTTCACCTTTTAATACTCCAATAACATTTCCACCTATTACTGTGGTGTCAGGAACATTTGAAAAATTTCTCTTGGGCTTTCTTATAGGAAAAGTTTCTTGTCTTTTCTTTCCTTTAAAAGTATAAGGAAATTCTTGAATAAATTTTTGATTCTTTGTAGTTTGTAGCCCAATTTTAGTAAAATTAGCTATAATGATTTTTTGAGTTTTATTATTCCCAATTGAAGAAAAAGCTCTTCCTTCTAAAGAATCATTAGAGATGATTTTAATATTTTTTAAAAGTCTTTCACTATTTATTTCAATAAGCTTAGGTTTAGTACAACCTCCAGAAAAGATTAAAAAAGCAACAATCCAATAAAAATTAGTTTTAATAGTTTGCATTTTTAATGAATGATTTTGGGGGTTATACATGCAAGTATACAAAAAAGAGACCATTTATTAAAATGGTCTCTTTAAGTATGTTAATGAATTTTAAAACTTTGATAAGTTTTTTTTAATATTCTTAAAAGTAATATTTGTTTTCAGCTTTGAGTTTTTCTGCAATTAGATTACGTAAGTTGATTACATTTGGATAATTAGCATATTTAGTAAAACGCTTTAATCCCATTAATAACATACGTTGTTCATCACCTTCTGCAAAGGAAATAACACCTTCTCTACCACTTTTGGTAATAATGTCTACAGCATTATATAAATATAACCTTGCCATTGCTATTTGGCCTTCTTGTTTATCCTCACCAAAACGTTTTACGTTTTTTTCTGTACGTAATAATGTAGATTCAGCGATATAAACTTCATTTAAAATATTAGCAGCAGCCATTAATAATTGCTGATGATCTTCTAAATCTGGTCCGTATTTTTGTATTGCAGAACCCGCAACCATTAAGAAAACTTTTTTTAAATTTGCAATTACCTCTTTTTCTTCAGCAAATAATTCTGAATAATCTGGTGTGTCAAAAGAAGGAATACCCATTAATTCGTTTGCTACTGAAGTTGCAGGTCCAAGTAAATCTACATGTCCCTTCATTGCTTTTTTTACTAACATACCAACAGAAAGCATTCTGTTAATTTCATTAGTACCTTCATAAATTCGTGCAATACGTGCATCTCTCCAAGCTGCTTCCATTGGTGTTTCTTCAGAAAAGCCCATTCCTCCAAAAATTTGAATTCCTTCATCTGCACAAGCTTGTACATCTTCTGAAACTGCAACTTTTAAAATAGAACATTCAATAGCATATTCTTCTACCCCTTTTAATTCTGCTTCTTGATGAGAGTTTCCTTCGGCTATTCGCATAGCAATTCTATCTTCAATGTTTTTTGCAGCTCTGTAACTAGCAGATTCACCAGCATAAGTATTGGTTGCCATTTCTGCTAATTTCGCTTTGATTGCTCCAAAATCTGCAATAGGTGTCTTAAATTGTTTGCGCTCAGTTGCGTATTTTAAAGCAGTATCAATAATTCTTCTTTGAGAATCTAAACAGGCTGCAGCTAATTTAATACGGCCAACATTTAAGGCGTTTACAGCAATTTTAAACCCACCACCTCTAACAGATAGCATATTTTCTGCAGGGACAACTGTATCGTTAAAAAAGACCTGTCGCGTAGAACTTGCTCTAATTCCTAATTTATGCTCTTCTTCACCTAGGACAATTCCATTTGGATTCGCAGCATCGTATTCAACGATAAAACCAGTAATATTTTTATCATTTTCTATACGAGCAAAAACGATCATCAAATTACAGAAACCTGCATTTGAAATCCACATTTTTTGTCCGTTAATTTTGTATGATTTTCCATCTGCAGAAATTTCTGCCATCGTTTTACCCGAATTAGCGTCAGATCCTGCACCTGGCTCTGTTAAACAATATGCGCCCATCCATTCTCCTGTTGCTAATTTAGGAACGTATTTTTGCTTTTGCTCTTCTGTACCGTATAAGGTAATTGGCATTGTACCAATTCCTGTATGCGCACCAAAAGCAGTACTTAAAGAACCATTTCCACTAGAAATGTATTCACAGGTAATCATTGTAGAAACAAATCCCATTCCCATTCCTCCATATTCTTCAGGGACAGCTACGCCTAAAAAGCCAAGTTCACCAGCTTTTTTCATTACTTCTTCAGTTAAGGCATAATCTTTCGCCTCAAAACGATCTCTATGTGCAATAATTTCGCGCTCGTTAAATTCTTTAACGGCTTCTTTCATCATTATTTGCTCTTCTGAAAAATCTTCAGGAGTAAATATATCTTCACAGTTTGTTTCTTTTACAAGGAATTGACCACCTCTTAAGATCTCTTTTTTTATTGTTTCCATTTTATATTAGTTTAGAAGTTAGTTTAAAAATTCAAAAATACCTGCAGCACCTTGTCCTGTTCCAACACACATTGTTACCATTCCGTATTTATTTTTCATTTCTCTTTTGCGCATTTCATCAAATAATTGAACAGATAGTTTTGCACCAGTACAACCTAAAGGATGTCCTAAGGCAATAGCTCCACCATTTACATTGATAATATTTGGATTTAAACCTAACTCACGAATTACAGCTAATGATTGAGATGCAAATGCTTCATTTAACTCGATTAAATCAATATCACTTTGTTGTAACCCCGCTTGTTTTAATGCTTTTGGAATTGCGGCAACTGGCCCAATACCCATAATTCTTGGAGGTACACCCGCGGCAGCATAACTGACCATTCTTGCAATTGGTTCTAGATTTAATTCTTTCACCATATCTTCGCTCATAACCAAAACAAAAGCAGCACCATCACTCATTTGAGATGAATTTCCTGCTGTTACACTTCCATCGGCAGCAAAGACAGGACGTAATCTTGATAAACCTGCTAAATTTGATCCCATACGTGGACCTTCATCTTTATTTACAGTATAAGACTTGGTAGCTTTCTTTCCGTTTGCATCAACAAAAGTTTGATTTACATTTATAGGGGCAATTTGAGATTGAAAACGACCCTCTGCTTGCGCTTTTAATGCTTTTAAATGTGAATTTAAAGCAAATTCATCTTGATCTGCTCTAGAAATTTTAAATTCATTTGCAACAGCTTCTGCGGTGTTTCCCATTCCCCAATAATACTCTTCATGACCAGCAGCAACTGTATCATAATTTAATTCTGGTTTAAAACCTGTCATAGGAACAGAACTCATGCTTTCTGCACCACCTGCAATAATACATTCTGCCATTCCAGATTGAATTTTTGCAACTGCCATTCCAATAGTTTCTAACCCTGATGAACAAAAACGATTTACAGTTACTCCAGGAACATCTTCAATTTTTAATCCCATTAAAGAGATTAATCTTGCCATGTTTAATCCTTGAGCACCTTCTGGCATTGCATTACCTACAATAACATCATCAATTCTTTTTTTGTCAAAATCTGGCAATTCATCCATCATGTATTGGATGGTTTCTGCTGCCAATTCATCAGCTCTTTTAAATCTGAACAATCCTTTAGGTGCTTTTGCAACTGCTGTTCTGTATCCTTTTACTATATATGCTGTTTTCATTTTCTTAGTTTCTTAATGGTTTACCAGTTTTTAACATGTGTTGAATTCTTTCTAACGTTTTACGTTCTGTACATAAACTTAAGAAAGCTTCACGCTCTAGATCTAATAAATACTGCTCAGTAACTTTGGTTGGTTCTGATAAATCTCCCCCAGCCATTACATATCCAAGTTTATTTGCGATTTTCTGATCGTGTTTAGAAATGTATTTACTGTCTTGCATAGAATCTGTACCTACCATGAACATTCCTAAAGCTTGCTTACCAAGAACTAAAACATCATCGCGTCTTACAGGTTGTGTATAACCAGCTTCAGCCATTAATATTGCGTGTTTTTTAGCTTGTGCAATTTGTCTTTCTTTATTTACGACAACTACATCTTTTCCTTTTTGAAGTAAGCCTAAATCGAAAGCTTCATAAGCAGAAGTTGCTACTTTGGCCATTCCAATTGTTAAGAAATGTTCTTGTAGAACATTTAACTGAACATCTCCTTTATGAAATAAATCAGATGCTCTTAAAGCCATTTCTTTAGAACCACCACCACCAGGAATTACACCAACTCCAAACTCGACTAATCCCATATAAGTTTCTGCTGCTGCAACTACTTTATCAGCATGTAATGATATTTCACATCCACCACCCAAAGCCATTCCATGAGGAGCAGATATAGTTGGAATTGCGGAATAACGCATACGCATCATGGTATCTTGGAAGTATTTGATAGCCATATTTAACTCATCATATTCTTGCTCTGCTGCCATCATAAAAATCATACCAATATTAGCACCTACAGAAAAATTTGCTGCTTGATTACCAATGATTAATCCTTGATAGTTCTTTTCGGCTAAATCAATTGCTTTGTTAACCGCTGCTAAGACATCACCACCAATGGTATTCATTTTAGATTGGAACTCTAAGTTTATAATACCGTCTCCTAAATCTTCAATTATAGCGCCAGAGTTTTTCCAAACTTCGTTTGATTTTCTAATATTATCTAAAATGATAAAAGAATCTTGCCCTGGTTTTTTAACGTGTGCTTTTGCAGGAATATCATAATAATGAGTTGCTCCTTCTTTGATACTGTAAAATGATGTTTGACCATTTGCCAACATTTCCGTTATCCAAGCTGCGGGTTCCTTACCTTCAGCCTTCATTATTTCTACACCTTTTTCAATACCAACGGCATCCCAAATTTGGAAAGGTCCATGTTCCCATCCAAAACCAGCTCTTAAGCCATCATCTATTCTGTATAATTCATCAGAAATTTCTGGAATTCTATTTTGAACGTAAGCAAACATTGCTGCAAAGCTCTTTCTGTAGAATTCACCAGCCTTATCTTTTCCTGCAACTAAAACTTTAAAGCGATCAACAACATTATCAATCGTTTTCGTAAGTTCTAAAGTTGCAAATTTTGCAGATTTCTTTTCTCTATATTCTAAAGTATTTAAGTCTAATGATAAAATATTTCTTTTACCCTTCGCATCTTTGGTCATTTTATAAAAACCCTGTTTGGTTTTGCTTCCTAACCATTTATTTTCCATCATTTTGTTTACAAAATCAGGAATGACAAATTGGTCTCTCATCTCATCTTCAGGACAATTATCTTTTACACCATTAGCTGTGTGCACCAATGTATCTAAACCAACAACATCAATCGTTCTAAAAGTTGCAGATTTTGGACGACCAATAACGGGCCCTGTTAATTTATCTACTTCCTCAATCGTTAAGCCCATTTCTTTTACAACATGAAACAAACTCATAATGCCAAAGATTCCAATTCTATTTCCAATAAATGCTGGAGTATCTTTTGCTAAAACCGAAGTTTTACCTAAAAATTTATCACCATACATCATTAAGAAGTCTGTAACTTCTTGTTTACAGTTAGGTCCTGGAACAACCTCAAAAAGTTTTAAATATCTTGGAGGGTTAAAAAAGTGAGTTACAGCAAAATGCTTTTGGAAATCTTCACTTCTTCCTTCATTCATGAATTTAATTGGAATTCCAGAAGTATTAGATGTAATTAAAGTTCCAGGAGTTCTATATTTTTCTAATTTTTCAAAAACAAGTTTTTTGATATCTAAGCGTTCTACAACAACTTCCATTATCCAATCTACATCAGCAATTTTTGCAATATCGTCATCTAAATTACCAGTGGTAATTCTGCTTGCAAATTTTTGACTGTATATAGGAGAGGGTTTTGATTTTAAAGAAGTAGTTAAAGCATCATTTACTAAACGATTACGAACTATTTTGTCTTCTAACGTAAGTCCTTTTGCTTTTTCTTTGTCATTTAATTCTCTTGGAACAATGTCCAACAAAAGAACTTCAACTCCAATATTAGCAAAGTGACACGCAATACCAGAACCCATAATACCAGATCCAATAATTGCTACTTTTTTAATTCTTCTTGTCATTTGATTATTGTTTGTTATATTTCTTATTTATCTTGGTTAACTGATTTATAAATGTCTTTATCTGCAATTAACTTATTAATAGTTGAGGTTACTTTAAAGAAACTTTCTAATTCTTTTTCTGTGACATAATCTCTTACAACATTGTTAAATTGATAAACATGGTTTTTAGAAAATTCACGCATTTCTAAACCATAATCTGTTAATTTAATAATTACACTTCTACCATCATCTGGGTTTTTTTCTCTAGAAATAGCCCCTTTATCTTCCATCGATTTCAAAATCCTAGAAAGACTTGTTGGCTCCATTCCCATTAATGGTCCAAGAGAAGTAGATGGTGTACCATTTTGGTTGTCAATAGTTAATAAAACAAAAGCCATAGCCATAGTGCTACCATAATTAGCTGCTTGTTCGTTGTACATTTTAGCAACTGCTTGCCATGTAGCTCTTAGTTGATGATCTATAGATTTATCTTTATCCATGGTTCCAAAGATATACAAATTTACTATGCGCGCATAGTAAACTGCAGAAAAGTTATGCATGCATAGTAAATTTAACATTTTTTAAAGTGTAACCATTCATTACTTTTAACTACTAATAGTTATAAAACACCTAGATTTGTATGTATTGTATTTTTAAAAAAAATAAAAATTGTTAATGAAAAATTTACTAGAAATAAATAATGTTGTAAAAAATTATGGAGATTTTAGAGCATTAAATGATGTTTCCATTCATATTCCTAAAGGAAGTGTTTATGGTTTATTAGGTCCAAACGGAGCTGGAAAAACCTCTTTAATAAGAATTATCAATCAAATAACAATGGCAGATTCTGGGTCAATTATTTTAGACGGAGAAACTTTGTCACCAAAACATACAGCAGATATTGGTTATTTACCAGAAGAACGTGGTTTGTATAAATCAATGAAAGTTGGTGAACAAGCTTTGTATTTGGCACAATTAAAAGGATTGAGCAAAGCTGAAGCCAAGAAACGCTTAAAATATTGGTTTGATAAATTTGATATTTCTGCTTGGTGGGGAAAAAAGATTGAAGAACTTTCTAAAGGAATGGCACAAAAAGTACAATTTATTGTGACTGTTTTACATGAGCCAAAATTATTAATTTTTGATGAACCTTTTTCTGGATTTGATCCTATAAATGCACAGTTAATTGCGCAAGAAATTTTACAATTACGAGATAAAGGAGCCACAATTATTTTTTCTACCCATAGAATGGAGTCTGTTGAGGAAATGTGTGATGAAATTGCATTGATTGATAAATCAAATAAAATTTTAGATGGAAAATTAAATGATATCAAACGTCAGTTTAGAACCCATACTTTTCAAGTAGGATTAAATACATTGAATCCGAAAGAAGTGGAAGCTTCCTTAAAACAAAACTTTGATGTTTTACCTGCGGATTTTAAGCTATTAGGAAATGAGTTAACGTTAAATGTAAAATTAGGAAAAACGAATTCAGCAAATGAATTATTATCATTTTTAACAAGTAGAGGAGAAGTGCAGCATTTTGTTGAATTGATACCAAATGCAAATGATATTTTTATTCAAGCAATAAATAAAAACAATTAGAAAATGAGCAAGTTAAAACTAATTATACACAGAGAGTTTATTGCTAAAGTTCGTAACAAATCATTTATCATGATGACTTTTTTAAGTCCTATATTATTGGTTGGTATGGGAGCTTTGGTTTTTTTCTTGATGAAAAAAAATGACGAAAAAGTAAAGGAAATCGTTTATGTAGATAATTCTGGATTGTTTACGAAAGACGATTTTAAGGACACTAAAACTATACATTATCAAGATTTTACTGTTTTAGGAATTGAAGAAACAAAGAACAAAGTGGAAGAGGGAGATTATTATGGTGCTCTAATTATTCCCAAGCAAGATAGTTTAGAAGTTTTAGCAAATGCTATCGAGTTTTATTCAAAAGACTCACCAGGAATGTCTGTTATGAATTCTTTAGAAACTAAAATAGAACGTAAATTAAGAAATAAAAAACTGAATAGTTTTGGGATTGATCTTGAGAAAATTAATGCCTCAAAAATTCAGTCTGACATTAAAATGATTAATTTTTCAGGAGAAGAATCATCTAAATTAATAAACGGGTTAAAAATTGGTGTGGGTCTAATTGCGGGTTATATGTTAATGATGTTTGTCATGATTTACGGAACCTCTGTAATGAGGAGTGTCATTGAGGAAAAAACAAGCAGAATTGTAGAGATTATCGTTTCCTCAGTAAAACCATTTCAATTAATGTTAGGTAAAATTATTGGAAATGCTTCTGCAGGGTTATTACAGTTTTTAATTTGGGGAATTCTGATATTTATAATTACGACAGTCGCATCTTCTATTTTCGGAATAGATATGGTAGAAATGCAAACTGCAAAATTATCAGCAGAGCAATTAGAAGCAGCAAAACAAGCTGCAGGTATGGATAAAATGCAATTAATAATTCAAGAAATTTTAAGATTACCAATTTTAAAAATGTTTGTTTTATTTATATTTTATTTTTTAGGAGGCTATATGCTATATAGCTCAATGTTTGCCGCAGTTGGTGCTGCAGTTGATAATGAAACAGATACACAGCAATTTATGTTGCCAATTATGTTGCCACTAATTTTAGGGGTTTATGTTGGTTTTGCTACTGTAATGAATGACCCTCACGGATCTATAGCAGTTCTCTTTTCACATATTCCATTTACTTCGCCTATCGTGATGTTAATGAGAGTTCCTTTTGGCGTTTCTTGGTATGAATTGGCAATTTCTATGACATTATTATTAGTTACTTTTGTATTCATGGTATGGTTGGCCGCTAAAATTTATAGAGTAGGTATTTTAATGTATGGTAAAAAACCAACTTACAGTGATTTATATAAATGGTTAAAATATAAAGGATAACTCATGAATAAAATTAAAGATTTTTTAAATTATTCTTTTGAAATAAGTGATAAAATTCACTTAGATGTAAAAACAATTCTTTTTCTGATTTTCATTTTATTGCTTACAAACTTCTTACTTAAGACGATAAGAAAGGTGGTAACCAAAAGATTAGATGAAGAAGACAAAGGAAAGTTTAAAGCGATATTTTCATTTCTAAAATATTTTATTTACATCATTGTAATTATCACTGCTTTAGAGTCCTCGGGGATACAAGTAGGTGTTCTGTTAGCAGGTTCCGCAGCTTTATTAGTTGGTATTGGTTTAGGACTTCAAACCTTGTTCCAAGATATTATTTCAGGGATTTTTATTCTGTTGGATAAAACACTAACTGTAAATGATATTGTAGAAGTTGATGGAAAAGTTGGCAAGGTTCTTGAAGTTAAATTAAGAACTACAATAGCAGTTACAATAGATGATAAAGTATTGATTATACCAAATCATAAATTTTTAACAAACAGTTTGTTTAATTGGACACAAAACGGAACTACAACGATAGAAACATTAGATATCGGTGTCGCTTATGGTTCAGATGTAGAGAAAGTTAAAAAAATATTAATAGATGTTGCAAAAGAACATCCAAGAGTTTTAAAAAGTAAAACTCCAGATGTTTTGTTTATGGATTTTGCAGATAGTTCATTACAGTTTAGGCTGCGTTTTTCTATAAATGATAGTTATACACATTTAAAAATTAAAAGTGATTTGCGTTTTAAAATTGATAAAAAATTTAGAGAACATAATGTTTCAATTCCTTTTCCACAGAGAGATGTACATCTTTTTGGAGAGAAAAGATAAATAAGAAAAAGAGAAAATAATATGAGTAAAATACTGGTCATAGAAGATGAAGCATCTATCAGAAGGGTGCTTAAAAAAATTATTTCAGAAGAAAACGATAGCTATCATGTAGAAGAAGCAGAAGATGGTTTATTAGGTATTGAGATGATAAAAAATAACGACTATGATTTGGTTTTATGTGATATTAAAATGCCAAAAATGGATGGTGTTGAGGTGCTAGAGAAAGCAAAAAAAATAAAGCCAGAAATTCCAATTGTCATGATATCTGGTCATGGCGATTTAGATACAGCAGTTAATACCATGCGTTTAGGAGCTTTTGATTATATATCAAAACCACCAGATTTAAACCGTCTTTTAAATACAGTAAGAAACGCTCTAGAGAAAAAAGATTTAGTAGTAGAGAATAAAAGGCTTAAGAAAAAAGTTAGTAAGAATTATGAAATGGTTGGTGAGAGTGCTGCTATTTCTCACATTAAAGATATCATAGAAAAAGTAGCAGCAACTGATGCAAGAGTTTTAATTACAGGACCAAATGGAACAGGTAAAGAGATTGTTGCTCATTGGTTGCATGAAAAGTCAGACCGTTCTAAAGCATCAATGATTGAAGTGAATTGTGCTGCAATTCCATCAGAATTAATAGAAAGCGAATTATTTGGACATGTAAAGGGTTCTTTTACAGGAGCAAATAAAGATAGAGCCGGTAAGTTTGAAGCTGCAAATGGAGGAACTATTTTCTTAGATGAAATTGGTGATATGAGCTTGTCTGCACAAGCAAAAGTTTTAAGGGCACTTCAAGAAAGTAAAATTTCTAGAGTTGGTTCTGATAGAGATATTAAAGTAGATGTTAGGGTCGTAGCAGCAACAAATAAGGACTTAAATAAAGAAATTTCTGAAGGACGTTTTAGAGAAGATTTGTATCACAGGTTAGCGGTTATCCTAATTAATGTTCCTGCATTAAATGATAGAAGAGATGATATCTCTTTATTGGTAGATTTTTTCACCACAAAAATATCACAAGAACAAGGAACTCCTAAAAAAACCTTTTCATCAGAAGCAATTAATCTATTAAAAATATATGATTGGACGGGAAATATTCGTGAATTAAGAAATGTTGTAGAGCGTTTAATCATTCTTGGAGAAAAAGAAGTATCTGCAAACGATATAAAATTATTTGCTAGTAAATAGTTAAAAGTGGGCTGTGAAAAGGTGGAAGTAAAAAAAATAATGTATTAGAAACAAGAAACAAGAAACAAGAAACAAGAAACAAGAAACAAGAAACAAGAAACAAGAAACAAGAAACAAGAAACAAGAA
>MDTF01004718.1_pt1 | contig 14736 bp, 17 predicted proteins | sample 811191 | NCBI WGS metagenome assembly MDTF01 (sample SAMN05326649, study PRJNA326480) | marine metagenome | isolation source: seawater | place: Southern Ocean | collected 2011
CTTTGTGTCTACCAATTTCACCACGAGGGCATTAATGAATTTCATGAATATTTATGCTAATATTTATAATTGAACAAGAGTAATAAGTAAAATTTTTTCATTATAACAATTAAGCTTTTCCAACTGGGTAATTGGTTACGTATTGTTAATTGTTTGATTGATTATTAAAAAAAAGTAGCTAATTAATAACTTATGGAAATAACAGTAATGCTGCCTTGCTTAAATGAGTCAGAAACTTTGAGTATTTGTATCAAAAAAGCAAAAAATCAAATTAAAACTTTAAAAATCAAAGGTGAAATTTTAATTGCCGACAATGGAAGCACTGATGGGTCTATAAAGCTTGCAAAAAAACTGGGTGCAAGAGTTATACATGTGAAAAATAAAGGGTATGGACATGCATTAAGGGCGGGAATTAAAAATGCAAAAGGAAAATATATTCTTATAGCTGATTCAGATGATAGCTATAATTTAAATGATTTACCAAAATTTTATAAAAAAATTAAAAAAGGTTACGATATTGTACAGGGATGTAGATTGCCAAAAGGTGGCGGTAAGATTAATAAAGGAGCAATGCCAATTACTCATAAATTAATTGGAAATCCCTTATTTTCTACTCTAACTAAAATTTTATACAGAGTTCCATTTAATGATGTTTACTGTGGAATGAAAATTTTAAGAAATGACTTTTTTAAAAATATAAATTTTTTTTCTACAGGTATGGTTCTATGTCTTGAAATTTTAATTAAATCAAAAATTAATAATGCGAAGATGTCTGAACTAGCAATAACACTTTTTAAAGATGGGCGAAAAAAAGGAAAAAGCCACTTAAGAACAATTTCTGATGGACTAAAAACACTAAAATTTATTATGATATATAGTCCAACATTAATATTTTTTATTCCAAGTTTACTTTTTTTATCAATTGTCCCCTTAGTCTCATTTTCTAATATTGATTTTTTTACAAATGATTTAAAAAAAATAATCTTAGTAGATTATTTATTGATTTTTTTATCAATACAATTTTTTATGCTTGGTATTTATTCTACTCTGAGAGCAAAACAACTACAGATGTATAATGGACATTTATTAAATAAATTTTTTAAATTTTTTAAATTACGTCTTGCAATCTTTATTGGCATAGTCATGATTTTTGTACCTTTGATAATGATTGGCATAGATTTTAATATTTTTGATGAAGATTATAATTTTGTAATATTAAATTTAATTGTATTACTAGGAGCAAATATAATTGCAAATTCGTTTTTTGTATCACTTTTAGAAATTGGTGAAAAAACTTAAGATAAATACAAGAAGCTTCTCATTACATTCTTGAAAATTTTCCACCATTAACATGAATTATTGTGTTTGATATATACTTACTATTGTTGAATGACAAATCATAAATTAATTTTGAGATTTCTTTTGAGTTTAAGCCTCTTTTTTTTGGATTATTAATTATTGATTTTTTAATATTATTTTTATCTTTACGTTTTAAAGTCATATTACCATCAATAATTGTGGATGGTGCAATACAGACAAGTTGTTGATTTTTATAAAAAATTTTTCTTTCTTCTACATATTTGTGTATAGAAGACTTGGTTAAAGCATAGACTATATCATACGAACCTTTTACACCACTTTCAGAACCAAGAATAAAAATTTGAACGTTTGGATTATGTGACAGTGCAATTTCACAGATTTTTACAATTGAAAGTAAATTAATATTTAGTTGGTCTTGGATTTCTTCATTGCTTTTAGATAGATGTTTTTTATTACTTAGTATTGAGTGAAAAAGATAAATTTTATCACATTTCTTTATTAAGCCAATATTATCTTTAGTAAAGTTTGGTAATGAGAAATCCCATTCTTTTTTAGATGGAGAATAAATTTTATATTTCTTATTAATTAGTTTTTTTAAGTGAAAACTAATTTTAGTTGTTCCACCAGTAATTAATATGTTTTTATACATTTTAAAACCTCATCATATGCATAAAAAATATGGTCAATTTTACCAGATAAAATATTAATAAAATTATCATTATTTTTTACAATACATATTCTTGCATCTTTTTTATTTTTTATAATAGTTCTAATGCTATATAAATTTTTTACAAATTTAAAATTATTTATAAATTTTGGGTAAAATTTCAAAAATCCTTTTAAAATTTTTTCTTTAGCCTGATTTTCTTTTTTTGTAGATAATTTTTTAAATGATTCTTTTGCTTTATCAAAGTTTTTTGAGGTTAAAATTCTTGAGTCTTTAACAGAATATAAACTAAATAAATCTTTATTCCATCTAAGCAAAGTATAAAAAGGTCCATCCATAATAGTGTATGATTTGTGATTTTTATTTTTAGGTTTGTAAAGTGAAAATAAACAATGTTCGTATGTAACGTCAAGATTTTTAAGTTTAAATGATTGTTGATATGAACAATTAATAACAAAATCAAATAATTTATTATCAATCATATATTTATTGTTAATTTTTTTAATTGATCTTATATCTTTTTTAAAAAAAATATTTTTTTTTAGTTTTTTTTTAAAAAAAGTTTTTGCTTTTAAATGATCTATTCCTCTTTCGTTAGTATTAAATGTTTTAACTATATTAATTAAATCTGTTTTTTTTGAATCTAAAATAGAAAATTTCAAATCAGATTTTAACATAGCTTTTTCATATAATTTTGGACTCATTTTATTTAATTTACTTTTTGCTATGACATAAATATTATTCTTTAAGGGTTTGGATAAATTTGGATATTGACTTAGAAATTTCTTATAGCCATCAAAAGACATTTTTCTAGTTGAATAAGACCTTGGGTAATGGAATCCTAAATGTAATCTATTAGTGTTATTACCCGATGCATTTTGAAAAATATCATTTTCTTTTTCAAAAATTTCCACATTAAAATTATTCTTATTTAACATATGGCCAATATGACATCCAAACCAACCAGCTCCTATAATAGCAATTTTTTTTTTATTATCTTTATTCATAAAATATCTAACTGTTTAAGACATATAGATTAATATTTTTACTCATTTTTTTTATTTTAAATCTTTGTGAAAGATTGATTTTATCGACATAGCTGCAATTAACATCATTAATATCACATTTAAATTCAATATATGTACATACTTGGGCTGAGTTATCTTGGTCAATATCTTTCGTTAAATTTCTTACATTGGAATAAGTTATTTTTAAATCAATGTTATTCATTTCCTTTTTAATTAACATTATTAAAGGGTATTCAAATTCAGCATACCCTCTTGTAATTCCTATATTACTACATTTATTATTTTTTATTATTTCAGCAATATTCATATAAATTTTATACTCATTGTGACGACTATTAATAAAAAATAAATAATTTCTATTATTATTAGTTTTTTTAAGTATTTCACCCGTGTTTGATTTGACTATATTTTTATAAAGAGCAGGTAATAACGGCCTTATTTGATTCATAAATAAAAAGGGTAATGCCCAAATACAAAAAATAGCAATTATTAAATTTTTAATTTTATTATTTTTAAATTTTTCAACAACTAGTGCCAATATAGGACATAGTGCAACAAAAATGGGTAGTAAATATCTATTTCCCGTAGGTTGCCATTTTAAAACTATTGAGAATATTATAAATCCTACGATTAACAAATACATATACTCTTTGACATGTGTCAGTTTTATTTTTTTTATATGAATAAATATTAAAGAAAATAAAAATAAAAAAAAATGTAATGAATTAGGTGCGTGATTTTCGTATGTATTAAAATAAATATAAAAATCTTTACCAAATGTATTTTTTGTTTCTGTAATTGAAACATTAATTTTTTTATGAAATTTTTTTACCAAATTTCTTAAATGTTCGTTGTATGTTTTATTTGGCAATGTTAAATTGAATGATAAATTTCTAATTATGTTAGAAGCCACATATTTTGGTGAGATGCTTTCATTTAAAAGTTTGATATTATCCTGATGAGAACTTGTAAAATTTTTATAAAGATTAAAAGTCCTTGATAAATGAGAATAATTTATCGAAATTACGATTATACCTATTAAAGTTAAATGTTTTAAAAAAAGCTTTTTTTCTATGTTTTTAAAATTAGAGAATAAAATTATTAAAAATGGAAAACTAAAGAAATACATGTTCTGTTTAGATAAAATGCCTAAACCAAGAGCTATTGATAAACCAATAATATTTTTAAAATTTCGATTATTTTTATATAAAATCATAAAATAGATGTAATTTAAAAACCATAATGAAATTACATAATCAGTTTGCATGCTAGTACTCTGCAAGATGCCTAATGGAATTGAGGAAACAAAAAACATACTCGTAATTTGTGCTTTTAAAGATCCTCCTAATTCTTTGGTTATTAATGATGCTGATATTAATGAAAGAAACATAGCCAGCCACTGAACAATGTTAATGTAAAGTGCATTATCAAATACTAAATACAAATGGAGAATTAAATAATCAGCAAATGGCGCCATAAAAAGTTGACGTTGATCAGGAGTTTGGAAGAAGTTAACATTATTATTTTGTATCCACATCAGTATTCTAGGGAAACGATAAGACATCGCATCAGCATTATTAGGTAAATAAAAAAAACAAATAACAAAAGTAATTAATAATACTAAAGATATAAAAAATAATAAAAATTTTTCTTTTTTAATTTTTTCAAAAATTAAAAAATTTTTATAATTTAAATTATTTATAACAAAATAGATTGTAATGCTTGCAATTATTAACCAAAGGAAAATTATATTAAATCTATTTATCGCACTATAAAAACTTAATATTTCAGTTGATAAAACTATTAACAGACCAAAAAATCCTGAAAATAAAATAACTTTATGTCTCATTTTAATGATGTAATGCTTTTTTTAAATATTTTTTATTAAGATTACAATCTTTATAACCTCTCTTAACAACATTTAAATATCTTTCAGTGGGGAATCTAAAAGGAGTTTTTTTAACCATTGTGTAAGTCATGACTTTTTTTCCATAATGATAGAAATAATATTTCTTATAGAGAGTTGGATAAGCTTCATAGATATCAAGTTTTTTTTCATCACTTTTTGATATCTCAAATAATCCACCTGGTACAATACAATTTTTTTTGGGCTCAATATCGGCAGCTCTATACTTACTTCTAAATGTTAGTTTAAAATCTCTTAAATTAATCTTTTTTAAAAAGATACTGTTTTTACATCTACGCTTCATTTGAAAATGATGGAGATTACTTCCATAAGCAAAGTAAAGCATTTATCTATTCACAACTTCTATTTTTTTTTTCTTTAACAAATTTTAAAACTTGAAAGCTACAAACATCAATTTTTGACTGACTTTCTGATCGAATAACTATGGATACACCTAGTTTGCCTGCTTGAAAAAAAGGGTAACTACCTATTTCAACATCTTTATTTTTCTCTTGAACTTTTGTTAATGAATCAGCTATTTCACTTTCAATTGTTTTTAAACTAATAGTGTGACTTAAGATTGGCTCTCCACCAACTATACTATTCTTTAAACCTCCTAACATTGATTTTAAAATTGATGGAACTCCTGGTAGGCAAAATACATTTTCAACAAAAAAACCAGGTGCGCCACTTGTTGGATTTAAAATCAAATTTGCATTTTTGGGCATCCAAACCATTTTTTGTCTTCCTTTATTAAATTCATCTGTTTTATAATAAGCTTCTAATAATTTAAATGCTTCTTTGTGTATTTCGTACTTAAGACCAAAAGCTTTTGATACAGACTCAGCAGTAATATCATCATGTGTGGGTCCTATGCCACCAGTTGTAAAAATATAATTATATTTTTTTCTTAAAACATTTAGAGTTTTAATAATTGTCTTTTCAATATCTGCAATAACTCTTACTTCTTCAACTTTTACACCTATTGAATTTAACCATATAGCTAATGTCCTGGTGTTGGTGTCTTGAGTTCTTCCTGAAAGTATTTCGTTTCCAATAATCAGTATCGCTGCATTTACTTTTGTTTTTTTTGTCATTTTAAATGTATAATTTGATTATGAAATTTACCAAGTCTTTAATAAAAGGCAAATTTATCAAAAGATATAAACGTTTTTTTGTTGATGTTGAGCTGATTAAAGAAAAAGAAATTGTCACAGCTCATTGTCCCAATACGGGCTCTATGAAAGGTCTTATTGATCCAGGAAATGAAGTTTATTTATTAAAAAATGACAACCCAAAAAGGAAACTGAAATATGGCTTAGAAATTATAAAAGCTAAGAATAATCTCGTTGGAGTAAATACTCACATGGCAAATAAAATTGTCAATCATGGCTTATCCAATAATCTCATAAAACAATTAAAAAATAATGACACTATCAAACCAGAGGTTTATTATAACAAAGAAACTAGATTTGATTTTTTAATTGAGAAAAATAATCAAAAAAGTTTTGTAGAAGTTAAAAATGTTACTCTTTTCAGGGATAAAAAAATTGCTGAATTTCCTGATGCTGTTACTACAAGAGGATCAAAACATTTACTTACCCTTATTGATGCCATAAAAAAAGGCTATAAGAGTTATCTAATATTTTTAATCCAAGTACAAAATATGGAAAAATTTAAGATAGCAAGAGATATAGACAATGAATATTATAAGAATTATCTAACTGCAAAAAAATCAGGTGTTAACTTTTTAGCTTATAGGTGTAAAATAAGTCCAAAAGAAATTTTAATAGAAAAAGAACTTAAAATTATAAATGAATAATTACTCTGAAAAATTTGAAAAAATGAGGGTGGCTGGCAAGTTAGCTGCCCAAACATTGGATATGCTTACTGGAAATATTAGAGAAGGTGTTTCAACAGATTATATTGATAAGTTGGGTTATGAATTTATACGAGATAACGGTGGTTGTTCTGCCCCATTATATTATAGAGGTTTTAAAAAATCTTTATGCACATCTCTTAATCATGTTGTTTGCCATGGCATACCTTCTCCAGAAAGATTTCTACAAGAAGGAGATGCATTAAATGTGGATGTTACAGCAATTATTAATGATCATTATGGCGACACAAGTAGAATGTTTTGTATTGGTAAAACTTCAATTAAATTAAATAATCTGATTAACGCTACTTATGAATCTATGATGAGAGGAATTAGAATTTCTAAACCTGGGATTAAACTTGGAGATATTGGATTTGAAATCCAATCTTATATTGAGGAAAAAGGTTTTTCTGTTGTAAGAGATTTTTGTGGTCATGGCATCAGTACAACATTTCATGAGCCACCTAATATTTTACATTATGGAAAGAAAAATACTGGAATGGAATTAAGACCAGGTATGACTTTTACAATTGAGCCAATGATTAATTCAGGAAAATTTGGGGTAAAAATGCTAAATGATGGCTGGACTGCTGTGACAAAAGATAAATCATTGTCTGCGCAATTTGAACATACACTAGGTATTACGGAAAATGGTTATGAAATCTTTACAGAATCTGCTAAAGGATATTCGAAGCCGCCCTACTAATTATTAATGATAAAAAGATACTCTCGAAAAGAACTTACTGATATTTGGTCAGAAGAAAATAAATATAAAATTTGGCTTGATGTAGAAATTGCAGCTGCACAAGCAATGGAAAATCTTGGCCAAATACCAAGAGGTGTTTCTTCAGTTGTTAGAAAAAAAGCTAAAATCAATGTTAAAAGAATACATCAAATTGAAAGTCATGTTAAACATGATGTTATTGCATTTTTAACTTCGGTTACAGAAAAAGCTGGTATCAAAGCTAGATATCTCCACCAAGGTATGACTTCTTCAGATGTTGTAGATACAAGTTTTAATATTCAATTAGTTCAATCAGGAAAAATAATTCTTAAAGATCTAGATCAAATTTTAAAAGTACTTAAAAAAAAAGCCCAAAAATATAAGTTTACTCCATGCATTGGGAGAAGTCATGGCATCCACGCAGAACCAATTACATTTGGTTTAAAGCTAGCTTCTTTCTATGAGGAATTTAAAAGAAATAGAAAAAGATTAGTTGATGCTATAGATGAGGTATCTACCTGTGCAATATCTGGAGCTGTTGGAACTTTTGCCAATATTAATCCAAATGTAGAAAAACATGTTGCAAAAAAACTTAATTTAAAGATTGAACCTATTTCAACACAAGTAATTCCAAGAGACCGACATGCATTTTACTTTTCTATATTAGGAATTATAGCTGGATCAATTGAGAGAGTTGCTATTGAAATTAGACATTTACAAAGAACAGAAGTTTACGAATTGCAAGAGTACTTTTCAAAAAATCAAAAAGGATCCTCAGCAATGCCACATAAAAAAAACCCAATTTTGAGTGAAAATTTAACTGGGCTAGCAAGAATGGTTAGAAGTGCAGTAATACCAGCACTTGAGAATATTGCTTTGTGGCATGAACGAGATATCTCACATTCAAGTGTTGAGAGAAACATTGGGCCTGATGCAAATATAACTTTGGATTTTGCACTGACAAGACTAACTAATATTTTAGATAACATGATTGTTTACCCAAAAAAAATGATTGAAAATTTAAATATTACAAAAGGTTTAATCTTTTCACAGGAAGTTATGCTTGAACTTACAAAAACTGGTTTAAGTAGAGAAAAGTCATACAAAATAGTTCAAAGTTATGCAAAAAAATGTTTTGCTGAAAATCTAGATTTGTTTAATGTTATTATGTCTGACAAATCAATAATGAATAAAATATCAACCAAAAGATTAAAATCAATTTTTAGTTATTCTAAACATTTTAAAAATGTGAGTTTAATTTATAGAAGAGTATTCAAATAATGAAAAAAGGTAAAAAACTGTATGAAGGTAAAGCAAAAATTATTTATACTACATCCGATAAGAATCTAGTTATTCAGTATTTTAAAGATGATGCAACCGCATTTAATAATCAAAAAAAAAGTACCATTGAAGGTAAGGGAGTTTTAAACAATAGGATTTCAGAACACATTCTTTTAAATTTAAGTCAAATTGGAATAAAAAATCATTTGGTAAAAAGATTAAATATGAGAGAACAAATTATTAAATTAGTAGAAATCATTCCTATAGAATTTATTATTAGAAATGTGGCTACTGGATCTATTACTAAAAGACTAGGTATTGAAGATGGAACTGTTCTAAAAGAACCATTACTTGAGTATTGTTTAAAAGATGACAGTCTTGGAGACCCGTTAATTGCTGAAGAGCATATTTTAGCTTTTGAGTGGGCAACAAAAAAAGAAATCGAAGAAGTTAAAAAAATGATTTTAAGAATAAATGATTTTATGATTGGTATGTTTAGAGGCATTGGTATCAAGCTAATAGATTTTAAGTTAGAATTTGGAAGAATTAAAATTGATGGAAAAAATGAAATAATTTTAGCTGATGAAATAAGTCCTGACACATGCCGACTATGGGATTCTATTACTGATAAAAAATTAGATAAAGATAGATTTAGGAAGGATTTAGGAGATTTAATTCCGGCTTACACAGAAGTAGCTAAAAGATTGGGAATTCTTCATGAACAATCAAATGTATCAGCAGTAAATGTTACTAAATTATCTTCGATTAAAAAAAAAAATTAATGAAAATTTCAGCGATCATTACATTAAAAGAAAATGTATTAGACCCTCAAGGAAAAGTAATACAGCAAACTCTAAATGGAATGGGTTTTAATAGTATTAATGAAATCAGACAAGGAAAATATTTTGAAATTGATGTTAAAGAAAACGATATAAACAAAGCTAAAGAAATTGTTGACGAAATGTGTAAAAAACTTTTAGCTAATCTTGTCATTGAAAATTATAAAATTATTGAAACGCAATAATTAATGAGGTCATCTGTAATAACTTTCCCAGGTTCAAATTGTGATAGAGACATGGATGTTGCATTAAAAAAATTTGGTTTTAACAACAAAATGGTTTGGCATGCTGACAATGAATTACCCAAAAGTGATTTAGTTGTTTTGCCAGGTGGTTTTTCTTATGGAGATTATCTTCGTTGTGGCAGTATGGCTTCAAAATCTAAAATAATGAATTCAATTATTAATTTTGCTAAATCTGGTGGTTTAGTTATGGGTGTTTGTAATGGTTTTCAAATTTTAGTAGAAACTGGATTGGTTCCTGGTGTTTTGTTAAGAAATAAATATCTTGAGTTTGTCTGCAAGAATGTTTTTGTTAAAATTAATAATAAAGACAATACCTATTTTAAAAATCTTGATAAGGATATTTTGGAACTTCATATTGCTCATAATGAAGGAAATTATTTTTGTACGGAAGATCAACTAAAAGAAATTAAAGATAATAACCAAGTAGCAATTCATTATTGTAATGATAGCGGTCATACTGTGGAAGAATTTAATCCTAATGGATCCATAAACAATATTGCTGGTATTTTTAATAAAGAAAAGAATGTTTTAGGAATCATGCCACACCCCGAAAGAATGATTGATGAAAGCTTATCTGGTGAAGATGGATCATTATTTTTCAAAAATTTAATTAATAATATCAGATAATGATAGTAAACGAAAAAACAGCAATAGATCATGGTCTTAAAAAAGATGAGTATAAAAAAATTTGTGATTTATTAAAAAGAACTCCAAACTTTACTGAACTTGGAATATTTTCTGCAATGTGGAATGAACATTGCTCTTATAAATCATCAAAACTCCATTTAAAAAAATTACCCACTAAAGGAGAAAAAGTTATTCAGGGACCAGGGGAGAATGCTGGCATAATTGATATTGAAGATGATGATGCAATAGTATTTAAAATTGAAAGTCATAACCATCCATCTTTTATTGAACCTTATCAGGGTGCTGCTACAGGAGTTGGTGGGATAATGAGGGATATATTTACTATGGGAGCAAGACCAATTGCTAATTTAAACTCTATTCATTTTGGCTCACCTCAACACAAAAAAACAAAAAATCTATTAAGAGGTGTTGTTCATGGCATTGGTGGGTATGGTAATTGTATGGGTGTTCCAACAATAGCAGGTCAAACCTCTTTTGACAGTTCATACAATGGGAATATTCTAGTTAATGCTATGACATTAGGTTTAGTAAAAAAAAATAAAATATTTTACTCTAAAGCTGCAGGTTTAAATAAACCTGTTATTTATGTTGGGTCTAAAACTGGGAGAGATGGTATCCATGGAGCCAGTATGGCTTCTGCGAGCTTCGATGAAAAAATTGAAGAAAAGAAACCTACAGTACAAGTAGGTGATCCATTTACAGAAAAGCTTCTTCTTGAAGCTTGTTTAGAATTAATGGCTGGAGATTCCATTATAGCAATTCAAGATATGGGGGCAGCTGGTCTTACATCTTCTAGTATTGAAATGGCATCAAAAGGTGATTTAGGGATTGAAATTGATTTAGATATGGTGCCTTGCCGGGAAACGAAAATGACACCATATGAAATTATGCTTTCTGAAAGTCAAGAAAGAATGTTGATTGTTTTAGAAAATGGAAAAGAAGAGTTAGCAAAAAAAATTTTTGAAAAGTGGAATTTAGATTTTGCAGTGATAGGTAAAACTACAAATTCAAAAAAAATTGAATTATTTTTCAACAATCAGCAAGTAGCAAATATTCCTATTAATACTTTGGTTGAAAATTCTCCTATGTATGACAGAAAATGGAAAAAATCAAAATTACCAAAAAAAAATATAATTAAGAAAGATGTATTTAACAACTTAAAAATCAAAGATGTGCTAAAGAAAATTTTAGCTAATCCTAATGTTTGTAGTAAAGAATGGATTTGGCAACAATATGATCATACGGTAATGGGTGACACCCTTCAAAAACCAGGTGGGGACTCAGGTGTGGTTAGAGTGCATGGCACTAACAAGGCAGTAGCAGCAACTGTAGATTCGTCAGCTATTTATTGTTGGGCACATCCATTGACAGGTGGAAAGCAGATAGTTTGTGAAAGCTGGAGAAACTTAATTTCTACTGGGGCCACCCCTATTTCAATAACAAATTGTTTAAATTTTGGAAGTCCTGAAAATGAAAATAATATGGGAGAATTTGTTGAATGTGTTCAAGGAATTAGTGAGGCAAGTGAATATTTAAATTTTCCTGTAGTCTCAGGAAATGTATCTTTTTACAATCAAACAAAAGAAGTTGGAATTAAACCAACCCCTACTATCGGAGGTATTGGTTTAATTAAAAACTATAAAAAAATGGTCACTATGGATTTTAAAGAGGTCGATAACTTAGTATTGGTAATTGGCAAAACTGAAGGTCATATTGATCAAAGTTTATTTGCAAGGACAATCTTAGATGAAGCAAATGGTCCTCCTCCAGAAATTAATCTATTTAATGAAAAAAATAATGGTGAAACATTGCTTCACTTAATTGAAAAAGATTATATTAAAAGTGCTCATGATATTTCTTTGGGTGGCACAATTACGGCTTTAAGCAAAATGTGTATAAAAGGAAACAAAGGCATTCATTTGAAAAAACCTAAATTTTTAATCAATGAAATAGTATATTTTTTTGCAGAAGATCAGGGTAGATACATAATAGAAATTAAACCAAAAGACCTTAAAGAAGTTGTTAAAATTTTAGATAAAAATGCTGTTCATTACGATGAATTAGGAATAATTGTTGATAAACTCTTAATTATCAATCAAAAGACAAAAGTTACAATTGACGAATTAAAAACTTATAATACTAATTGGTTAAAAAATTATATGAACTCATAATGGCAATGGATTTAAAAGAAATTGAAAAATATATTAAAGAGGCATTACCTGGTGCTTTGATAGAGATTCAAGATTTGGCTGGTGATGGAAATCACTATTCTGCAACCGTCACATCATCTCTATTTGTTGGAAAAAGCAAAATAGAACAACACAAAATGGTATATAATTCTTTACAAGGTAAAATGGGTAACGAATTACATGCATTAGCTATTAAAACAAAGGAGAAATAATGGACGATAAAACAAAAGATTTAATTCAAAATCATATTGACAATAATGAAGTTTGTTTATTTATGAAAGGAACTCCTGAAGCACCACAATGTGGATTTTCAATGGCAGTATTAAATATGTTAAAAATTCTTGAAGTAAAATTTCAAAGTATAAATGTTTTAGAAGATCAAAGTTTGAGGGAAGGAATTAAAATTTTTAGTGACTGGCCTACTATACCACAACTCTATATTAAAAAAGAATTTGTTGGTGGTTGTGATATCATTAAAGAGATGTACGAAAACGGTGAACTAAAAAAAATTCTTGAAGTTAAAGAAATTGCTTTTAAAAAATAATATTATCTAGAATAATATTCGATAACTAAGTTGGGTTCCATAACAACTGGGTAAGGAACTTCTTCAAATTTTGGAATTCTAACAAATTTTAATTTTTTATTTTTTTCATCCATTTGAATATATTCAGGAGTTTCTCTCTCCTTGTTTGCTAACGCTATATCAATTATTGCTAATTCTTTAGATTTATCTCTAACTTCAATTGTGTCTTCTTCTTTACATGAGTAACTGGCAATATTAACCTTTTTTCCATTCACTTTAATATGGCAATGATTTATTAATTGTCTTGCAGAAAAGATTGTAGTGGCAAACCTTGCTCTATAAATAATTGCGTCTAATCTTCTCTCAAGTAAACCAATTAGGTTCTCAACAGTATCACCTTTAAGCATTGTTGCTTTTTTATAAATATTTCTAAATTGTCTTTCATTTATATTCCCGTAATAAGCTTTTAATTTTTGTTTAGCTTGAAGCTGAATACCATAATCTGAAGGTTTAGAGGGTCTAGACTGACCGTGTTGACCAGGTCCGTATGCTCTAGTGTTGAATGGACTTTTAGGTCTTCCCCAAAGATTGACTTTTAGTCTTCTATCAACTTTATGTTTAGAGTTTAATCTTTTAGTCATTTAATAATGCGCTTTATAAACTTACTCATTATTTTGTCAATGAACCTTTTTTGGCTAAACTTGCAAATACACTAGATAATATGCGAGTTTCTTTGTCAGACAACTCCATTTTCGAAAAAATACTTCTTAGATTTTCTAACATAATAGGCCTTTTCTCTAATGGTTTAAAAAAATTTTTTTCTTCTAATTTTTTTACACACAGGTTTGTCATTGCCTGAATATCTTTTTTACTTGCAAGAGATATTTTTTTTGATTTGGAATACTTGGTTACTTTCAGATTAATGATGCTTGCCACTGTATGAGCAATAATGATGACGCTATGAGACAGATTTAAAGATTTAAAGTCAGGATTTGTTGGTATTTGCATAGTATAGTTTGCATAACTTATCTCATTATTAGAGAGCCCAGACGCCTCTGAACCGAACAAAAAAGCAATTTTTTTACTAAAGTCAATTTTCTTTAAATCGTCTAATTTAATATGTTTAATATTCTTATTTCTAAACCTTGTTGATGTGGCGATGACATAATCTACTTTTTTTACAGCAGATTCTAGAGTTTCATATACTTTGGTATTTATAACGATGTCTTTAGCTCCAACAGAAGTTGCTAAAATTTTATCATTAGGAAAAATAGGTTTTGGTTTAATAATAATTAATTTCTTAAAATTAAAGTTTTTGATAGCTCTTGCGCAAGCACCTATGTTCTCTGATAATTGGGGCTTATGTAAAATAAATGAAATATTGTTAAAAGACATTAAAGGCTAGCAGGAGCTTTATCTTTAAATAATTTATAATCTAAACTATCAATTAGTGCTTTAAATGAAGCATCAATAATGTTTGTTGAAAC
>MDTF01013198.1_pt1 | contig 14723 bp, 10 predicted proteins | sample 811191 | NCBI WGS metagenome assembly MDTF01 (sample SAMN05326649, study PRJNA326480) | marine metagenome | isolation source: seawater | place: Southern Ocean | collected 2011
ACAAGATCAAATAGATTTCTACAAATTTGAACGTTTTTTAAATCCTTTATTATCAGATTCAGGTTTTCATAGCAGTTTAAATTATCAAATAAGACCTATTTCTAATGATTTTGATGCCGAAGAATACTTAAAAAAGTTAAACTCGTTACCTCAATTCGTAGATCAGCATTTTGTGAATTTAAGAGAAGGTTTGGCAAAAGGAGTTTCGCAGCCAAAAGTTATTTTTAAAGGATATGAATCTACTTATAACGATCATATTGTAGCTGATTATAAAGAGAGTCCGTTTTATCAACCTTTTAAAAAATTACCAAGTATTTTTTCTGAGAAATATAAAGATTCCATTTTAACTGCTGCAAAAGAAACTATTGAAGAAAAGGTTATTCCACAGTTTAAAAGAATTAAAACCTTTTTCGAAACAGAATATTTGCCAAAAACAAGAACAACTCTTGGTGTTTCTGAAACTCCAAACGGAGTAGCATATTATCAAAATAGAATCAATTTTTATACAACAAGTTCACAATATACAGCCGATGATATTCATCAAATTGGTTTAAAAGAGGTTGCAAGAATCAGATCAGAAATGAAAAAAATTATAGCTGATTTAAACTTTAGAGGAAGTTTTCCTGACTTTTTAAAATTCTTACGAACTGATAAGCAGTTTTATGCAACATCACCTAAAGAAATATTAATGATTGCCAGAGATATGGCAAAAAGAGCAGATGCTCAATTACCAAAATTCTTTAAAACGTTACCAAGAAAACCATACGGAGTTGCTCCTGTACCAGATGCAATTGCACCAAAATATACTGGTGGACGTTATGTTGGAACCTCAAAAAATAGTACAGAACCTGGTTATTATTGGGTAAATACTTACGATTTACCAAGTAGAACGTTATATACGCTACCCTCATTAACAGTTCATGAGGCTGTTCCTGGACATCATTTACAAGGTAGTTTAAATAATGAATTGGGAGATTCTATTCCGAAATTTAGACGTGATTTATATTTATCAGCCTATGGAGAAGGTTGGGGATTGTATTCAGAATTTTTAGCCGATGAAATGGGAATGTACACAACACCGTATGAGCAATTTGGAAAATTCACCTACGAAATGTGGCGTGCGTGCAGACTGGTTGTTGATACCGGAATTCATGCAAAAGGTTGGACGAGACAGAAAGTGGTTGATTATATGTCAGAAAACACGGCGCTTTCTTTACATGAGATAAACACGGAAACAGATAGATATATTTCTTGGCCAGGACAAGCTTTGTCCTATAAAATAGGAGAGCTAAAAATTAGAGAATTACGAAATAAGGCTGAAAAAGAACTTGGTAGTGAATTCAATATTAGAGATTTTCATGAAGTTGTTTTAGAACAAGGTACTGTTACGTTGGCAATTCTAGAAGAACGAGTAGATAACTATATACAAAAAGTGAATAATGAGTAAACATACTTTTGTTTGTATTGATGCGCATACCTGCGGAAATCCTGTAAGAGTTATAAAAAGTGGTGGCCCTACTTTGGTAGGAAAAACCATGAACGAAAAGCGACTTCATTTTTTAAAAGAATACGATTGGATTCGCAAAGGATTAATGTTTGAACCTCGTGGTCATGACATGATGAGTGGTTCAATTTTGTATCCACCACACAACCTAGAAAATGATTTTGCTATTTTATTTATAGAAACTTCAGGTTGTTTGCCAATGTGTGGTCACGGGACTATTGGTGCCATTACCATTGCCATTGAAGGTGGGTTAATCATACCAAAAACTCCTGGAAAAATTAGAATGGAAGCTCCGGCTGGTTTGGTAGAAATTGAATATCAAAAAACCAATAATAAAGTTGATTGGGTAAAACTAACCAATGTAAAAAGTTATTTAGCGGCAGAAAATTTAACGATAGATTGTCCTGAATTGGGTAAAATTACTTTTGATGTTGCCTATGGAGGAAATTATTATGCTATTGTAGATCCGCAGAAAAACTTTTCTGGCGTACATGATTTTACTGCAGGTAAAATTATACAGTATTCTCAAGTTGTTAGAGCTCGTATCAATGAGAAATATCCAAACATATTTATTCATCCTGAAAATGAGACCATTAGAGATGTAACTCATATGTTATGGACTGGAAACCCGATTGATGTAACTTCTCATGGAAGAAATGCTGTTTTTTATGGTGATAAAGCAATTGATAGAAGTCCCTGCGGAACAGGAACATCAGCACGATTAGCGCAGCTTTTTGCAAAAGGAAAATTAAAAGTTGGCCAAGAGTTTATTCACGAAAGTTTTATAGGTAGTACGTTTATTGGTTGTGTAGAAGAAGAAACTACCTTGGCGGGTAAGTCTGCTGTTGTTCCTAGTATTCAAGGTTGGGCAAAAATTTACGGACAAAACACAATTACCATTGACACGGAAGATGATCCGTATGCACATGGATTTCAAGTAATTTAATATAGATATGAGCAAGAATGTAGTTGTAATTGGTGGTGGAATAATAGGTTTATGTTCGGCATATTACCTTCAAAAAGAAGGACATCAAGTTATAATAATTGATAAATCAGATTTTAAAACGGGTGCATCTTATGTAAATGCTGGATATATTACGCCTAGTCATATTATCTCACTGGCTTCACCAGGAATTATTACACAAGGCATTAAATGGATGTTTAATTCTAGCAGTCCTTTTTATGTAAAACCAAGACTAGATGTTGACTTTTTAAAATGGACTTGGGCTTTTAAGAAATCAGCAAACGCAAAAAAAGTAGCCTCTTCAATTCCGGTTATAAAAGACATAAATTTACTGAGTAGAGACTTATATGAAGAGATAAAAGTGGCTAATGATTTTGATTTCCATTATGAACGTAAAGGTTTAATGATGTATTATCAAACAGATAAAGTAGGAGAGCATGAATGGGAATTAGGAAAAAAAGCATTAAAGGAAGGTTTACATGTTGAGCTTTTAACTTCCATGGATGCAATTCGAAAACACGAACCTACTGCAGATTTAAATGTAAAAGGAGCCGTTTATTTTGATTGTGATGCACATATGACACCTTCTGATTTTATGTCAGAAATGCTTACGTATCTAAAATTGAAAGGCGTACAAATTTTCGCGAACGAAGCGGTAGAAGATGTTGAGTTTAAGAACCAAGTTATTTCAAAAGTACTTACAGATAAAGGAGTATATGCTGCTGATGAGGTGGTAATGGCTGCTGGAAGTTGGAGCCCTTTGTTGACTAAGAAATTGGGAATTAAAATTCTGATTCAAGCCGGAAAAGGATATCGTATTAATGTAGAAAGAGAAACGAATATTACTGTACCGTCTATTCTATGTGAAGCAAAAGTTGCTGTAACACCAATGACTGGTTTTACACGTTTTGCAGGAACGATGGAGATTGACAAGATTAATCACAAGATAAATCCATTAAGAGTAGCTGCAATTGCGAATGCAGCAAAGAAATTTTACAACGGATTGGAGATCAACCAAACTGAAAAAGACACTGCAGAATGTGGTTTACGTCCATGTTCTCCAGATGGATTGCCATATATTGGGAAGTCATCAAAATGTGCTAATTTAACAATTGCTGCTGGTCATGCAATGATGGGTTGGAGCTTGGGTCCGGCTACAGGTAAATTAGTTTCAGAAATCATTTCAAACAAGAAATCTTCGTTAGATTTATCACCATTTCATCCAGATAGAAAATTTTAATTATGAGATATGAATCAATTCCAAATTCATTATTTATCAAAAATAGACGCAATTTTATTGCGAAAATGAAACCGAATACGATTGCTATTTTGACCTCTAATGATGTGAAGCATAACAATGCAGATGATGTGATGGGCTTTGTGCAAAACAACGATTTGTTTTACGTATCTGGAGTTGATCAAGAAGAAACGATTTTAGTATTGTATCCCGATGCCCAGAAAGAAGAAAACAGAGAAATTGTCTTTATAAAAGAAACCAATGCGCATATTAAAATTTGGGATGGAGAAAAACTAACCAAAGAACATGCAACCGTGGTTTCTGGAATTGAAAGAGTAGAGTGGGCGCAAGATTTTGAAATGACTTTGCAATACATGGCTTTTGAAGCTGATGGGTTTTACTTAGGACATAACGAGCATTTAAAGCGTGTAACTAAAGACCAAGAAACAAGGCAAGATAGAATGATAAAATGGTGTAAAGAAAAATATCCTTTACATGAATATTATAGAGCGGCAAAAATTACAAGAGATTTACGTCCAGTAAAATCGAAAGAAGAAATTAAACTCCTGCAAAAAGCAGCAGATATTAGTGTAAATTCTTTCATTAGAGTATTAAAAGCGTGCAAACCTGGAAAGAAAGAGTATGAGTTGGAAGCAGAATTAACGTACAACTTGATCAAGTCTGGCGCATCACATCATGCGTTTCAACCCATCGTTGCTTCTGGGAAAAATGCATGTGCACTTCATTATAATACCAATGATGCTATTTGTAATGACGGTGAAATGATTTTGTTAGATTTTGGTGTTTGTTATGCAAATTACAACAGCGACACGACACGTTGTTTTCCTGTAAACGGACAGTTTTCTAAAAGACAAAAAGAAGTATATAGTTCCGTTTTACGATGCCTAAAGGAAGGGAGTAGCTTGCTAAAACCAGGTATTTTGCCTTTAGATTATGAAGCGAAAATGGCGAATTTGGTAGAAAAAGAACTAGTACAACTAGGGTTGTTAACTGCTGATGAAGTTGAAAATCAAGATCTTGAAAAACCATTGTATAAAAAATATTTTATGCATGGAACAGCACATTATATGGGCTTAGATGTACATGATGTAGGCTTGTACTCTAGAACTATTCAAGCAGGAATGGTCTTTACTTGTGAGCCAGGAATATATATTCCAGAAGAAGGAATTGGTTGTCGATTGGAGAATGATTATTTAATCACAGAAGAAGGGAATATCAATTTAACAGCTGCAATGCCCATTGAGATTGAAGAGATTGAAACATTGATGCGTAATTAATAAGGAACATGAAAGGAATCGGAGGATCAACTATAGAAGCTGAATTAAAAGCAATTCAGTCTAAAGTGCATTTAGTGCAACCCATACAAAAAGAAGAATTTCAACAAAGAATTGAGAAAGCGTGTCTATTAATGCAAGAACAAAATGTGCCTGTATTATATCTTCATGCTGGAACAAATTTGTTCTATTTTACAGGAATGAAATGGAGTTCTAGTGAACGTATGGTTGGCGCTTTGTTATTTCCAAATGGAACACTAACTTATATCGCTCCAGAATTTGAAAAAGGAACGATATTCGATTTTATGTTGATAAAAGGAAATGTTCGTGGTTGGGAAGAACATGAATCTCCGCATCAATTATTCGTAACATTATTAAAAGAAAATGGCATAACATCTGGAGAAATTTCTATGGATGAAGCAACACCCTTTTTTGTTTTTGATGGCATTAGAAATTGTCAAAATACATACGATTTAATAAATGCAAAACCGATTACTGCAGGTTGTAGAATGATTAAATCTGATGCTGAAATTGCCATTATGCAACATGCGATGAACATTACATTAGAAGTTCAGAAAGCTGCCGCAAGAATTTTAAGAGTAGGCATTTCTGCCAAAGAGGTTACTGAATTTATCCATGATGCACATGTAAAACATGGAGCTAATTCAGGATCATACTTCTGTATTGTCTTGTTTGGAGTTGATTCTTCTTTTCCGCACGGAGTAAAAACTCCAAAAAATTTAGAAGAAAACGAAGTTGTATTGATCGATACAGGTTGTATGCTGCATGATTATATTTCTGATATTACAAGAACCTATGTTTTTGGGATTCCAAATGAAGAACAAACTCGAATTTGGAACATCGAAAAGGAAACACAGCAAGCAGCCTTTGATGCAGCTAAATTAGGAAATACATGTTCAGATGTTGATTCTGCTTCCAGAGTTGTTTTAGAATCACATGGATTAGGACCAGAGTATAAATTACCAGGATTACCCCACAGAACTGGCCATGGAATTGGATTGGAAATTCATGAATGGCCATATATTGTAAGAAACGATACAACAGTTTTAGAACCAGGAATGACGTTTAGCAATGAACCGATGATTTGTGTTCCCGATAAATTCGGAATTCGACTTGAAGATCATATTTACATGACAAATGAAGGGCCGAAATGGTTTACAAAACCGATGTATTCGATAGAGAATCCATTCGGAATTTAAGCATCCAAATCATGTAGATTTAAACGCATGTGAATCATGTGTTTTTTAAACCCCGTTTTTTTATATGCTCTAATAGCGGAAGGATTTGTTTCGTAGACATCTAGTCGAATTTCATTGATGTTTCTTGTTTTAGACCAAGCTAATAAAGCATCAACAATTAATTTGTTGTACCCATTTCCTCGATGTTTTTCTGGAACGTACATAAACCCGAAATACGCATGTGTTTCGTGTTTTAAGTAAATTCTGTCTTTTTTTATTTTAGCATAGCCAGAAGCAACCAATTCTCCATTGAATTCTGCAACATATAAAACGGCATCTTCTGAAAGAATAAAACCTTCTAAATCATAATAGATAACTTTTCCATCTTTAATGGTAACATCCATTGGGCGTTCGGCGTCTACCAACCCATCCATAAATGTATCTAAAGTTGCTAAATCATTTTTAGTTGCAAGTCTTACGATTGGTTTCATTGTTTATTGATTTTTCACGATGAATTATAATGCGAAATTACAGATAAATATTCTAAAAAAAATCCTAAATAGAGCTACTGTTTCATTAAGGGTTTATTTTAAAATGTAGTTTTTTCATGTACTTTGTTTTAGCATAAAGTATCAGTAATAATTTTACATTCGTCATTTTCACCTCCAACTTTACAAGCGAAATGATATGCCGCCACCACAAAATAAGATTCTTTTAAACCTAAGTGAATACTGTTTTTTTACAGCTAAAGAAAAGTAATATTAATAATAGTATGATAAGTTGATTTCTATTCACAATCATTAATTTTATCAAAGTTGCATGAAATCTTCTTTTAGTATTTTTCTTAGATAAAAGAGCAATTCTTCTGCATTTTCTTTTGTGAACATAATTGGGGGTTTAATCTTTAAGATATTATGATCTGGACCATCTGTACTCATTAATATACTATGATCTTTCATACGGTTTGCTAAATAATCGGTGTGTATAGCTAATGGATTTAATTCAGAATCTACAAGTTCGATTCCGAGAAATAGCCCTTGTCCGCGAACATCTCCAATAATTGGAAACTCTTTAGAAAGGTGGTTCAATTCTGATTTTAAAAACGTTCCAACTTCCAATGCATTTTCTTGTAATTCTCCTCTTTTTACTTCTCGTAAAACTTCGGTTGCAATTGCACAAGAAACTGGGTTTCCGCCAAACGTATTAAAAAACTCCATACCGTTTGCAAACTTTTCTGCTACATCTTCTGTACACGCAACAGCGGCAATCGGATGGCCGTTTCCTAAAGGTTTACCAATGGTAATAATATCAGGAATAACATCATGCAACTGAAACCCCCAAAAGGTTTTGCCCATGCGTCCAACGCCAGTTTGAACTTCATCAGAAATACACAAACCCCCTGTTTTTTTTACTTTTTGATACGCTTCTTTTAAAAATCCTTTTGGTAATTCCACTTGTCCGCCACAAGAAATAATAGGTTCCATAATAAATCCGCCAACTTTTTTATTTTGGTTATGAATGTCATCTATTAAAATCTGAACTTCATTCGCATATTTTTCGCCTGTATTTTCGCCTCTATATTTTCCTCTAAAAGCATCCGGAATCGGAAAAACATGCGTGTTTTTAGGCTTCCCTTTTCCGCCTTTTCCATCAAATTTATACGATGAAATATTTACAGTGCCGTTTGTGTTTCCATGATATCCATGTTCACTTGCAATAATTTCATCAGAATCTGTACAGGTTTTTATCATTCTAATTGCAAGCTCATTCGCTTCACTTCCGGAATTCACAAAATGTAAAACTGACAATTCTTTTGGTAAGGTTTCTAGAAGCTCTTGGGCTAGTAAATTGATGTTTTCATGCAAATAACGGGTGTTAGTATTCAGCAACGCCATTTGATTTTGACCTGCCTTTACAACCTCAAAGTTTTCATGACCTACATGCGCAACATTATTTACAGTGTCTAAATATTTTTGTCCAAAACTGTCAATTAAATATTGATTAGAACCTTTTACAATATGCAACGGATTTTGATATTGCAAACTCATTCCTTTGCCTAAATGAAGCTTTCTTTGTGTAAGGATTTTATCAGATACATCAATTAAATTCTTCTTAAAACCATCAATTTTAAATAATAAATTCGGATTTGGGCACAAGCTTTTCCAAACTTCAATTTGATTAAAATAAGCAACTCCAGGGAAATCAGTTTTATAATCTAATAAAGACAACATTACTTGAAAATGTAGATGCGGCGCCCAATTTCCATTATCAGGATAATTAGCCAAAACAGCAACTTGTTCTCCTTTTTTTATAACATCGCCAAGGCTATGTTTTAAAACACTTTTTGGTGTATTATGACCATATAGTGTATAAAAACACCACTCTTTTTGTTGATGTTTTAAAACAATCAAACCTCCATATTCTTTGTCACCAATATCATTTTCTGCAATCACAACTTCACCGTCTAGAAGTGCGTGAATAGCTGTGTTTTCTGGTAACCAAAAATCAATACCTAAATGGATTGTTCTACTTTGCTTGCCATTATTCCCAATGGTATCATATTCCGTTGAGGTATATAAATTTCTTGGTTCTAAATAACCACCAGCTAAAATTTTAAATGGAACTTTTTTTTGAAGCTGGTCTATTTTGAATTGAAATAAATCTAAATTATTAAACTCCTTTTGATGTCCTACAAAAGAACTAGAAACACTTAAATCTAAATGATGGATTTCAGTTCTGTTGATTGTTGGAAATAACGCTGACAAAGAAAAAGTGTGCTCTTCTGCCCAATTTTTAAATTTTTGTTGGTTTGGATGTGCATTAAATCCGCAGGCAACTCTAAACGTATATTCAGCAAAATCAGGGTGAACTTCCTTCCATTTTTTAAGAAGCTCCCAAGCTGGCTTTGCACTGATTTGAAGATACTCATTGTCGGGTTCTTTCTTTTGGTTTATAATTGAAGCGGTGTATGAAACAACCAATCGCATAGCAATTGCATTGTATAAATGTTTTAATTCTTTTTCTTCAAGAGGAAATGAAGTATGATAGCCTAAAATAATAGGGATGGCTGCATTAAGAGGATCGTTATGTTCCATAATAGCATAGGAACAACTAATGGCAACATCGTTTATTATTTGTGAATATATAGCGTCTCCAAAATCTATGATGGATTTCACCTTTGGGTTCATAAGATCTTCTGTTACAATAATATTATTGTCATTTACATCATTATGAATAACTGATTTCCGTAGTTGATTATAAGAAATTAGATGAGTTTCAAAGAGATTTTGAAAGTAGCTAATAACTTTTTGTTCTTCAGAGTTTAATAAATGGAGATGATCTTTAGTCCATAATGATTGCGCCGTGTCCCATTCAAACGCTCCATGCGCTTGAGGATGATCAAAACCCTGTAAAGCTTGCGTTAATTTGCCACATTGTTCTCCCAAACTAAATCGTAAACTGTCTAATTGAGGATTCACCTGACTCCAGATTCTACCTGAAACCCAGCTTAGCAACCTTATATTTTGTTTGTTTTTGTTCTCGTCAAAAATCTTGGAGGTGTAATTACCTGTTTTATCAGAAATTATTTTTGGTAAAATGATTTTATCAGTATTATTTTCGAGATAAAGTAAAATGTCTTGAAGGAATAATAAGAAGTTTTCATCTGCACTTTCACGAGAAATTTTAAGAACATAACAATTTTCATTGTCTACTTTAATTCTAAAATTATAATCTGTATAACCCGGTAGTTCAAAAGCTTTTCCCTTTATGTTATAAAGTTTAAATAGAATTTCTTCTGCTCTTTTTGCTGTTATTTTTATTTGAGTGTACTCCATTTATTTTTGTAATAGGATAATTATGTGTGCTGTATTCCAACTAAAATTCTGTGCATTCAAGTCTTTTCTTGCTAAAGGCTAGTGATTTTTTTATGTAAAACTTCTCATTGAGTGTTACCTTAGTATAAAACCATTTTTCATTGGGTCATTTGGGTCAATTACAAAAGTGTGCATTCCGGTGATGTATGCATTTCCTTCTACTTGTGGAATCACAGCCCTAAAGGGTCCGTAATCTTCTTCAGAAATTACTGAGCCTTTGAAGACTGACCCTGTAATACTTTCAATGGTCATGGTTTCTCCATAGTCAATTTCTTTTCGTGCTTTGTGAATGGCCATTCTTCCCGAAACACTAGAACCTGTTGGGCAACGATCGACTTCTCCTTCAGCAAAAATGCAGACGTTTCTGCTATCAGCACCAGAGGATTGTTTTTTATTATCTATAAAAATCGTTCCGTAGTTAAAGCTCAAATCTCCTTCAAAAGGATGTATAATTTCTTTGTCAGCTTTTATTACTGCATTTTTTATTTTCATTCCGTTGGTAATTAAAGCGTCATAAGAAGCAGTATTTAAATCAAAATTAAAGTTATTCTTAGAGATGTCTACATACGTATAAAAAGCACCACCATACGCCAAATCATAGGTCACTTTTCCTAAGCCTTCAACGTCTACAGTTCTATCTAAACCAACAACAAAACTTGGCACACAATGAAAACGAATTCCAGTTACTTGTCCGTCTTTAACATTTGCAAAAGAAGTAATTCTTCCACAAGGCGCATCAATTCTAAGTAAGTTATCTCCTTCTTTTATGTCAACCCATTTCATTTCAATTGCTAATGTAGAAATCGCAATAATTGCATGTCCACACATTGTTGAATATCCTTCGTTGTGTAAAAATATAATTCCGAAATCACCTTCGTTGTCATTTGGTGGGACTAACATACAGCCATACATATCTCTATGTCCACGAGGCTCAAATAGTAAAGCTGTTCGTAAATGATCTAAGTTCTCTTTGCAATAACGCCTGTACTCTAAAACTGAATTCCCTTCTAATTTTGGAAACCCATTAACAATAACACGCAGCGGTTCTCCACCAGTGTGCATGTCTATGGTTTTGATTTGTAACCAATCTCTATTAGGTGTAAAATCAGTTTTTGAAAGTATATTTTGATAGGTTTTATTCATTTGAATATTTGTTGTAATAATAATTCGCAGCTGCTAAATCCTCTAAAGCATGACCAACAGATTTAAAGACTGTAATTTCTTTGGCTGTACTTCTTCCCTTTTTTTGACCAGAACACAATTGAAATAAATCAGCTTTAATATCTTCTTCTTGCAGCGTTCCGTTTTGTAACGGAGTTACAATATCTCCACTTTCTTTTAATCCACCCTGAAAAGTGTCTACATAAATAGCTGCTTTAGAAATTGTTTCGTCATCTGCTTCTCGCATGTCTTTTTTATAAGCGCCAACCAAATCAATGTGTTGTCCTTTCTTTAAATATTTCCCTAAAACAAGTGGTTTTTTTGATAATGTAGCACAAGAAATAATAGCTACTTCTGTTATCTTTTCTTCTATGGTTTCTATCGCTTTAATAGTAAATTTTTCATTTTTTAAAAGGTCACAAATAGCAGTTGCTTTTTCAAAATTACGTCCCCAAATAAATACTTCTTTTATTGGGCGAACAGCAGCGTGTGCTTTGATTAAATTGATAGACAGTGCTCCGGTTCCAATCATTAATAGCGAGGATGCGTCTTTTCTTGATAAATAGAAAGAAGCTAAAGCAGAAGCAGCAGCAGTTCTTTTTACGGTTAGGCTTTTGGCTTCTAATATTGCTTTTATAGATCCTTTTATAGCGTCAAAATAAATATAAGTTCCTTGAATAGAAGGTAAATTAAATTGCCCATTTTCGGGACTTACAGTTACAATTTTTACTCCAGCGTTTTTACTTGGATTCCAAGCAGGCATCAATAACAACGTAGAGTCAGCGTGTACTTTTGGATTTGGAAAATCGTGATGATGACGCATTGGAACGATCACTTCATCAGAAGAAAAATGCTGTTTTATTTCAGAAATCAATTCCGTGAAATTGGTATTTTCTTCAATAAATTCATTGCTAATTTGTTTGATGTTATCCATAGGATAAAAATAGGAAAAAGGCTTGAGACAATAACATCCTAAATTGTTTTAGCATAACATTTACGAATACTTGGATAATATTGTATTAACTAGACTCTTTAATTTTAAACTTGATGCCTTTTGATACAAGGTTTTCTTTGTAAGTTTGTGGTAAATAACTTGAAGATGATTGTAGAAGGAAACATTGTAGATATACTTAATAAACGAATCTATAAAGGTGAAGTTACCATTGAAAATGGAAGGATAAAAGAAGTTCGTGAATCAAATCACAATAAAGAAAACTTTATTCTACCCGGTTTTGTAGATGCTCATATTCATATTGAAAGTTCTATGTTAGTGCCTTCCGAATTTGCTAAAATTGCGGTCATTCACGGAACAGTTGCTACCGTTTCTGATCCGCATGAAATTGCCAATGTTTTAGGTGTAAAAGGAGTTGATTTTATGATTGAAAACGGAAAGAAAGTTCCGTTAAAATTCAATTTCGGAGCTCCAAGTTGTGTGCCAGCAACTTCTTTTGAAAGTGCTGGAGCTATTATTGATGCTGATGATATTAAGGTGATGATGGAAAATCCGGATATCAAATATTTGGCAGAAATGATGAATTATCCTGGTGTTTTGTTTGATGATGAAGAGGTGTTAAAAAAGATTCAACATGCAAAAAACAACAATAAACCAATTGATGGGCATGCGCCAGGCTTAAGAGGAGAAGATGCTACTAAATATATTTCTGCAGGAATTTCTACAGATCATGAGTGTTTTACTTTTGATGAAGCGCTAGAGAAATTACAAAAAGGAATGAAAGTAATAATTAGAGAAGGTTCTGCGGCAAAAAACTTTGAAGCTTTAATAGCGTTATTACCAGAATATTTCGAAAACATGATGTTTTGTTCAGATGATAAACATCCGGATGATTTACTGTTAGGGCATATAAATCAATTATGTGAAAGAGCAGTAGCCAAAGGATTTAATGTTTTTAAAGTGTTGCAAGCAGCTTGTGTAAATCCTGTAAAACATTATAATTTGGATGTTGGTTTGTTGGAAAAAGGAGATGCTGCAGATTTTATTTTGGTTGATAATTTAACGAAATTTAATGTTTTAGAAACGTATATCAATGGAGAATTAGTTGCTAAAAACGGAGAAAGTTTTGTGAAGTCTGTTCCGTTTGAAGTGTTAAACAATTTTAAAACGGATAAAAAGATAGTTGGAAATTTTAGATTTGAATCTACTTCAGAAAAAATCAGAGTTATAGAAGCTTTAGATGGAGAATTAGTGACCAATCAAATTGAAGCAGCTTCTTTAATTATAGATGGAAATTTAGTTTCAAACACAGCAACAGATGTCTTAAAAATGACGGTTGTAAATCGGTATAAAAATACGGAGCCTTCAATTGCATTTATTAAAAACTTTGGATTAAAAGAAGGTGCAATAGCAAGTTCTGTTGGGCATGATTCACATAACATAATTGCAGTTGGAGTTTCTGATGAAGCTATTTGTTCAGCTGTAAATTTAATTATAGAAAATAGGGGAGGAATTTGTGCTGTAAATTCAGTTGAAGAAAAAATAGTTTCCTTGCCTGTCGCAGGAATTATGTCTGACAAATCTGCTGAAGAAATTGGAAAGTCTTATGCGGAATTAGATACCATGGCAAAAGAAATGGGTAGTAAATTAAGAGCTCCCTATATGAGTTTGTCTTTTATGGCGTTGTTGGTCATTCCGTCTTTAAAATTATCTGACAAAGGGTTGTTTGATGGAACCTCTTTTAAGTTTACTTCGTTGGAGTTGTAATTACTTCTCCAAATACAATTTACATTTTTTGTTTTCACCAGGATAAGAAATTAGTCTGTCAAATTTGAATCCTAAACGATTTAGTAAATTACCAGATTTTTCATTGTCAACATCTGTAATAGCAGCTATTTGATTAATATCTAATTTTTCTTTCGCGTATTTTTTAGTAGCAATACAAGATTCAATTGCATACCCTTTTCCTCGATATTGAGCTAAAAAGGCATAGCCAATCTCGACATAATCCATCCAGTCTCTTTTGATTAATCCGCAAATACCAATTGAGGTGTTGTCTTCTTTTAACTTGACAACATAAAATCCAAAACCAAATTTTTCATAACTCGGAATGATGCTGTTTTCTAAAAAATTTTCAGCATCTAAAATAGTGTGTATATTTCTGTCTCCGATATATTGCTTCCATACAGGATCGTTTACTAATTGATAAAAAAAGAAAGCATCATTTTTATTCAATTCAGAAAGAATGAGCCGTTCAGATTTTAATTCCATAGAGTTTTATTTAAAGCTTAAAAATAAGGATAATTTTAAAAATAATTGGAGTTGTGTCTGGAGTTTAATAAATGTATTTTTGTTTTTTTAAAATAAAAACACAATGAGTTTACAACAAGATTTAGAAAATAGAAGTGGAAATCAATGCGAATTATGTACTTCAAAAGATAATGTATCAATTTACGAAGTAAAACCAACATCAACGGTTGGTGGTAGTGGAGTAGATGGAAGTTTATTAGCTTGCGAAAATTGTACAACTCAAATC
>MDTF01018328.1_pt1 | contig 14722 bp, 21 predicted proteins | sample 811191 | NCBI WGS metagenome assembly MDTF01 (sample SAMN05326649, study PRJNA326480) | marine metagenome | isolation source: seawater | place: Southern Ocean | collected 2011
GTATAAAATTACCAGAACATTTTTCAACAACAAAAATTACAGATAAAGATGCATCGACTTCTCATCTTGTAAGTCATAAAAAGAATAGTATAAAATTACCAGAAAGTTTTTTAACAACAAGTGCAAGTACAAATATATCACAAACAAAGACTCCACTTGGAATAATAAAATTACCAGCATATTTTTCAACAACAAAAATTACAGATAAAGATGTGTCTACGTCTCATGTTGTAAGTCATAAAAAGAATAGTATAAAATTACCAGAAAGTTTTTTAACAAGAAGTGCAAGTACAAATATAGAACAAACAAAGACTCCACTTGGAATAATAAAATTACCAGATGTTTTTATAACAAAAGAACAAAAAAAAGTACCATCATTAAATTTAAATAATACGAGTAGTACTTACAAAGTAACAAATATTGGTACTCCAAGGAGCAATGAAGTATCCCCGCGTTATACCGACGGCTTACACTCAGAATCATTACAAGTGGCTAATATGGAAAACAGAGATAGTCGAGAAATATTTAAAAAAGTTTCAAATGATAATATTCAGCTTGTGAAAGAAACGGGTGCCACTCTTCGAGATCAAACCGATCAAATTATAGAAGAAATAAAAAAAAACTTTAAATAAATAAAATTATATAAATTTAAATGTAAAAAGAATATATAGTAATGAACGAAATAGAATTAATAGATAATGATATATATATAAGATGGAATAAATATTCAGAAAAATTAGTATATTATTTAAATATGTTGGAAGAATTTATAAAAATAAATTATAAAATAGATGATGATAATAATAAATTAATAAATAATGAAAATAAATTAAAAAAATATGAAAATATATATATAATGGAGCATATAATATCAAATTATTCAGAATATATAATGAAATTAATAAATGATATAAAATATGAGATATATAATATAAATAGTATAATATATTATAATAATTTAAGTGGTATAATACTTAATAATAATATAGATTCATTGGTAAAGGAAATAGAAGAAGATTATATATATATAAATGATTTAATAAAAAAAAAATTTAGAATAATAAGATGGGATGTTGAAATAAATAAAGAAGAAATAGATAAAACAGAAAATAAATTTCAAATGCAATTGGATAAAATATTAAATATACATAATATATAATTTGATATTTTTATTATTAAAATTATCAAAAAGAATCAAATCATTACTTGTGCTATCAATATTTGTATTAAAAATTACATCATTTGTGTTAATAACTTGATTATTATTAATAAAATTATTAGCATTAATTAAAGTAACATTATTATTGTTAAAATAATTTTGAAGAAATAATTGGTTGTCTAAATTTTTATAAATAGATAATCTATTATCAAAATAGCAAACATCTTTATATTTAATAATTTCCAGGTGAAGTAAAAATTTTATTTTTTTTTGTTTTTTAATAATATCAATATTAATATATGTTAAAATTTTAAGTAAAATATCAGTATTACAATAATATACAAGTTTATCTATATATAAATCGATATTATTCATTAATAATTGAAGAGGAAATATTTTTAAGATGAAATAATGTATTATTATGTCTATTAATATGATAATCTCTAAAAGATATGTAAGATTTGCCACATTTGCATTGTACAATATTGTTAGATTTAATAAAATTGTAATTATCATTTTCTATATTTTTTTTATTATTTTGTGAGTTAATTTTATCTCTACAATAATCACAATGTAAATATAATATTTTCAAATCATTATTTTTGTAAGAGAATTCTGAAATAATTTTTTTTTTATGACATTTAGTACATAACATATATATATAAGTGTAAATATTGAATCATTTTTTTAAATATAATGTATTAAAATAGTTATAATAAGTAACTTTATTAAAATTAATTAAATCATAATATAAAACTTTATACACATCAATTGGATTAATTCTTAAAATAGTCATAAAATTAACATATAATAGAACTATAAATATAGTAAATAAAATATCTTTCTTATGAAATGATATTCTGAAATTGTTTTTAATAAAAACTAATAAAATAAAAAATAATTTAAAAAAGCTAATATAAAATAGTTTTTTGTAAAAAATATAATCAAAATTAAAATTTGTAATATATAATAATATGGTTAAGTTTATTAAATAGGTTAATATCAAAGGATATATAGGATTAAAGGAAATTATATTAAATAAATATAGTATTGTCCATAAAATAAACCAATAGCAAATAATATAATGATAATGAATTTTCATCTTTAATATAATACTAAGAAATTATCTTAAAAAAAGTCTATTTGCTTTTTCATAATTTTTTTCAATATCAATATTTTGTTTTTTAAGTCTTTCTAATCTTTGTAATTCTATAATTTCTTCATTTTTCTTAATTTCATCAATTCTTTTAATTTCAGAAGATGAAAGTTTTTTTTTAATTTTTTTATTACTATATTTTTCATATTCTTCTACAGATTTATATTCTTTAAAATTTTTAAGTTCTTGTGGGCTAACTAATCTATTTGTAGAATGTGCTTTAAAATAATCAGTATATGCAAGAGAATTAGTTTTTTCAGCAGAACTACTATAATCGTCAGTTTTACCTTGGCCAATTTCGCTATATTGTAAATTTTTTGCTAATATTAAAGCCTGTGGTTCTTTATATTTAATAATTTTTGAAGAAGAATTTACCGATGTATTAAAAGTTTCATTAAATTGGTTATTATTAATTTTTTTAGTTTTAAATATATTTTCAATTGAAATATCTTCCCTGTTTTTAGAAGAATCAATCATATTATTACCATAACCAAAATCTTTATCTTCGTCGTAAATTTTACATTGTTCAAATCTTGAATTAAATTTAGCATTAAACGGCATATCATCATCTTCTTTAAATTGTGGTATATTAATATTATCAGAAAATGAAGAATATTCTTTTTTTAAATCTAAATGAGATTTATTATCAGTGCGCAATTTATATTCATTTGCTAAAAATTTAAATTTCTCTGTAATAAAATCGAATATAATTTTATCACCCCCTTTATCTGGATGAGATTTGATTGCTAAATTTTTATAAGAAGTTCTAAGTTCTTCCCAAGTAAAATCTTTAGATAAATTAAAAATAATATAGGGGTCATTGTTATTATTTTTAATATTGTCAATATATTGTTGTTTGGTTGAATTATTACCCATAATAAATAATAATATTATCTATATTTTTATATAGATAAGAATAAAAAATATTAATATATTATTAAATCGTAAATATATTATGGGGGAATGTGTCCAATATTTTATAAAGTTATATTGAAATAAATAAATATATTAACTTTAATGTTATTATAGTCTTTTATATATTTATTAATATTATTAATGGGCTATAATTATTTAAATTATTCTAAATCAAAAAAAGATATTATGGTAAAATATATATTCCAATATTAGTTAAATGATTTATTATATAATTTTTAATATATAATGGTATAATATTATTATCAATAATATATATATCTGGTAAAATTTCAATAATTTTATTAATTAGTAAGATATTAAATTGTAAATCTTGTTTAACAAAATCAATAAAATTATAATAAATATAAAGTATAAACAAGTATATAAAAGAAACTTCGAAAAATTTAAACTTATCAATTTTATAAATAATTAAATATTTTTTAAAAGATATAAAAAATATAATATAATTATAAATAAAATCATTTAACGAAACATTATTTAAATGAGAATGTTGTATAAAATTAAATAAATTATAAATAATATTATTTTCATTATTATAAATATGATATAGCAATGAAAACATATCATAAATAGAGAATGATATAGAATTTAATTTTGAATTATTAAAAATATCAATTAATGAATAATACATAATTTTATAAAAAATATTATTTTTAGTATAATTAAATTTTTGCAAAATAATAAATTCAATATAATTTAATATATAATAAAGATTATTGTGTACTACAATATTGTCAAATTTAAATAATTTAAGTTCTGTAAAATAATTAATGATATTAAAATTGTAATTAAAATTATTAAACTCAAATTTAATGTAACAAATATCTACAATATTTAATGGAATATCATCTTCATATTCAAAATATAAATTAATATCATTATAATTCAAATCGTAATAAAGAGTATTTAAATTAATTTTATTATAATATTTAAGAAAGTTATTATATCGATTAATAATAAATCTATTTTCAAAAAAAAATTTTGAAGTAAGTATTAGATTATAAGAGTGATTTAAATTGAAAAAAGTAGATATATTAAATAAATTATCCTTATCGTATAATAGATTCATATTTTATATATAAAAAATCATTATATCTTTATACATATATAGACATATATAAATATATGTCACAATTAATTTGTCCAATATGTTGTGAAAATAATATTAAAAAGAGTAATATCACAATATGTCCATATTGTGAATATAAATGTTGTAAAATATGTATGGAACGATATATATATGATATAAAAAGAACTGAAAAAAGTTGTATGAATTGTAATAGAAAATTAACAAGAACTATATTAATTAATATGTTTAATAAGAGATATATAGATGGATTATATAAAAATCACATAAAAGAAATTTTATTCGAAGAACAGAAAGCTGAAATACCAAGAACTCAAGAATCATTAAGTATAATAAAAGATATAAGAAAAATAGAGAAAATAATAAAAGAGTTAGAACACGAAGGAGATATTATAGTAAATGATTATGAAAATTTAGAATATATTTTATTAAAAAATAAGATATCTGGATATAAAAGATATCTTGGTTTATTGAAATTGCGTAGAATTAGACAAGATGATAATGTTGAAACTTTATCAAAACATAAATATATATATCCTTGTTCTAATAATGATTGTAAAGGATTTGTAAATAAAAACTGGTATTGTGAATTGTGTGAAAAAACAAGTTGTAAGAAATGTTTTAAATTAGTATTAGAAAATCACGAATGTAATATAGATGATATAGAAACAGCAAATTTAATAAAAAAAGAATCAAAACCCTGTCCTGGGTGTAATATATCAATAATGAAATCGTCTGGTTGTCATCAAATGTGGTGTACAAGTTGTCATGTACATTTTGATTGGAGAACCTTAACTATAATAAAAAAAAACGAACCAATACATAATCCAGAATATTTTAGATATATGAGAGAAAATAACTTAATAATAGAAAGAACTTTTGGTGATGATATTTGTAGAAATAGATATCATGATAATATAAGAAAAATTCAAACACTATGGTATCAAAAAAGTATAGAAAAGGATATATGTAGTATAATGTATAATTATTATAGAATAATAAATCACATTGATGATATAAATCTGAGACCTATAAGAATTAGATTAAATGATAATGATAAATGGCATAAAAATGAAAGAATAAAATATTTATTAGGAGATATAGATGATAGAAGATTTAAAATAAATATAGCAAAAAAATTTAAAAATAGAGAAATGTTATTAGAGAAACAGGGTATTATAATAACTTTATATGATATATTAATGGATACTTTTATAGATTTGGCAGAGAAAATATTAAAAATAAATTTAAATGATATAAAAATTAAAATAAAAAAAATAAATGAATTCATAGAACAATGTATGATAGAGGATGTGAAAATATGTGAAATATATGATACTTCTTGTAGATTAGTCATAGAGAAAATAAGCTAAATAATATTCTATTTCGAATAATTAATTTTAATAATTTTACCTTTATAGAAATTAGAACAATTACTTTTAAATCCAAAAATTGTTTCAAATTCATATGAATAATACTTAATAGATGATGATAAATATGTCAAATCATTATAAATAGTATAATTAATTTCATAACAATGTTTCGAAATGAAAATATTTGCAGGTTTGAAAGTTAACTTAGAAACTAAATCTAATTCTTCTCCAATTACATCCGAAACATCAATTGTATTATAATATAAATTATCCATTTTTTAAGTTTAAAAAAATAATAAAAATATATTATCATTTTTTTAATAGAAAGACATGAATAATATAGAATGGATATCATATGCAATATTAAGAACAATAATAGTAATTATAGCAATAATGATACAACGATATTATGTATTTAATGGTAATATATATCCAATAGTAACATGTATAACCGCTGCTATATTATTATTATTATTCGGTATATATAATAACGAATTGAAAAATATTAATAAAAAAAATTATAAAATATTAATATTTTGCGGGATATTATTAGCTATATTTTTATATATAACATATAATTTGATAAGAAATACTGAAAATCCTGCAAAATTTAAAATTATAACATCTTATGAATTAATTATATTATTATTTATAAGTTATTATTTTTATAATGCAAAAATATCTATAAGAGAATTAATAGGATTTATATTAATAATTATCGGTTCATATTTAATATTAAATATAAACAAAGGAATATAATATTAAATATGAACCGCATATTTTTTAATATAGATATAAATACATATAATAAAATAAATTTAATTTCAAAATTATTTGAGATTGATAACGTATTAAATATAACAAGAATGGATGATAAAAATTATAAATATATAATAAATATATTTACAAGTAGTATTAATTTTGATGAATTTAAAAGAATTGTAGAAGTAATATTACAATTATGTGAATTAAATATCAATATATATTATATAATATCTGAAAAAAAAGAATTAAAATATTTATATGAAAACAATAAATTTAATTATAAATAACTTATAAACATTTATGACAAATATAAGAACTATTATAATCAACAAAAAAATCACATTTAATACAATTATATACAATATTACAATTAATACAAATATTATTATTAACAATTGTTCTTTTATTGCAAATATGGCACAATTTAATATCATCAATTGACATATCTTCAAACATATTTTCTAACATTTTATATGTATTATAATATATATATAATGTTAAATAAGTTATTTAATGCAAATATACTTTATTCATAACTTTATGTAGATTATTTCTCGGAATACTATATAAAATATCTTCTATTATAATTATAATTTTTTTTTTATTATATTTATTATTTAATTTATTTTTAATAATATTAGTAAATATTGGTCGAACAATAGTAGATGCTTCATAATCAGTACAAGTATCTAAATCATATTCATTTATAAATTTTTGTTTTACTAATAATAAATACAATAAAGTAGTAATCATATCAGTATTATACTTTAATATAAATGAACGAATTTTCGCAATTTCATTTTTAAAAGATACTAATTTGCCTTTATAAAAATAAGTATCTCTTATTTCTTCCAATAAATAATGAGGCTGTGGATATAAAATTTTCGAATAAACAATATTTAATATATCATCATTTAAATTATCAAAAATATTATAAGTCATATAATATTACAAACAATTAATATTAATCATTTTTTTTAAACTACTGGATATGATGCGGCTTTTGCAATACCACAAGTACTAATTTTCTTATGATGTTTTTTAGAAGGGTCCTTTTCAAGTTTAATATATCCATTATCTCCCCAAGATTCACCCCAAGAATTTTTAACAATCCAATATTTCATGTTCTTTTTATTATCAATTCCATATCCAACAGCTAATACACCATGATCAAGTTTAGAACCACATTTTATAGCAGGAAATATACCACCACTATAAAATTGAAAAGATTTTTTATCTGCCTCAATACCAACAGCAATTGGTTGTTGTACTAAAGCCTTCTCTAAATCTTTTTCATCATTGTGATTTAATTCACAATAATCTGTTATTGTTACTACATGATGCATTGATTTATTATAATTACATTTACCATTTATACCATTTCCAGATGTATATGGGTAATTTTTTTCAGTAGTAATACCTCCGTTTTTTATAACCCATTCATATGCATTTTCCATAATACCACCATTACAACCATTATCATGTTTTTTATCACATTGTACTAATTCTTCTTCTGATAATGAAATTATACCATTACCGGCAACTTTCCAAGCACCTTCTAATGCACCAGTTGTTGAAAACGACCAACAACTACCACATTGTCCTTGGTTTTTAATTTCTGTTACTGCATTTTGTTGCCGCCAATCAATAGAATCAGGAATATCTGTAATATTATAATGAGTACATTTATTACCAATATTAATACCATAATAATTTTTAAGAGTAGTATTTTTTAAATATTCTTTATATCCGTTCATTTTATATGAAAATTCTAAATTAGACATATCAGTAAATTGATTAATATTCATATAAAATGATTCTACTCCATTTTCATATAATTTATTATGTTTATTTATAAAATCAATATTATTTTTAAAAATAACAAATCTTTCATTGTGTTCTTTGTCATAATAATATTTATTAAAATTAGATTTCCAATTTATAAAATCATTATGTAAAATATCTTCAACATACAAATTTTTAATAGATGGTATAGAACATACACATGTTAAATAGCATAAATAAAAAGTAAATAACCTAATATAAATCATATTTATATAATATATTATTTACTTATATATATATATATATTATATAAATATCATAATTATAATGTATATAATATATTAAATGAATTGTAATAATTGCAATAACATAACTGATGAAAAAAGAATATTATTGAAAGATTTAATAAATATAAAAACTAATAAAGAATTATACCCAGATAGTGAATATATATATTGTGAAAAATGTTGGGAAAAAAAAGATATAGAATTAAAATGTGAAATATGTAAATATGATTATATTGCATATAAATGTGAAAAAGATAGGGGTGTATTGATTAATATTGATGATGATTATGAAATAATAAGTAATATAGATTATATAGGTGTCTGTAAAGATTGTAGATGTAGTGGTACAGAATGTATATATTGTCCAGAAAAATCTTTTTATGATAAATTATACGATATTTATATTTATGTAATAGAAAGTGGTGGTGTAAAAATAAATAATTATATAAAAGAATATATGATAACTAAACCATATAATGAAAAAATAATATTATATAATAACAGATATTATAAAAAGGTGTGATACTTGAATAATATATTATTGAAAATTAAACCCATTTAATATCATGATATTGTTTACACAATTTGAAATGATTACATCCAATAAATGGATTTGTAGTATTTAACGGAGAAGGATGTCCCGCCTTAAATATAATATTATTAGTATTAATAAAATATTTTTCAGTATTTTGTGAAAAATTACCCCATAACATAACACAAACGTTGTTGCAATTTTTATCAATCCATTCAATTATTTCATGTATATAATCATTCCATATATTTTTATGAGAATTTGGACAAGATTGTAATACAGTCAAAGACATATTTAATAATAAACAACCTTGTTTTGCCCAATCTGACAAATCAGGATTTATTCTTATCTTTTGTTCATTTCTATTTAATTCTTTAAATATATTAACCAATGATGGTTGTAATTTATTATTTATATTTTTATTATGTGAAAAACATAATCCATTTGCCACACCTTTTGTATGATAACAATCTTCTCCTATAATAATACACTTTAACTCATTTATATTAAAATGATTAAAACAATTAAATATTAAATTTTTTTCCGGTAGTATTCTGTCATTATAAAAAAAATATTCTTTTTCTAAATTTTCATTTATATAATATTTATAAGGTTGAACTAAATCAATCAATATATTTTTCCAATCTGTATTAACTGATTCATTTATTATTTTTTCTATATCTATATTCATATAATAAATATATAAATTATATATCTTTATATATTACATAATAATATTGAAATTGAAAATTTGCAAAGTAAATGTTTTAACACGCGAGTTGAATGGTATATAGTGAATATTTAAGCACATAAAATGGCGAATGAGATATATTAGATGTTGACAAAGCAGGAATTTGAGTATTATAACATTTTGTTTGTTGTAAATAAGAAGGTACAATAACGTGTAGAGTGGGTAAATAAACTGGAGGAGATTGTATAGATGTTAGAGAAATATACAATGTAGTATTATTGGTGTAGTATTCGTGATGTAAATTTTGAATTGTATAGAGATGAAAGTTAAAAATATAAATGAATATTTAAGACATTCTTTTTTATTATAATTTATTAACTTACGTTAAAACGCGATGATTTTTCGATATTTACACATATATTATATTTATCATAATAGTAATATTTTACTTCCATAATTTACATATTTATAAAAACCTTTGTTTTTTTGAAAAAAAAATTTGAAAAAATATTTTTCTTTTTTTTACTGCGTTATTTGCGTTTTTTCTGATGTTAAAATTTATTTATAAAAATATTTATGTCATGAAATATGGTAATAACGCAAAAAGACGCAGTAAATTTTTATAAATAAATTTTGTCTAAATTTAATATTTTTTTGAAATAGATTATTATATTTATTATAATGATAATAAAATATATATTTAATTATAATATTTTATAAAAATAAATAATTAAAAAAGTAGTAATATTTGAAGAAAAAGTAAGCCCAATGAAAGAAAAAGTAAACCCATCTGAAGAAAAAGTAAACCCATCCGAAGAAAAAGTAAGCCCAAAGGAAAAATTGACAATTATTAGTATTATTTATAATAAAAAATATAAATTATATTTTAAAATTTTCAAATTATAGAATTTAATATTATATACATTATAATAGTAATAAATACAATATTATAATATTGTATTATATATATCATTATTATTTATTATAGGTGCTTTGTAATTATAAGCATTTTTAATTTCTTCTATTTTAAAATCACTTAAACTCTCATCATTATATCCATATTTTGATATATCACCCCAAATAGAAAGTTCTATATCAATAAATTCTAAATGATGTTTTTTCAATACCATTATGTATTTATTTATATATTTTTTAATTAATAAATTTTTAATATTTATATTTGAATTATTTAATATTCTTAATAATTCTGATGTATATATTTGTTCAATTTCTTCTGATATATATTTTTCATAATTTCCCAATAAAATATTTAAAAAATAATCACCTTTAAATATTATATCACTTTTTTCAATTATACATAAATGATATATTTTCCAAATAATACTTAACCCATCAATATAACAAAAACTCCAATAATTTATAATATAATTATAAAACAAATCAATATATTTTTTACATAAAGGATAATAATTTATTTGAAATAATAAATTAGAATTTTGTTTATATATAATCATTGAATAAATTTTATCTATCAGATCATCATTTAAATATTCATCAATTAGCTTATGCATTTATATGTAATATATAATAATAAATCATTTTTTATATAAATATTAAATATCATATTTATATTAATAGCATAAAAATAACGCAATAAAATTATTTTAATATATATTAAAATAATTAAATAAATATAAATTCAAATATAAATTGTATATATTAAATAAAAAATAAATTTTAAAAAGGTGAATATTTATGAAGAAAAGGTAAACTCTAAATGCAAAATAAAATCAAGTATTAATAAATTTAATATAATATAAATTACAACTGCGTTTTTTGAATAATTGAATATATAGTATTTAATAGTGATAACAAAAATATATAAAAACAAAAAATAATGGATATATATAGTAATGGCGCAAAAAAACGCAAATGACGCAGTCAATATTATTAAATGCGCGTTATGTGAATATACAACAAAAAGAAAATTTGATTTAAAAAGGCATCAAAATGCGAAGCATTATAATAATAATTATGAAAACCAATGTATAAAAATATATGAAGAAAAGGTAAACCCAACTGAAGAAAGTGAAAATAGCTCTCTTATTTGTAAAAAATGTAATAAAATGTATAAAACAAAAAAATTCTTATTAGAACATGAATTAAAATGCAACGGATTAGATGATTTAACATGTTCGAGATGTATGATATCTTTTACAACAAAACAAGCAAAATGTAGACATTTAAAAAGAAATAATTGTAAACCTCGAAGTATAATGCATGCGAGAAAACCTAATTTAAAAAATATAAATACTAATATAGAAAATCAAAATAATATAGAGACACAAAATAATATAGAGAATTTAGAAAATCAAAATAATATTACAAATAATATATATATAAATAATTATGGAAGTGAAAGATTGGATTATATTAATTACGAAAAAATGTTGAATATATTTAAGAACGCATACGATATTCCTCGTTTATTAACAAAAGAAATACATTTTAATAAAGAATTTCCGGAAAATAATAATATTTTATATAAAAACGATACAAATGCATTAATTAAAATAGATGACGAATTCATATTAAAGGATTTAAATAGTATTGCTGATGAATTAGTTAATGAAAAAACATCACAAATACAAAAATTCGCATTAGAAAATAAGGAAGTAATATGTACAAATATAGAAACTCAAAAATATCAAGATATGGTAGAATTATTATTAAATTTTATATTATTAAAAGAACCACAGGAGCATTATAAGAAACAAATAAAAAAAAATAAAGGATATGATAAGAAATAGTAATAAATAATAATTAATCAAAATATTTACAATAGTAATTATTATATAAATCTGTGTTTTTTAAACAATAAAGTTTTTTAAATTTACAATTTAAATTTTTATTAATAGCAATTTTAATACAACATTCGTTAATATTTTTTAATAATTCAAGTGTATGATAATTGAATTTTTTAGTCATTAGTAATAATATTACTACTAATATCATTTTTTATATTAAATTATTAATAATTTTATTAATATCTTTATAATAATTATCATTAAAATCAGAATAATAATAATTATATTTACTTTGATATTTATCAGATGGATATTTATTTTTCATATCTGCTCTTTTATAAGTATAAACAGCCAATTCTCCAATAACTTTTAGATTATGTTCTGTTAGATTGCCACCAATAAATAAATCATTATATTGTTTATTTGGAAATCCGTTAATTGCATTATATATAAATTCTTTTTTTTTATCACAAATTTCTTGATAATTAAAACCAAACCAATGCATACCTTGCATTATTAAGCGGTCACTCAATAAATCTAATAACATCCAAGCAAAGGCTTGAATGTCATCCATATAATCTTTTATATTTTTTTCATGTTGTCCGATAGACATATACATTGGTGTACCTTCTATACCTTTAACTGGTTCATATAATTTACGAATACCATTTCTGTTTAAAATTTCTTCAGCTGAACCAAAATCAATTAATTTAACTTGATTCATATGAGATGTAGAGAACATCATATTTTCATGTTTGATATCCATATGTAAAAGTCCACATTCGTGAAATTTTTTCACAGCATTTATTGCTAATAATATTGATTTTTTAATAATATCAATATGTTGGCCTTTTAAAATAGTGAGATCCCTATAAAGTTCTGTTGAAATTAGTATATATCTTTCTAATTGGTCTGGAATTTTTATACTACCATAAAAATACATTTCAGATACAATTGCATTAGGACAATTTCTTTTTAATTTATTCATAGTAGTTGATTCTGTAGTTACTTGATATGGTAAATGTAAATTTGATTTTAGTAATATTTTTTCACCAATAAGACTTTCTAATAATTCTTTATTATATCTTGGTTGAATTTTAATTATAACACGTTTATCTTTAATAGAGTCGGTTTTAAGTACTTCTCCTATATAAAGAATTGTGTCTTCTCTAACAGATAATTCTTGTAAAATTTTTATTCTATGTTCATTTCTTGTACCTACATCAAATTCGTCTCCTATCTCAAATTTACTCAATTGAATCATTTTTTCATGATAATATCTAATTGTTCCCTTTTTTGATTTAGTAGGTTTAAATGATAAAGATGGTGATGATGTTGATGGTGAAGTTAATTGTAAATTAGTTGGTATATTAGTTGGTATATTTGTTGGTATATTAGTTGGTCGATTTGTTGTTGTTGGTGTGTTAATTGCTACTGGAATATTGGGTACTAATCTACGCGTTGGTGTACCAGCATCTGTAAGTTCTGAATGCATATTATCAATAATATCAGTAGAAAGTGATTTTAATATATTAATTTTAAAGTTATCAGAATCAATATCAACGTGTTTTTTTAAAAAATCATAAAAGTTTGTATTTAATAATGTATGTATTTGTTTTATTTTATTTTTTTTTTCCATTTATTATAATAAAATATAATAAAATAAATTTAAATAAATAAATAATTAAAAATATTCGTAAAATAAAAAAAATAAAAACTCAATAATAATATAATTAAATATTATAATATATATTAAGATTTAGTCTTAATAATATTGTCAAGTAATTTAATAATCTTATTATGAAGACCTTTATTTTTTGTAGCATTACAAGATTCATATTGAGAAATTATAGATACTGGTAGATTTAGTTTTTGAGCTAATTCTTTTTGTGTAATTCCTGAAAGATTTCTTTTTTGTAAAATTTCTTTAGAATTTTGAATATTAACATTTTCGATAGGAACAATATCTTCTGAATCTAATTTATTAAAAATTTTAGTCCCAGGTGGATTAAAAGGTTTTTTTTCTTTATCTTTTTCTTTTTTATTACCTTTAATAATAACTGGTTCCCAATCTTGAAATTGCATTATACGTAGTAACTAATAAATAAATCATTTTTTATTTTATATATATTAATAAATGAATTCAAAAAAATAATAATAGTTGATAAAAAGACATATATGGA
>MDTF01017509.1_pt1 | contig 14719 bp, 11 predicted proteins | sample 811191 | NCBI WGS metagenome assembly MDTF01 (sample SAMN05326649, study PRJNA326480) | marine metagenome | isolation source: seawater | place: Southern Ocean | collected 2011
CTTTAGCTGAACAGGGGTATGAAGTTTGTCTTGGCTCACGTTACCCTTTTGCTAATGGCACAGTTGAAGGTTGCAGTCAGGCAGCTACTGACTGGGATGATTCTGAATTTAAATTTTGTAAGGGCTTTGATCTGGTTATTCATGCGGCTGGTATGAATGCCAAGGATTGCGCAGAAAATCCGGAAATGGCATACCGATTTAATGGATTACTTACAGAAAAACTTATAGAAAAAGCTGTGAGTTATGGTTGTAAGCGCTTTTTCTACTTGTCTACAGTGCACGTTTATCAAAGTCCATTAGTAGGGATTTTTGACGAGTCATCGCTGACATTGAATAGTCATCCTTATGCTACATCGCAGTGTTATGGAGAGGAGGCGCTGATTAAGGCTCTAGGAAGTAAAAATATAGCCGGCGCAGTATTAAGATTATCTAACTGTTTTGGCCCCCCAGTCATTAATAGTAATGAATGTTGGAATTTAGTCTTAAATGAGTTCATTAAAGATGCATTTCTAAATAGAAAAATCACCATAAATGGGGATTATTTGAGTAAAAGAGATTTTTTGCCCATAAGCGAATTCAATAGAGTTTTACTTAGTATTCTGGATTTTACTGAGTCAGTTCCAAATGTAATTAATGTTTCCACAGGTGCTTCTCGAACTCTCTTAGACGTAGCGCTGGAGGTCAGTGATACGGTGACAGAATTAACAGGTACGGTTATTGAGATTGTTAAAGAAAATAGCTCAGAAACTGCGTCGAATTTAAGTATTGAAAATAATGCGCTTCAAAGAATGGGTATTTATCCTAGCAAAGATCTTACACTTGAAATTAGGCGTATGGTGGATTACTTAAAACTGAGCATTTAATTTAAAGAAATCAGTTAAAAAGGCCATAATTTAATATAGTTCTTTGGCTAAGCTTATATTCTGCTACTCTTCATCGATAATACAATATGGTTTTTTGGTTATCTAGAAATTTTTGAGAGAATTGTTTTATGAGTAGAATTTCAATAACCTCAATATATAAAGTAATTTTTATTTTATATATTGGTTTTTGGATGACAACGTTAAAGTTCTCTTGGAACTTGATGTATGTATCTACGATATGTAATGCAGCTATTTTTATGCTAGCAGGCGCGGTTATCTTGCGTGGACTAGTTAATTCTAAATTTGATGTAGGATCATGGATGCTATTGTTTTTAGCTTCTTCCATAGTCCTTGTTAGCATTGCAAATATGTTTGTAAATTGGTCACTGCTAGCTCTCACACAGGTACTGAGTTACATACTTCCTTGGCTTATATTGATCATGGTGGTAACTAATCAGGAAACCTCCGTCAAGGCTTATAAGTTATTCTGGCGCTGGTTTAATAATTTTTTCGTCATCATTTGTCTTTTCGGATTATGTGAATATGCGTTGGTTTACACTCTAGGATACAGGCCTCCGATAATGGAATTAGATACAGGAATGGGTGACTATTATGTTGGTTATTTTACCTTATTCCAGAAAATCGTGGGTTTAGACATACCTTATTTTAGATTTCAGGGGCCTCTGGGCGAATCTGGCGATTTGGCAATGTGGACCTCAGTATTACTAGTTTATAATTTGCTTAGAAAGCAATATATTTATTCCACTATTTTATTAGTCGCTATGTTTGCGGCTTATTCACCAAGTATTATCATTGCGCTGTTCGTTAGCTTTGTGTGTTACGTTTGGTCACGATCAAATTTGATGGCGTTGGTACTTCTATTGTTAGCTTTTTTTACCGCATTAATATTGTATAACGATATTGCGATCTTGTATGACACAATTATGCAGATGAAAGCGACTTCTCTAGCTGAGAGGGTAGATGGTGTTAATGCTTTCTTTAATGCATTACCTTTTCTTTTAAACAGCTATCCATTTGGTATTCCTTTTTTCACAGAAACCGCGGAAAAGGTCGCTGCTGGCATAGGTTTTTCTGGTGTCTATGGCCCCATACCTAGTTATGAGATCGGAGGAGTGATAGCATTTTTAGCTCATTTAGTATTACTTTTCTATTTTCTATTACTCAGTATCCATAAGATTTTTTTAACAAAAGTAAGCTTAATAGAAAATGAGCTGTATATGTATTATTTGATGATGTTACCGTATGTATTCCAGAGGCAAGGTTTTTTTGAATATGCGCTTTCTGCTTTTTTGTTTGCGCCGATATTCTTTGCAAAAGTAGACATGAGCCGAGTTTATGATGAGTTCAAAAAGTCGAGAGATGTGACTGTCTAATTATCGTTGGTACGTTGTTCAATACAACTTGTTTGTAGGCCCCTTTCATGCGAAATTTGTCCCGTAACATTCCTTTAGTATCGATCATAGTGCCAACTTATAATCGGGCGCATTGTATTGCAAGGACGATCAAATCAGTGATTGATCAGACGATCACCGACTGGGAATTAATTATCATTGATAATAATTCGACAGACAGCACGCTTGAGATTATTAGTAGCTTTTCAGATGAACGAATTTCGACTAGTCAGATTGAGAACAATGGCATTGTCGCTGCTTCTCGAAATTTAGGAATTAGATTATCTAGAGGAAAATATGTCGCATTCTTAGACTCAGATGATTGGTGGGTGCCAGAGAAGCTCGAGATTGCATTACGTCAATTAGAATCGGGTAGTGATCTTGTGTACCATGATATGCGTACGATAACTCAGCTTCCGGTCGTGGCTAAAAAGCATCTAAGAGTCGCTACTGGGGCGTTAACGTGTCCTGTGGTTATTGATTTATTATCTAATGGTAATCCTATATTTACCTCTAGTGTTGTAGTAAGGACCACTTTACTTGGTCAAATAAATGGAATGTCAGAAATTCCTAATCTGGTTGGAAGTGAAGATTTTGACACTTGGATCCGGCTAGCAAAACTTACAGATAAATTTCACAGATTGGATCCAGTTCTTGGTTATTATTGGGAGGGTGGAGGTAACTTAACCTCTGCTAAAACGAAGATAACTAATCTTCTTCTTTTACGTCAAAGGTATAAAACAGAATTAATTAAAACAGTGGGAACAGAGTATCCGGGCTGGATGCTCTATGGGTTAGCTAGAGGTTCGTTAGCATTGGGTAGTTTCACAGATGCCCGCAGATACTCTTGGTTATCTATAGGTTCAAATCTTGCCTTTTCGTTAAAAGTAAGAGCCGTACTAGTCTGGGTTTCTACCTTGATGAGGTTAAAATTTTGAAAATAGGACTATTGCATGATTAGGGAAGTAGCGTGACTGCTGAGAATAGGCGAAATGAGCATATGAAAGGTGCATATGCTAAGTATTGGAGTAGTGCGAGAGAAAAGGTCTATGGTTTCATGCCATATGATCAATTTCTAATTGACACTATCAAGGGGATGTGTGGTGAACAACTAGATAAAGTATGTGAGGTTGGTATCGGAACCGGATGGCCGATCGCGGCAACGCTAGCACAAAGCGGTCTTAGTGTTTCTGGTGTAGATATTGCGAGTACTCTGGTTGAGAAATGTAATGAGAATTGGGCAAATATTCAGGCTGAGGTTGCTGATGCCGCTGATCTGCATTATCTAGACGATAGTTTTGATTTGACATACTGTGTTCACTCTAGCTGGTTTCTGCCACGTTTAAAAAAATCGATCTCAGAAATGTTTCGTGTTACAAGGAGTAAAGGATATATATTAATTGATATCATGAATACGAATAACCCAATTATTCAGAAAGTTTATAGGCAGCACGTTTTTGAGAATACTAATGTCTTTGGTAAAATCTACAAGACAATAAAAAATACATTAAAGCTAATACTACAAAGCGGTACGCAAGACTGGCCCCTTTTAGTTTCATATGAACCTTCTAATCCAAATACAATTATTGAGCACCTCAGTGAGTTTGGGGGGTCAAATTTTGAGTTATATGCTTGGGAGGATAATAATTCGGAGAAACTTACAGTCTCTGATCGAGATGGCTATCACGACTATGGCCGGATTATTATTTGTTGTAGGGTATAAGGCATCTCCGCTTCCACGGACATGTAATTATTACATTAGAAATATGGTTTTACTTTGAACGATATTTATATTTTCGTAGGTTTTTATTTTGGTGAAAATTTAAATGAGAATGATTCATTTGAATTAGATTAGAGCTTTAAAAAGGGTAAAAATGAAAATTTTAGTGACTGGCGGAGCAGGGTTTATTGGCTCACATGTGTGCGAAAAACTTTTAGAAGGTAGGCACGAAGTATTGATTTTAGATAATCTAAGTACGGGCAAGCTCTCTAATCTATCTACTATCAAAGATAAAGTTACTTTTATTCGCAGCTGTGTTGAAGATTATGACTTCGATTCGCTAGCTAGCATTAACGCTGTTATTCATCTTGCTGCACAGGCATCCGTTCCACTTTCGATAACGGAGTTCTATGACAGTTCGAAAACAAATATCTTGAGCTCATTGAAGATTATTGATTTTTGTATAAAAAACAAACTTCCTCTGGTTTATGCTTCGTCATCTGCTATTTACGGAGGCTTGCCAATGGGTGATGACGAGGGAGATGGCATTGATCTTCTTAGTCCTTATGCGGCCGATAAATTTGCCTTGGAGTTATATGCAAAGGTATCGTCAGTAACATCAGGGTTAAGCAGCATAGGTCTGCGCTTTTTTAATGTTTATGGTCCCAGGCAAGACCCATCAAACCCTTACTCCGGAGTGATTTCTATATTTATAGAAAAATTGTTATCTAACCAAAATATTATTATAAATGGTGGATCTCAAACACGAGATTTTGTTCATGTTACTGATGTAGCTGAGGTAATTGTTCAAGCAGTCCATACGACATCGTCGAAGATATTATCAGACGCCGTGAATGTTCTTACTGGAAAGTCAGTTTCAATTGATAGTCTAGCGGATAATCTCATTGAAATCACAGGATCTTGCTCTGAAAAGATTTATCATGAGCTTCCTGTAGGGGATCCAATGGAATCTAATGGCACGGTAGCTAAGCTGCCACTTCTCCTAAACATAATGCCGTCAGGTTTTATTTCTTTGCAGCTGGGTTTAAAATCGACGGTCAATGATATGAAAAATACGAGTCCAAATTTATGAATGAGTCAATTTACGATTGGATTGTTGTTGGTGGCGGAGTTTCTGGTATAGCAGTTGCGGAAATTTTATGTAGAAATAATAAATCTGTGCTTCTAATAGAAAAAAATGATTTATTAGCTTCAGAGACAAGTAAACAATTTCATGAGTGGGTTCACTCAGGTGCTCTGTACACCCTCGTACCTGATAACTTGTTAACTTTAAGGTATTTGTTGGGGGCTACTGATGATTTATTGCAGTTTTATAGTTCATTTCCCCATATGAATTTAGTGGCAAGTGATAGTGGAGTCGGAGCATCAGGGCCTGGGTGGTTTAATAGCGATCGAATAGCATTCAAGTATAGAATTAGAAAACTTAACCCAATCTGGATGGCGCTAGTTTCTAGATCGATCAGTATTATTGATCTGATAGGCAAGCATGATTGGTTGAGGCGTAAAGCCGGCTCTGAGTATGGTCAAAATCAACTTAATGTCGATTATTGGATTAGACATATTTGGAAACAAATGAGCTCTACAGAAAAATTCCATACAATTATAACTCCCGATATAACTATGAACTCCAGGGTTTTGTTACAGGATCTGCTCAGGGTATCTATTGCCAAAGGTATGGAGGTGATTGTTGGTGAAGAGGTATTGAACATCGACGAATCAGACGGCGAAGTTAAGGTAAAAACAACCGGTGATATGTACCATTCGCAGAATGTTGTAATTTGTAGTCCGGATGTAATTGCGAGTAAGTATAAGGTTCCTATTAAAATGGGATTTGCTCCTATGGCTATAGTTGAGAACGTTCCTGAAAATGAGGTTAGTTTTGTAGAGTTAGACTACCATGTGAAAACGTGTATTAATTTACTGAAGAAAGGTAATGGAATTGGTCAGGCAGGTGGCATAACGGTTAATACCGAGAGCGAAATAGAAACGTACTTAGAGTATGTCATTGCTGAACATAAAAAAAGGAACCCGTCCATTAAAGTAATTGATACCTATGTCGGGATAAAGAAGGAGCTAGTGAGTAAAGGGCAGGACCGCAATTACTTGTACCATATCAACCAAAATTCAGATCGAATCTGGTCTATCGTTTTAGGGAAATTTACTTTGGCCTTTAGTATGGCGCCTGAGTTTCATAGAAGAGTTTTTAACAAGAATCCAACCAGGTACGTTGATAACATCAGTAATGCTGATGATAGTGAAATCATATCTGAAACATCTTGGCAAGAAATTGTAACCAACCACAAACATTAAGGATATCTACAAATGGGCATGATTAAGTTACCTGAACAATCAGTATCATTCTTTGAAGACCATTATTCAGAAATTTTTGAATCAGGAAATTTAGCGGAGGGAAAATGGATTTCCGAAGTAGCAACTTGGGCCACCGAGTATACAGGGGCGCCTTACGCTCATGCGGTTAATTCTAACGGGGCGGGCATATTCTCTATTTTGAATATTCTTGGGCGTTATTTTAATAAGCGGCGAATTTTTTTGCAGAGTAACACCATGTATGGCGTTCGAACGATGTCGATTACATCAGGATTGGAACTTTGTGGCTATGTTGATTGTGATTTAGATTATCTAATGCCCACTTATGATCAGGTAGTTGACTTTGTGTCTCGTTTGGACAAGCCAAGCGAGTGCGTTTTTTTACTCACCCATATTGGAGGTTGGGTTAATCCTGATATAGAGAAAATAGCAGAATTTTGTCGCGATAAGGAGATTGCCTTAGTAGAAGACTGTGCTCATAGCTTGGGGTCAACGCTAAAAGGAAAGCACACCGGGTTATTTGGAGATGCAGGTGTATATTCCCTTTATTCAACGAAAGCCGTTCCTGCTGGTGAAGGGGGAATAATAGTAACTAAAAATGAAGAGTTGCATCAAAAAGTGAGCAAGTTTTCAATATATGACAGATTTGACCAAGTATTAGACGTAGGCGTAAATAATAGAATGTCTGAAATAAATGCATTGCTTTCGTTTGCAGTATTGAAGAGTATTGATGAAATTATTGAAAATAAACAAAAGATCGCTAACGAATATGTAAAGGCTTGTGAAAAGTACGGTTGGGAGTATATTCACCCGACTGGAAATGATCAGAGATCCAACCTATATAAATTTATACTTTTATCCAGAGCTGATAATCCGGCCGACGATTTTTCTCAAATTAAGACCAGGACCTCTCCTGTGTATGATTATGCTCTAGGGTTTGACCCATATGAAGTGTCTAAACGACATATTTGCTTACCTATTTGGTATAAGTTAGAGGATGAATCGATTCACAAGGTTTTAAGCGAACTTCAGCGCTAAATAAGGTTGTACGAAGGTATGAAAATTCTATATTTAGCTAGCTCTTCGGATTGGCATATTGATTTATGGGCGCAGCATTTCACTAAACATCATTCGGTTTATCTTTTCAGTGACAAAGAAAATTATCTCGATGACCAGCCGTTTGAGGGTGTAGCAGTAAATCATTCTGCCGGCCTACTGGGGAGCGTCCTTAATTTTTTTGGAATTAAATCTCATAAGCTGTTTCAGATCAACAAACTCATCTCAGCAAAGTACTATGCTTTTAAAATTGATGCTCTAATTAAATCTAAAAAGATTGAAGTTGTTCACGCGCACAACCTTTATTATGGCTATGTGGCTTCGTTTTTGAAATCCCAAGTTCCTGTTATCTTTACGCCAATGGGATCAGATATAATTATTCATGCGCAAGAAAACTTGATCTATAAACATATGGCTCGTCGAGCTTTCTACAAAGCAGCTTTGGTAACCGGCGACTCTTTACTAGTTCAAAAGAGAGGTTATATGGTCGGGGCTAAGGTTGAGAGAAACCACATAATCCAAAATGGGGTTGATAGTTCTATCTTTTATCCAAAAGATAATTCCCTAAAAAAAGACTTTCATGTTGGTAAGGATGAGTTTTTAATTTTCAGCCCAAGGGCAATAACGCCGCTGTATAACATCGATATAATAATCGACTCCCTTTATAAGCTCAAAGAATTAAATCTTAGGTTCAAATGTATGTTTTCTTTCGCTTTTGGGGGAGAATACTACTCTGAATTAAAGCAAAAAGTTATTGCGTTGGGGCTGGAGAATTATGTTATTTGGTTAGGTTATATAAAATATGAAGACATGCAACTTTACTACAATGCGTCCGACTTAGTTCTTTCAGTGCCGAATAGTGATAGCTCTCCTAAAAGCGTATACGAAGCAATGTTTTGTGGGAAACCTGTCATAATTTCTGATCTCGAATGGAGTCATGAGTTACTTGATGAATTGGAGTGTGTATGCAGGGTTGATGTCAGAAATTCAGATCAGCTATCTGATACTATTACACGCTTAATTTCTGATCCTAAATTTTCAGGAAAGATCTCAAAAAATTCATTACGGTTGGCACGCAAATATTTTGACTATGAAGTTAATATGAAGAAAATGGAACTTATAATGTTAGATTCTATAGGGTGACATTAGGTTGTATTCAGAAGCTTTTGTTTCTACCAAAGGAGAGTCTACTAGACAATATTCCTATGGTTTATTGTTGTAGTTAGAAATAATCTGTTTTTAATGGTTTACCTAAAGGCATGCTTGATTGTGTCGTGTTGCCAATGTGGGAATAAAATTGGTTTGACACTGCGATTAAGCATGAATGCCTAGAAGCTCACGATGACTAAGGTCCTCCAACTGAGGATTTACAGTTGTTTTATCCGTAGGGCAGTTAATGAGTTGCAGTAGATTAGCGGGAATGTGTCCGGCTTTATTTTTAGCAAGTTATAAAAAGAGAGAAAACCTGGGATGTCAGAAAATAAAATATGTCAACGATGCGTAATGGACACGTCGGACACAGCTATCGTATTTGATGAGTTCGGAATATGTGACCATTGTCGAACCTTTGATAGGGAGATATTACCTACGTGGAATATGGGTTACGGACGGGAGGCCGAACTGGGGAAGATTGTTGCCGATATAAAGATTGAGGGAAAAGGAAAAGATTTTGATTGTATTCTTGGCATGAGCGGCGGAATCGACAGTTCATATCTTCTTTATCTGGCTACTAAAAAGCTAGGTCTCAGGCCCCTGGTATTTCATGTTGATGCTGGTTGGAATTCACAGATGGCAGTAAATAATATTGAACGTTTGGTCGATGGCTTGGGGCTTGATTTGTATACTGAAGTTATCAATTGGGAGGATATGAAGAAACTTCAGAGATCTTACTTTAAGTCGGGGGTTCCTCATATTGATGTGCCTCAAGATCATGCGTTTTTTGCAACTATGTACCAGTTCGCATCAAAAAATAATATAAAGAATATAATTACGGGTGGTAACTATTCTACTGAGTGTATTCGGAATCCTAAGGAATGGATGTACTATCAGTCAGATTCTACGCAACTAAGGGACATATATAAAAAGCATGGTGAAGAACCACTAAAAAAATATCCTGTTACAAATATCCTTTGGCATAAACTTTATTTACCATATTTCAAAGGTGTAAAATTGCATAGATTTTTAGACTTCATGCCATATAATAAAGAGGAAGCAACAAAGTTTCTTGTTGAGAACTATGGTTACCAGAGATACCCTCAAAAGCACTTTGAGTCGAGATTTACTCGATTCTATGAAAGTTATTGGCTACCCGAGAAGTTCGGGTATGACACTAGGAAAGTCCAATTCTCAAGTTTGATATTGACTAACCAGATGACAAGAGAGGACGCGCTTGAACAGTTAAGGGAATCCCCATATGACCCAGAAACTGTTCACCATGAACTCGAGTATGTGGCGAGTAAATTGGAGTGGACTCAAGGGCAACTTATGTCTTATTTGAACGCCCCAAACAAAACGTTTAAAGATTATTCTAACCAAGAAACTATTTATAATTTCGGAGCAAAGATTCTCAAACTATTTGGTAAGGAGTTGGGAGGCAAACGGTGATAGGTGTTTTGGATTATGGTGTTGGCAATGTGGGTGCCTTTTTAAGGATTTTCCATAGTCAAAATATAGAAGCTATTCCCATAATAAAATCTAATGATTTTTATAATATCGATAAAATTGTACTTCCGGGAGTGGGGGCATTCGACACCGCGATGTCTAAACTAAACAACTCAGGGTTGCGTTCCGCTTTAGACAACTTTGTGCTCATGCAGGAAAAACCGCTTTTAGGCGTGTGCATAGGTATGCATATGTTAGGATTATCAAGTGATGAGGGCGCTGCGGAGGGCCTTGGTTATATAAATGGTCATACTATGCATATGAGAGCTAATGATTCCCCTAACACTTTATTACCACATATGGGTTGGAACGACGTTTCCATTTTGGGAGATAGTTTGATGTGGGATAACGTAGATCTGGAACAAGGCTTTTACTTTCTGCATTCTTATACTTTTAAAGCTACTGATCCCAAATCTGTTATTGGTGTTTCGACCTATCATAACGAAATCGTATGTGCGGTTAGATCTGAAAATATATATGGTTTTCAGTTTCATCCTGAGAAAAGTTTAGCCAATGGAATTCAGTTGTTAACCAATTTTGCGACTAAAGTATAATGCTACGACCAAGAATTACCCCATGTTTACTAATAAGAGATGGAGGTCTGGTCAAAACTCGACAATTCTCCGATGACAAGTACATAGGTGATCCAATAAATGCCGTCAAAATTTTTAATGAAAAGGCGGTCGACGAGCTAATTGTGGTTGATATCGACGCAACTAGACTTGAGCGGGAACCAGATTATTCCCTAATCCAAAGGTTGGCTGACGAATCACGTATGCCTATTTGTTATGGAGGTGGTATAAAAAACTCTATGCAGGCCGAAAGAATCGTGCAGATGGGAGTCGAGAAGGTCGCGATCAGCTCTGAGATGTTGAGAAAACCAGAGCTTATTCGAGATATTGGGCAAGCAGTAGGCCAGCAGAGTGTGGTTGGAGTGCTTGATGTTAAAAAGCATTTGGTGAGAGGCCATTGCATTTATACCCACAATGGAACTAAAAGAGTTGGTGGGAGCTTGGTGGATTGGATTAATCGATTACAAAATAATGGTATTGGAGAGATATTAATAAACTCCATTGATCGTGATGGAATGCAAAATGGGTATGATTTTGAGCTAGTTAACAAAGTCAAAGACCAGTTTACAGTGCCCAGCACATTTCTGGGAGGTGCTTCTTCATTGGAAGATATTGGGAAGCTAATAAATACTAGAGGTATTGGTGGGTGCGCCGCTGGGAGTCTTTTTGTTTTCAAAGGGAAGTATAGAGCGGTTTTAATAAATTATCCTAGCCTTCAGGAAAAACTTGAGTTGATTGCTAGAAATTTATTAGATCATTGAGTTAGTGCTGACGAATCCACTTAGAAATTTTCAGAACTTTCGGTGAGAATTGGCGATCCTGATTACACGTGTTTATTGCGCAAGTAGTGGTGCAGTATAGATTCTTGAAACGGCTAGCTTATTATCAAAATTAAAGTACTTTATTACAGAATATTAATTATGAGACAAATTTTACAGAATCTTGGAAATGGCGAAACTACCTTATCGCAAGTTCCCTCTCCACTGACCCTTAAAGGGCACGCCCTTATTAAAACTAGCAAATCACTCGTTTCTGTTGGCACTGAGCGGATGTTGGTGGATTTTGGGAAGTCAAGTTTAATTGATAAAGCACGCTCTCAACCAGACAAGGTTAAAATAGTGCTGGGAAAAGTTAAGACTGATGGCTTGTATGCAACCTATGACGCGGTGAAGTCAAAGTTGGACCAGCCGCTCCCGCTTGGATACTGCAATGTTGGCAGGGTTCTTGATGCGAGTAACACCGGTTTTGAGGAGGGCGCTCGTGTTGTATCTAACGGTCACCATGCTGAAGTAGTTCGTGTCCCGAAAAATCTTATAGTATGTATTCCAGATGAGGTAGATGATGAATCCGCAGTATTCTCTGTCTTGGGCGCTATCGCAATGCAGGGGATCCGGCTTGTAAATCCTTCTGTGGGCGAGACAGTAGTAGTGACTGGACTTGGTTTGATTGGTCTACTTACGGTTCAGATTTTAAAAGCGAACGGATGTCGAGTATTAGGCATTGATTTTGATTCAACGAAATGTGAACTTGCAAAGCGATTTGGTGCTGAAGTTGTAGATCTATCAAAAGAACAAGACCCAGTGGTTATGGCTGATGCACTGTCTCGTGGGCGAGGCGTAGATGCTGTAATTATAACCGCAAGCTCGAAGAGTAATGATATTGTTCATCAAGCAGCCACTATGTGCCGGAAACGGGCCAGAATTGTACTAGTCGGTGTTGTCGGTCTGGAGTTAAGCAGAGCTGACTTTTATGAGAAAGAGCTTACTTTTCAGGTGTCTTGCTCCTATGGTCCAGGCCGTTATGATGAGGAATATGAAGATAAAGGAAATGATTATCCATTCGCATTTGTTCGCTGGACAGAACAAAGAAACTTTGAAGCGGTCTTGGATTTGATGGCTTCAGGCGTTATTGACGTTAAGCCATTGATAAGTGACCGATTTAAAATTGATGCTGCTGTCGCAGCTTATGAGAAACTAGGCGACCATACATCTCTCGGTATATTGCTCGATTATCAGGGGATTACTGCCGAAGCGACAGCGGACAATTTAGTTAAACTAAGTGAGAATAGTACCAACCAAGCGAAGAATGGGAATGTTGCATTTGTTGGTGGTGGTAATTATGCCTCAAGGGTTCTTATTCCTGCATTTAAGAGTGCAGGAGCAAATTTGATTGCTTTAGTGACCAGCGGTGGTATGAGTGCGGTTCATCATGGTAAAAAAAATGGGTTTCTAGTAGCCTCAACTGACATTGAGCAGGCTCTGAATGACACCGTAGATACAGTAGTTATTGCTACACGGCACAACCTCCATGCATCTCAGACTATCCAATCCTTAGAAAAGGGTAAGCATGTTTTTGTCGAAAAACCGCTAGCCCTCACTCATAGAGAAATTGACGATATTGAAGCCTCTCAGAAAGTAGCCAAAACTATGGTGATGGTTGGATATAACCGCCGTTTCTCTCCGCATATACAGAAAATCAAAACACTTCTTGAGGCCAAACCAATTCCTAAAACGTTTATAATGACAATGAACGCTGGAGAAATACCAAAGGATCATTGGACTCAGGATGCCGAAGTAGGTGGTGGTAGGATTATTGGTGAAGCCTGTCACTATATTGATTTGATGCGCTTTCTAGCTGGATCTAAAATAAATTCGTTTAATGCTGTGAAAATGGGTAGAAATGATTTTGTCGAAATAACCGAAGACAAGGCTTTAATCTCGCTTACTTTCGAAGATGGTTCTATAGGATCAATTCATTATTTTGCCAATGGTGGAAAGTCTTTTCCAAAAGAGCGTATAGAAGTATTTTGTGATGGTGCTGTACTTCAATTAGACAACTTTCGAAAACTTCGAGGTTTCGGCTGGAAGGGCTTTAATAAGATGAATCTTTGGTCTCAGGACAAGGGGCAAGCGATCTGTGCTGATGCCTTCATGGGGAGCGTACGGGAGGGATTGGGCAATCCCATTCCTCAAGATGAGATTTTTGAGGTGGCGCGGGTTTCTGTTGACATAGCAGAAAGTCTGAGATGATCAACGACGTTTTAGGTCCTGGGGTTTGTAAGTAGTTTCAATGGGTAAAATATTACTTGTTATTAACACCGTTAAATATCTCAAGTGGCAACAGATATACTTTAGAGTCGTGCGCAAATTTAGCAAACCAAAGGTAACCGAAAAATTTAGTGGGTCGATTCAAAAGGTACCAGGCGTATGGAAGCACTTAACTCTATATGAGGAAAAAATTGATAGGCACTTAAAAGCCTGCTTTTTGAACCACTCTGAGTTGTTGGACCTGCCGTCCGATTGGAATAATGAGAGGCTTGGTAAGCTCTGGCTGTATAACTTACATTATTTTGAAGATCTTCTTGCTAATAACGCCGAAGATAAGTACAGCTTTCATTTGCAGTTATTGAATAGTTGGGTCGAGCAAAACCCAATAGGACATGGTCATGGCTGGGAACCGTACCCAACATCTTTGCGGATCGTAAATATCCTAAAAGCTTGGCTTGGGGGGCTAGCACTGGGTGACGAGTTATTCAAAAGCGTGCATTCTCAGGCAAGCTATTTGTCGAATGACCTTGAAAAGCATCTATTAGGCAACCATTATTTTATAAATCTTAAGGCTCTTTTGTTTGCTGGTGTAATCTTTGAAAATCGTCGATGGATCAATATTGCTGAGAAGGGTTTAGTCGCTGAGATTCCAGAACAGATTCTGAGTGATGGTGCTAATTTTGAGCTTAGTCCAATGTATCACTCACTGATGCTAGTAGATATGCTGGATATGGTTAACCTAAGTAGAGCTTACTCGATCCAGATATCTAGCCGGCTTGTGTCTTTATTAGAACTGTATATACCTAAAATGTTGAGCTTTTTGGAGGCAATGGCGCACCCTGACGGAGGTGTATCTTTTTTTAACGATTCTGCCGACGGAATTGCTCCAGCTAAAGAAGATATCGAAAACTATGCCAAAATTCTAGGATTTAAAATAAGCGACATTAATTGTGATAGCCATCAGATCATTGATAATGCTCTCAGTGGATACTTTTGCGCTATAGCAGGCGGCAATAAACTGATATTTGATACAGCACCC
>MDTF01017640.1_pt1 | contig 14717 bp, 13 predicted proteins | sample 811191 | NCBI WGS metagenome assembly MDTF01 (sample SAMN05326649, study PRJNA326480) | marine metagenome | isolation source: seawater | place: Southern Ocean | collected 2011
AAATTAAAAATTATAAATATTCTAAAAATACCCAATCAAGTGTTTTAACGAAAAAACCCTCTGTAAGTAGAGGGTTGAACTGTATTTATTTTTTACTAGATATAAAGTATAAAACTCCAAAAACTGCAAATATTCCCATATTTACAATTGCTATTGGTCCTCCAGCTGCCCCAATCCCAGCATGATAACCTATAATTGCTGTCCATATCAAACAGCCTAATGCCCAGGTATTACCTAATTCTTTTAGTGCTTCTCCTGTTAAATTTGATGTTTTCCAGGTTAATATTGATAAAAATATAAATGAAGCTCCCAGGAATTGACCTAAAGTAACAAGGGAGGAAGTAATCTCCATATTTGCCATTTCAAAAAAAATATCTGCGAAAAATAATTGACCTAATCCATTAATTGAAAAAATAATGGATTGAATTTTAAATATTATTTTTGTTTGCATGATTAAATAATTTAAGTATTGCTTAATCAACAAGTTATATAATTTTTAATTAAGCATTAAAAGCTGTGTTTTTATTTAAAAAAACATTCAGAGATATAAAAAAAATAAACTAGCATAATTAAATCATTAGATATCAATTTTATTGATGTTCTGTATAAGAAGAAGTTGAATCTGGGTAATACTTACCATTTGGTGCATTTTGGGGTATTTTATATTTTGGTAAAGTTATTAGTGAATACCCCATTATATCTTTAGAACTAAGTAATTTTGAGGAGCATAATTCCCATTCATTATAAATTTTGGAACATGTTTTTGAATCATTTAGAATTCCCATATTGGAAACAATCATCCAGTATAAATACTCTATGGCCATACATTGATAATCACATGTTGAATCATCGTAATGATACCAGGCATTTTTGGGATAGCTTTTTGGAAATTTCACAAATTGACCTGCTCTGGCTTTATCCATTGCATTTGTCAAAAGTGACTTATTTGGTTTTAAACTGAATGCTTCAGGATAAATAGCGCTATGTCCCACTGCATTAATAGTATGTAATATTTCTTCAATTGTTGCATCATCTCCCCAATGTCCTGGTTGTGATGGGTCTATTTCAGATTCCCATAAAACTGCAGACACCCCTTCTCCTTTGTAGTTTTTAAAAAATTTTTTCATCGATGAACTTTCTTTCTTAAGAAAAATAGGCATAAATGCATTTTTTTCCCTTAATACTTTTAAAAGGAAAGGATCATCAACTTCTCCATCTTCATTGTTATCCAGAAGTTCTGCCCAAATACTAGCTGCATATAGTACTTTTTTGTCAGGCACTCTTTTTTCAGCATAAATTCCACAACCAAAAACATCCACATATTTAGAAAAAATACCTAAAGCTTTATCAGAAGTATTTGGATTTGAAATAATTTTAAAGTGGTCTTGACTTTTCTGAGTAAATGAAAAAATCAGCATGGTTAATAAAGTTAAAAACATCATTTACATTTTAGTATTTATTTAAATATATTAAAATTAATAGATTTAACAAATAGCCTATTAGTATGATTAATTATTATTAGAGTCTAAAGTTAGAGATCAAATAAGAAGTTTATTGCGGTATATTTTTATGATTAATACATTTATTTTTCAGGTGAGCTAATTATATTACATCGCTATTAATACCATCGGAAATCAAAGCAACTTAGGGATATGGGCCTTTAGAACTAATTAAGGTTATTTCTTTTTGCTTTAAAAATATAATTTTCATAGAAACTAAATTCTTTTATCTTTAGACATCAACTTTTTTTTAAAAGAATCAATTCACTACCATGCCATTAATAATAATTTCACTAGGAATCCTCCTTCTTTTTCTTTTGATCATTGTTTTTAGATTAAATGCATTTATTGCCTTTATTATAGTTGCAATAACCATTGGAATAGGGCAGGGGATGGAACTAAATACGATCGTAAAATCATTAGAAAAGGGTATTGGAAACACTTTAGGTTTTCTGGTTATGATTTTAGGGTTAGGAGCTATGCTTGGGAAACTTGTTGCTGAGAGTGGTGCAGCTCAGAAAATTACCAATGGACTAATTAAAGTTTTTGGTGTAAAAAGAACAAAAATTGCAGTTATGACCACGGGTTTTGTTGTGGGTATTACGATGTTTTACTCCGTTGGGTTTGTTATTTTAGTACCTCTTGTATTTACGGTAGCTGCTGCAACAGGATTATCACTTATATCGATAGCATTGCCAATGTTGGCATCCTTATCTGTTACGCATGGATTTTTGCCTCCACATCCAGCTCCTACAGCACTTTCCATAATGTTTCAAGCTGATATAGGAAAAACACTCATTTATGGAGTGATCGTTGCTATTCCAGCAATATTAATTTCAGGACCACTTTTAACACGTTTTTTAATACCCGTTGAAGCAAAACCTCTAAAGGAATTTATGGCATCCAAAGTTTTTAAAGAAGAAGAGTTGCCAGGACTATTTAATAGTTTAGCAACAGCTTTACTTCCAGTTATTTTAATTGGTTTTTCAACACTTATGATTGAATTTCTGAATGAAGGAACGGTTCTGTATTCCATAACTCAGTTTATTGGAAATCCAGTGATTGCATTACTTTTAGCTGTTTTAATAGGGATTTATACATTGGGAATTTCAAGAGGTACTTCCATGGATGAAATCATGAAAATTTTTGGAACTGCGGCATCTGGAATTACAATGGTATTACTTATCATAGCTGGTGCTGGTGCCTTAAAGCAAATATTGATAGATAGTGGTTTAAGTGATTATATAGGAGGCCTTTTAGAAATCACAGCATTATCTCCTTTACTTATTGGATGGCTTATAGCCACCTTAATCCGATTTTCTGTAGGTTCTGCTACAGTAGCTGGTTTAACTACAGCTGGTATTGTTTTACCAATTGTTCAAAGTACTGGTGTAAGCCCTGAGCTAATGGTTTTAGCAATTGGATCAGGAAGTCTAATGCTTTCTCATGTAAATGATAGTGGATTTTGGTTATTTAAAGAATACTTTAATTTAACGATAAAACAAACCTTATTAACGTGGACTATTATGGAAACAACAATTGGAATAAGTGGACTGATTGGTGTTTTAATATTAAATCAATTTATATAACTATGAGTAAACAATTAAGAGATCGAATTGAGTCATTAGGTCTAATATTACCTCCAGCGCCAAAACCTTTAGGCGTATACCGACCTATTTTGATTGAGAGAAATCATCTCTACGTTTCAGGACAAGGACCTGTTTTAAATGATGGGAGTCTAATTAGGGGTAAAGTAGGTTCAGATTTAAATAAACAAGAAGCAAAAAATGCTGCAAGACAGGTTGGACTAACCATGTTATCTTCAATTGTTTCCAATGTGAGTAGCTCAATCAAAATTAAACGTGTCATTAAAGTATTGGGAATGGTTAATGGTATACCCACTTTTGAAGATCACCCATATGTTATCAATGGTTTTAGCGAACTAATGGTGGATATATTTGGTGAAGAAAATGGAATTGGCGTTCGTAGTGCTGTAGGTATGAATTTACCTCAAAATATTGCAGTAGAAATAGAAGCTTTATTTTTAATTGAAGACTAATTTAATGAGTTCAAATAATTGGTATAAGGTTAACAAAGAAGAAAACTTATTCACTCCAGGACTTCTAGTCTATCCAGAAAGAATTAAAAAAAACATAGAGTCAATGATAGATATCGCTGGAGGTACAGATCGGTTATGGCCCCATGTGAAAACCTACAAAATGTCTTCAATTGTTAAAATGCAAATGGAACAAGGCATTACTCGGTTCAAGTGTGCCACGCTTAGCGAATTGAAAATGTTAGTTGATTGTCAAGTAGATCAAATTCTATTGGCAATTCAACCCACGCAAGAAAAAATAAAAAAATTCATAGAATTTCAAAAAGATAATCCATCTATTAAATTCTCAACCCTAGTTGATAATATGGACTCTTTAAGTTTGTTTTCATCGATTGCATACTCTGAACATATCGAACTATCGCTTTGGGTAGACATAAATAATGGAATGAACAGAACAGGTGTTATTCCAGAAAAAGCAGCTGATTTATATATTAAAATCGAAGAAAACTCTAATCTGCAAGTAAGAGGGCTTCATGTTTATGATGGACATATCCGTCCATTAAATTTATCTAAACGTATTTCAAAATGCAATAATGACTTTCAAGGGGTAGAATCATTAATCAGCATTATAGAGGAAAATGGAGTCTCAGTTCCTAACATTATTGCTGGTGGTTCTCCAAGTTTTTTACCACATTCATTAAGAGATAAGGTTTTTTTAAGTCCCGGCACAACACTTCTTTGGGATCTTGGGTATAAGAAAATATGGGAAGAGTCTCCTTTTTTAAACGCAGCTCTTGTAGTAACAAGATTAATAAGTAAACCAAATGAAAACATTTTTTGTTTTGATTTAGGTCATAAAGCAATAGCTAGTGAAATGCCTTTACCACGGGTTGAAATTTTAGGTTTGGAGAACAGTATGCACATTGGTCAAAGTGAAGAACACTTGATTGTTGAACATAAAGCTCCAAACGATTTTAAAGTTGGTGATTTATTTTACGCCATACCCTTTCACATATGTCCCACTGTTGCAAAATACAACAAAGCCTATACGGTAGATTCAGGAAATATAGGTGACTTTTGGAATATTGAAGCTAGAGATTATCAAATTTAAAAATAAGAGGTATGAAATTCATTTTTGATGCACATTTAGACCTTTCAATGAATGCAATGGAATGGAATCGTGATTTTAGACTTTCCGTTAAATCCATTCGAGAGTCTGAAAAAGGAATGAATGATTTACCTGACAGGGGGAAGGGAACAGTTTCTTTCCCAGCTTTACGTGAGGGAAATATTGGTTTATGCGTAGCAACTTTAATCGCGCGTTATGTAAAACCAGAAAACTCTCTTCAAGGATGGAATTCACCACATCAAGCTTGGGCGCAAACTCAAGGTCAATTAGCTTGGTATAAAGAAATGGAATCACAGGGTGAGCTTATTCAAATTACTGACAGTATTTCTCTCTCTAAGCATCTTTCAAATTGGAATAAAAATTCAGAAAACACCCCCCTTGGCTATGTTCTAAGTTTAGAAGGAGCAGATTCAATAGTGTCGTTAGATCATTTAGATTGGATGTATGCTAAAGGACTTCGTGCTATAGGGCCTGCTCATTATGGTCCGGGCACTTATGCTTTTGGAACAGATTCTGTAGGAGGAATTGGGTTAAAGGGTAAGACACTTGTAAAGAAAATTGAATCATTAAATTTAATTTTGGATGCAACACATTTATGTGATCAAAGCTTCTGGGAAACGCTTGAAATCCATAACGGACCTATCTGGGCAAGTCACAGTAATTCTAGAAGCTGGGTGGCTAATGAGCGACAGTTTAATGACGATCAAATTAAAGCTCTTCTAGAGAGAAAAGCAGTTATTGGAATGGCTTTTGATGCATGGATGATGCTCCCTGACTGGAAACGAGGTGTTACAAGTCCAAAAAATAGTGGTCTAGTTATTGAGACTATAGTTGATCATATAGACCATATTTGTCAAATAGCTGGAAACTCAAAGCATGTAATGATAGGTTCTGATTTAGATGGAGGATTTGGAAAAGAGCAATGTCCTTATGATCTTGAAACTATAGCAGATTTGCAAAAACTTGATCAATTATTGAATTCACGTGGATATTCTCAAGGAGATATTGAAAACATTCTTAATAAGAACGGCACCACTTTTTTAATAGAAAATCTCCCTTAAAATTATTTCCCCAAAAGATCAAATTGATAGCTGTACTTAACGGTAATACTTTGATTGTTTAAAGGATCCATAAAGTCTGAATCTTTAATAATATTAAATACAACAAACAGCCCTGTATTGGCATTTTGCAACCACCCAAATCGTGCATTAACAGAAGTGATATTGGAAACGTTATTATATTGAACTAAACTCTGTATAAACATTCTAGGGGTAAAGGAATAGGCTAGACGAGCACCAGTAATTAAAACATCTGCATCTCCATTAGGCAAATTAAGGCGGTTATAATTAAAGGTTCCTGATGTATTAAATTTATCACCAAGACGAAGGGTTGCCTTGTTGTTACTTGAAAATCGATTTCCCCCAAAATATCCACCGATAACTGTTCGGGTTTGGAAATAGAATTTTTTATTGGCATTAGTCATCAAAACCAATTGAAATTCTGAATGGTTATATTCTCCATTAGATACTTCTACATTAGAAATTGAAAAGGGATTTAAAACTGTTTCTGTAGTGAAATTTATACCCGTATGTATTTCAAATCCACTTTGCCAAACCCAGTGATTATCTATATGTAGAAAACTAGTTTCTAGTGTATTTTGAAAATTCCAATAACCGCGATAAGAGATATGTGGCCTTACCTCTAATAGTTTACCCATATTTTTAGGTCGCCATTGTTTAAAGATCAAAAACTCAGGCTTTTTAAAAGCAGAACGAAGTAAAAACCCTACTTCAGGATTGAAATTTTCACCGACCTCAGTATAGCCAGCTCTTAAGTTCCATCCATTCCAATTATATACGCCTAAAAATTTATAGGCATGATCATTATTCTCTAAACCAGGGGTATTACTTTTTGATATAAAACCAGTGATTTGAGCTTTTTTACCTAGCCCTAGTTTTCCGTCCATAGCAAAGACTCGATTGTAATCATCTGCTATTCCTATTCCAGATCTATTGACAAAAACACCACCAATAGAAGATCGACTAGTTGCAAAATCGTGATTTACCCTAGCAACTGAATAATTATTTTTTACAATATCACTATCTCCTCCCAGATCGACTTGGTCGGTAAACATACTGAGAAGTCCTATGTTAGTTTGTCCAATTTTACCTGACACACGCGAACCTCCTATAATAGGAACAAGCTCACCTTCTTCCCCAATTCCGATACGTCTACTAAAGAAAAGATCAATTTCGCCGGCACTCCCTACACTAAACTGACCAGCGTTTTCTAGAAAAAAAGGACGCTTTTCTGGAAAAAAAAGATTGAATCGATCCAGATTAACTTGCTGCTCATCTACTTCTACTTGTGCAAAATCGGTGTTATAGGTTAAATCTAATGTTAACCCAGGTGTAAGACTATATTTTATGTCTCCTCCAATAGCAGCCGAAGATGTATTGATGTTTGAGGGGCTATTGTCATTTACTAATTGAGTTAAGCCGTAAGGGATGACTTTTAAATTTTTCGGGGATTTTAAATTTAAGGCATTCATTTTACCTGCTAAAGACAATCGTTTAATATCAAAACCTAAAGGGAGATTTGCCCAAAAAGCAGTTTCACTTCTTTTACTAATATTTCTTTGAAAGTTTATTCCCCATGTTTTATTTGTTCCACTATTAAAGCGAATTGATCTTAAAGGGATTGCAAACTCAGCACTCCATCCATAATCACCGGTTTCTGTTTTAACCTTCCATGATGCATCCCAATTAATGTTTGTTCCACCAACCACACCACCTTGCTGTCTGTTTGCACTAAAATTCCCTTCGCCTTCCCGATCAATCTGAGCATCATATTCCATTCCATTTGCATTGGTGCCAAACAGAAAACCATTTTGCTGATCGTTGTAAGTGTCCAAGATGAATAAAAAACTATCATCATCGTTGAGATCTGCATCACGTCTTGAATCTGAAACTACAATATTCTCTGGGGTAGAATCATAACAAACCACTGCAACGTAAATTGTTTTAGAGGTAAATGCGACACGTATTTCTGTTTTCTCGGAAGCAGGAGCTCCGTAATTAGGTTTAATTTGTTTTAAGTCTTTGATGGGAAGCACTTTATTCCATAAAGCTTCACCAAGAATATTTCCGTCAATTACAGGTTCTGACTCTAAATAGGTACCGTTAAAATTTAAGTTTTGATTTGGATTAGAATTTTGAGAAAAAGTTAACGAGGTAACTAAAAAGGAAAAGCATAGAACTAATTTTTTCATTAGATATAATTGAATAGGTAACGAAATTACAAATAAAATTTATTTAAATCTTTGTAATGTATAGTATATCAAATCTTTATATTTACACTAACACATATAAATATTCACTTATAAATTCATCCTGATGAACTTCAAAATATACATAAGCCTCTTTTTATTGATAACCATACAATCTATTTCTGGACAACGCACCTATGAAATTCAAGCACGTGAATTTGGAGTGGAGAGTTTAATTCTTTTTAAAGATTTTTTAGCACTACCTAATGATGCAGCAAAACCAGAACAAATTACGAAAAATATTACATGGGTTAAGGATAGATTAGTTGATTTAGATTTTGAAATAAAAATGTTAAAAACATCTTCTTTACCTTTACTTATAGCAAACAAAAAGATTAAAAAGAATCTACCAACTGTAGCTTTTTACATGCATTTAGATGGCCAGGCGGTAGATCTATCAAAATGGGATCAACAAAACCCCTACCAGGCTACTATAAAAACAGAGGAAGGGGATGGCTTTAGAACTTTAGGTTGGGAGGCACTTGAAGGAGATGTAATTGAAGATTTAAGAATATTTGCCCGGTCAAGTGCAGATGATAAAGGACCTTTTGTAATGTTTATAACAGCCCTAAATCATCTTAAAAAGATAAATTTAAACCCATCTTTTAATATCAAACTGATTTTAGATTTTGAGGAAGAGCAAAGTTCTCCTGGACTTCCTCAGGCCGTTAAAAATTATAAAGACGACTTGCTTGCGGATTTGTTATTAATACTCGATGGACCAATGCATGCATCAGGCTTACCCACTTTAGTTTTTGGAAATCGCGGAATTTCATCACTTACGTTAACAACATATGGACCGCTGACTGCACAACACAGCGGTCATTATGGAAACTATATTGCTAATCCAGCTTTAATGCTAACCAAAATCCTGTCCTCTATGAAGGATGATGATGGACGGGTGGTTATTCCTAATTTCTACAGAGGAATTTCAATAAGTGAAGATGTTAAAAAAGTGTTGGAAGCAGTTCCAAGTGAAGAAAGAGCCATTAAAGAGAGAACACAAACAAAGATTAATGACAAAGTAGGAAACACCTACCAGGAGTCTATCCAGTACCCCTCTCTAAACATTAGAGGAATGCAAAGTGGTTGGGTAGGAAAACAAGCAAGGACTATTATTCCCTCAACAGCAACTGCTGAAATAGATATACGTTTAGTCTTAGAGAGTAAGCCTGAAGAATTGATTGAAGGAGTTAAAAATCATATAAAAGCACTAGGTTATTCAGTTATTGATCATGAGCCCTCTAAAGAAGAGAGAATGAAATATGATAAGATTGTTCGCATGAATTCTAAAATAGCATACCCAGCTTTTAGAACAGATACTGATTCAAAACAAGGGGAGTGGTTAACAAATATTTTATCAAAATACTACAATACAAATCCAGTTATAATTAGAACAAGTGGTGGATCTGTTCCTATTTCACCTTTTGTATCTCAATTAGGAATTCCGGCTATAGGAGTGCCCACTGTAAATCTAGATAACAACCAACATAGCCCTAATGAGAATTTAAGAATTGGGAATTACTTAATGGGAATTGAAACAATTTTAGCAATTTTAACATCTTCATATTAGGAATTAATTAAAAAATTCAAAAAAGCAGTAATGATGGTGAGAGCTTTTTAGGAACTATCCCTTTGCTTTTTTCATTAATAGTTAGTTTTGTCCTTATGGCACTATACAATGTTCAAGATTATATAGAAAACCCTTTTGATCAAAAAGGATTAGATGATTTGAAAATTAATTTAATGAAAGTTAATGAATGGGAGTCTCTGTATTCAATGAAAAGTAAATAGATGCTATTTTAGAGAATAAACTATCAAGCTTTTTCTGTTTTATTATTTTGTCTTATCTATGGGTCCTCTTAAATGAATAATTAAACCATTTAAAAAATTACGTAAGATCTGATCACCACATTCCATGTATTTTTCGTGGTTTTCTTTTCTGAAAAATGCTCCAAGTTCGGATTTAGAAACCTTATAATCAACTAGGTTACAGATTTCAACAATTTGATCATCTCTCAACTTATGCGCTACACGAAGTTTTTTAAAAATATCATTATTTGTTAATCCCATATTCAAAGATAATCTTTATTAATTGACGATTATTAACCATTGTCCTTTGAAGGTTAAACAGGGGAAAACTATTAATAAAAAAACTAATTTATGCACATTGTTTAGCAAATAGTATTAATAGTTAAACGAACACAAGTATTTGTTCTATATTCGCTGAAATTAAAAAACAAATCATGAAAAAATTAGTACTTATTTTTACAATTGTTTTGTCTTTAACATTTTCTGAAAATGTTATTGCTCAAGGCACAATAGTTGATGTTGCTGTTGGTAACAAAGATTTTTCAACTTTAGTTACGGCTTTAAAAGCTGCTGACTTGGTTAGCGCTTTACAAGGAAAAGGTCCTTTTACTGTTTTTGCTCCAACCAATGATGCTTTTGCTAAAATTGATGCAAAAACATTAAATTCATTATTAGAAGAAAAAAATCAAAAAGCATTAGCAAATATTTTAACTTATCATGTTATTTCTGGAAAAATAACTGCAACTGATGTTGTTGCTGCTTTAGAGAAAGGAAATGGTTTGGTAGAATTAACAGCTTTAAATGGTCAAGTAATTTCTGTGATGAAAAAAGATGGTAAAATTTGGTTGAAAGATACAAATGGAGTTTATAGTGAAATTACTGCAACAGATGTTATGGGTAGTAATGGTGTTATTCATGTAATAAACACAGTTGCTATGCCTAAGTAATTTAAATTTATTTATTTAAAAAAATATTTTTTAGAAAAAACGCCCTCTATTTATTTAGGGGGTTTTTTTATATTTGAATACTAATAACCATAAATTAATTAAAATGAAAAAAACATTTTCAATCTTTTTAGCATTTTTATTTTCAATTTCAGCCTTTTCTCAAGAGGTATTTCAAAATTGGGAATATTGGAATACTTGGACTTATAAGCCAAAAGCCGAGATGGTTCAAAAATTTGAAGCCGCAGCAGCAAAAAAAACAAAAATATTCAACTCAGAAAGAGACAACATGATTTTGACATTTAAGGTTGTTACAGGAAAAAATACTGGAGCATACTTAAGAATTCAACCATGGCAACAATCTAAAGATTATGACAAAGATAAATCCAAAGAACTTAAATATTGGAATGATAATGTTTCAGAATATGCTGATGCATTAGGAGGACAAAAAAGATGGGCACGTATGCCGTGGGGAGATGTAAATACAGGCGAGAAACCTTCAAATCATTTAACCCAACACAGTTATATTATTAAGCCTGGAAAACTTCAAGACTTTAGAAGATGGCAAGAAAGACTTGGAAAAATTTCTTCTGAAAGAAGACCCGAACATGTAAGAGTTATTCTTGGTATGATTTCAGGGGGTAATTGGCAAGAGTTTGTTGTTTTTAGAGGATTTGACAAATATCAAAGCACTCCAATAGAATCTGACAAAACTTGGGAACAAGATTACAATAAAAGGTTTGGTCTAAACACATGGGCTAACGATAGAGAAAAATTTGCAGAATCTATAGAAATCTTGCTTGGTCACCAAGTTCAAACTCTCGAACTAGTTGAATCAATGATGCCTAATTAAAATTTAACTTCCGTCACATACAAAAATCATAACCCTCTAATTACTTTAGGGGGTTTTATATATCTAATGTGTGCATAAAAAGAAGCTGCATGCAAAATTAACATTATGCAGCCTAAATAAATAAATGGAGAACTTGGAATCCAAAAAAGTGCAAGTGCTAATCCTGAATAGGACATAATTCCTACAAAAGTAAGTAGTAAAACTCTAGTTCTTGAATCAGATGTCATAACGGGTCTAGAAAAACCACAAACAAATAGGCCTATAATAATGACCCATAGACCAAAAAACCTATATATCTGTTTAAGATAATTAGGTAAAGTTTTATTTATTTCATCATTAAATAATTGATCAAAGGTAATACCTAAACGCTCTTCATTTGCAATCTGATCTAACATCCAGGGTTGATCAACAATCATCCATCTAGCGCCTAAAACCATTAAGGCTAACCCTATAATAAAAATCGGAATATTAAAAAAAAACTTCATGATCGTATATTTTAAAAATGGCCTTTTGTTTCTAGGGTTTGGATTGAATAAACAACAAACCAATATTAACCTTTGGGTCATTTAAATTTACAAAAACTTATTGGCCTTAGTTTTTAATTCATTAAAATTAGTTATATAAATAGAGAGCTCGTCTTTCAACATTTTAAAAACCTGAATTGAACCATTTGTAGGAAGACCATCTCCACTTTCAACACTTTTTCTTAAATATGCCAATCTATTATTCACTTTAATAGGAAAGTTTAAAGGATCTTGTCCACTCTGATTTTTCACTTGATAAATAGAAGATTCTACTGTTTCAAGATCAAAAATCAAGGACTTTATTTTTTGTGATTTATACACAGATTTTATTGGTAGAATAGTCATTAATTTTTCTTTAATTTTTCTAATTTCAATGACACTTCTATTGGCAAGATCCGTCTGCATCATTATATCCATTGCGAAATTAAATTGAGTATTAATAACTGCATCAGAAACTTCAATTCTAGGATCTTTTCTGACTTCAAGAGTAGTTTCAAACACTTTATCATCAACAATAAGATGAACTGTATATTTACCTGGAGGCGCAATCGGCCCAAGTGATGGTTTTGCAGACCATATTATCATTCCCTCGAAATCTGTTGCTCCTGGATATCTAAGGTTCCATTTGTAATTATTCAATCCACTTTTCATTGTAGGGTTTTTATTGTCTACTCCAAACCATGAAGAAACGTTATCTTCATCTGTATTGTCATTAATAAGACCATCTTTTTCTAGAACAATTCTATTTTTATCATCCATTATTTTAATAGACAACTTTTGTGGCATTGTTGGTAGGTAGTATTTTATTTCAGCATCTTGAACTCTTCTAGTAGCATAATAAACATCATATAAATGTGGTTTATCTTTATTTACTTTAGTCATTTCTCTTATTGGTGAAATATCATCAAGAATATAAATTGACCTTCCATGTGTTCCGATCACAAGGTCTTTTTCCGTAACAATTAAATCAGAGATTTGAGTATCAGGTAAATTTAAACTTAAAGAAACCCAGTTATCTCCATCGTTGTATGAGACCCAAACTTCATGCTCACCACCGGCATATAAAAGACCAGGGACATATAAATCCTCTCGAATTACATGAAGGAAATCATCTTTTCGAATGCCAGATGTAATATTAGTCCACGTCTCACCAAAATCATGAGTTTTCCATAAATAAGGTTTTCTATCATCCATTTGATATCTTTTCGCAGCTATATATATGGTCCCTGGGTTATGCTTAGATTCTTCAATTATACTTATTCTTGTGTCTTTGAGCATATCGGGAGGTGTAATATTTTTCCATGACTTACCGTGATCTCTTGTCAAGTGAACTAAACCATCATCAGATCCAGCCCATAGAGTATTTTCATCGAAACTAGATGGAATTAAGGCAAAGATAGTTGCGTAAATTTCAGGGCCATTCATATCATTTGTGATAACACCTCCAGTTTTACCGAGCGTTTTGGGATCAGCATAAGTTAGATCTGGACTTATTTTAGACCAGCTTTGACCGTCATCTTCTGATACCCATACGTGCTGTGAACTAGTGTAAAGTTTATTTTGGTTAATAGGTGAAAAAATTATAGGAAATGTCCACTGCCACCTTTCAGGCAGATCACTTGCAGGTTCACCAGAAAAAAATCTAGGTAAAACTTGAATATCTCTACTAAAACCAGTTTTTCGATCAAATTTCGTTAATAAAGCTCCTTGACTTCCTGCGTAAAACCAATCTAAATTTTTGGGGTGTTGAATTATATAACCGGACTCTCCTCCTCCAACAGGGTAATAGTATTGTTTATGCGGTCCATTAGCTTGTTTAAAGCCCCAGCCTTCGGATGGGATACACATCGTTGAATTGTCTTGCTGAGCACCACATACATAATATGGAAAATCATTAGTTACCATAACATGGTAGAGTTGAGATGTAGGAAAATCAAGGTCAGTCCAAGTTTCACCTCCGTTTAATGAAACACATCCACCTCCATCATTTGCATTTATCATTCTCGAAGGGTTTTCAGGATCTATCCATAAATCATGATTATCACCGTGAGGGACGATAATTCGTTTATCAAACGTTTTACCGCCATCTATTGACTTATAAAACCCAGTATTTAATGCGTATACTGTATTTTCATCCTTGGGATCTGCATAGATCCTACTGTAATAAAAAGCTCTTTGTCTTAATTTACGTTCATCATTAACTAAAATCCAGCTTTTACCAGCGTCTTCTGATGCATAAACTCCACCATTATTAGATTCAACAATAGCCCATAACTTGTCCGAATTCGCTGCAGAAACTGTTATTCCAATTTTACCAAGTGTTCCTTTTGGAAACCCTTTATTTTTTGAAATATTTACCCAAGACTTTCCTCCATCAATAGATTTATATAAGCCACACTCTGGTCCACCTCCAAGCATTTTATATGCTGTTCTGTATACTTGCCAAAAAGAGGCATACATGATTTCTGGATTATTGGGGTCAAGAATCAAGTCAATAGCTCCTGTTTTCGAACTTTTAAACAAAATTTTATTCCAGGTTTGACCTCCATCAATCGATTTAAAAACTCCTCTT
>MDTF01000868.1_pt1 | contig 14702 bp, 8 predicted proteins | sample 811191 | NCBI WGS metagenome assembly MDTF01 (sample SAMN05326649, study PRJNA326480) | marine metagenome | isolation source: seawater | place: Southern Ocean | collected 2011
CACTCGTCTTTGATTTGAAAGCAGCGATAGTCCGGATCACCATTGCTGATGAATTGCTCATAATTTGTATCGGCTAACAATTCACCACCCTCAAAATATGGGTCGTCAATATCGATCAGCAATATTTCATGCCCAACTAGCGGTAACGCAGCTTTTACAGTGTCGCTGTACTCCCGATCCGTGAACAGTACTTTAGTTTCAGCATGCGCCAAAATAAAAGCGATTGCCTTGGCATCCAAACGTACATTAAGCGCATTAAGTATTGCACCGGTCATCGGCACGCCAAAGTGAGCTTCGAATGTTTCAGGGGTGTTCGCCCCCATAAACGAGACAGTATCCCCTTCCCCAATACCGGCTTTCATCAGAGCTGAGGCGAGCAAACAGCAGCGCTTGTAGGTTTCTCCCCACGTGAATTGGGTATCTCCGTGGATCAAGGAAAGCCTGTCGGGATAAACACTTGCAGCACGCTCAAGGAAGCTTAGCGGAGTCAAAGCAGCAAAATTTGCGTTGTTTTTATCTAATGATTGCTCATAAATATTATTGTCACTCATAACTTCGTTCTATCCTTTTATGTTTCCTGAAGTCTATTGCCAGAATACTAGCATTATAAAGAAGGTTCACACTGCACGTCAGGGACTTTTTCAGTTCAACAATGGCACACACTTTAGCCCATTACTGTCGGTTGGTTGTTTTTTCACGGCAAGCTCGACGACCCCTGCAGGATATATCATTAGCGCTTTAATGCTCAACTAGCTCCGCCATTTCTGTTTAGGCTCTTATATGAGCGACGTAAGAGAAGAATGGAAGAGTGAGGGAGAAGGTACTAGATAGATTGAGAAACAAAGAGAAGAAGAGATGAAAACTCATCCCGAGCATCCATCAAGAACAACCCTTATTATAGAGTCAATTGCACACCCCAACCCCGCTAGGGCTGGCCATGAAGGCTATTATCATCGGCTCGCGCCTACCGCAATTCAACTCCACTCAATTTACCTGCGGCAAATTGACTCATCACCATTCAAAATCAATCACTCCAACTAGGTTTCCGGTAGAATATTCAGATGACAAAGATACGAGACATATTGGCCTTCTTCAGAGACCTCATGTTGGTCAACCTTGATGAGCGCAGCTCAATGCGCCAAGGCTTGCAGCGGCTTCTGCTGCTGCGCTCCTTTGTGGCCGCCAGTGGCCTTATTGGTTTCTTACTATTTCAAACCCTCACTAATCTGCAAGGCCCCGTGACTTTTATTTTGGGCATCGTGCTGACTGTATTTGCATCAGTGATGTTTGGCCTTTGGAGACTGCGGGCCGCCAGCTTGATTAGTAACGCCGAAGTTTTTGGACATCTGCTATTTGATGGCTTTTTCTTGGTTGTACTGCTGCTCAACACTGGCGGGGCTAGTAACCCTTTTATCTCCTATTTATTAGTGCTGTTGGCAGTTACCGCCACTTTGCTCCCAAAACCTTATGTAAATAGTTTCGCCATAAGCGGTATCGCGATTTACACGTTTTTCATTTTTCTCGATTTTCAAAATGATCACCAGCCGGATATGAACGCAGCGGGTCAGGAAATGAGCTTCCAGCTGCACTTAATTGGAATGTGGGTGATTTTCGTAGTAAGCGCGATTCTCATCAGCGTTTTTATCACTCGCATGGCAAGCACGATTAAAGTCAGAGAAGCGACTCTTGCAACAGCTCGAGAAAATGAAATACGGAACGAGCAGCTGGTCGCCATTGGAACATTAGCCGCAGGCACCGCACACGCTTTGGGCACTCCATTATCAACAATGGCCGTGCTCCTTACGGAGCTGGACCGCAGCGATCTAAGCGAAATGAACATTGAAGATGTAAAAGAAGATATCTCTTTGTTAAAACAGCAAGTGACACGCTGCAAGAATTCCTTAGGGGAACTTACCCGCTACTATAATAGAGACAGCAACGAATCTGATCTTCCGGTGTTACTGTCGGTATTTACCGATGAGGTCAAAGATTACATCATCAATATCCACCCTACCTCAGATGTTAATTTTGGTACTAGCTGTGCACCCAACACAAAAATCGCATCAGATTTGAGCTTAAAACACGCCATTATTAATATAATTGAAAACAGCATAAAGGCTGCTAATAAAGAGGTTCAGGTAAAATTTAGTACACCAGAATCTATAAGCGGCCAGCTCGAAATAGCCATCAGCGACGACGGCCCAGGGATCCCATCTGAAGTCTTAGAAAAAGTAGGAGAGCCATTTATATCCATGCGAAAGGAAACCATGGGCATTGGTATTTTTCTTGCTAATGCTGCAGTTCAAAAACTCAACGGCACCATAGAGCTATTCAATCTCAAGCAAGGCGGCGCTAAAACATTGATTAAGCTGCCGCTCTCTGATGTGACCACAACATGAACAAAAAGCAAAAGACGATATTGCTAGTGGAAGACGACGACGTATTTTCTCGCGTCATCTCTCGCGCTTTGGTTCATCGCGGTTATGAGGTTTTCTATGCGGCGCAAGCGGACTCTGCAATAGTCCTTAACGAGACTGAGGCCTTGGACTATGCGATTCTAGATTTAAACTTGGGAGGACATACTTCTCTTAAGCTCATCCCGGTATTAAAAGAAAAAAACCCAATCATTAGGATTTTAATCCTCACCGGCTACGCAAGCATAGCAACCGCCGTTGAGGCCATTAAATTAGGTGCAGATAACTATCTTGCAAAACCCGCTAATGCCGATGAAATTGTGTCAGCGTTGGTTGAGAAACCAGCGGGCGAAGCACCCTCGCACGATTCGAACGCCACCATGGAACCCATGTCAGTACGTCGTTTGGAATGGGAGCACATACAAAAGATTCTGATGGAAAACGACGGCAACATTTCAGCCACAGCGCGGCAATTAAGAATGCACCGCCGCACCCTGCAGCGAAAACTCCAAAAGCGACCTGTCGCCAAGTAAAAGTTTATTACATTGGCGAGTGGGGCTGCTACTTGTGAATCAGCTAGCGGCGAGTCAACGGCGCCATCGTAAGATGACGACCGCCATCTAGCATCATTGTCTCCCCCGTAACTATCTGTGAACCTGTGATAAAGCTCAGAATACCGTCGGCGACGCTTTCTGGGGTAGCTGTTGCACCAAGGGGTGCATTGCTGATATTAAAGTCCATGACTTTTTTATACTGCTCCTCTCCCAAGCCTTCCAGCAGCCAATCACCAGCTATAAAGCCGGGGCAAACAGCATTAATGCGCATTGAGGGACCTAGGGCTCTAGCCAGTGACAGTGTCATAGTCACCATAGCGCCTTTGGACGCTGCATAAGCTACTGAGCTGCCAATACCCGTCACACCCGCGGTAGATGCCACGTTGACCACCGCGCCACCGCCTTCGAGCTTTTTCATAGCGGGGGCAACAGCGCGAATCATTTGAAAGGCACCAATCACATTGACTCCGTAGATACGTTGAAAATCGGCAGCATCTAGCCCGTCAAGATCACTGTGCTCCACAAACTTAGTGGTTCCCGCGTTATTAACAAGAATATCGATACGCCCCCACTGGCTCAACGCCGCTTCTGCCATTGCACGACAATCAGCATCCTCAGCAACATTACCTTTGACAATAATGTTCTCTCCTCCCACAGCTGCGCAAGCGGCGGCGGTCTTTTGGGCGCCTGCTTCATTGGAATTGTAATTTATGAGTACCCGGCAGCCTTCAGATGCCAGCAGCTCAGCAGTTGCGGCACCTACACCGCTGCTGGAACCTGTCACAATAGCGACTCTATCCTGTAAATTTTTCACTCTATGCTCCATCTAGGTGTATCAGTAATTAATAAAAATGGCTTATAAATTTGACCCGTAAAAGTACCACAGTTTAACTAAAAATCCTGCCTAGAAGGATCACCGTTAGCTGCTATGAGTCGATTGGACATAGTCGTTATATTCATTGCATTCATCCTTCAGATGGTTACAATACGTAACACTTTTAATAAAGCACTGCCCCTTACAAGCGTTATAATGTTTTTTGGCGCAATTCACGTAATCCGTTTCAATAATTAAAGCAAAATAGTCAATACGTTCTAGAATCTGACTTGTGGAAGATATCGTATTGGTAATCACTTATTTGATCAAAACACCTAAGATCTAGTGATTTTTAAAGAATTAGTATTACAAGGAGATTTGAGTGAAAAAGCAGCAATTGGTAGCAATAGCCATCTTCGCAGTGGTTATTCTTTGGATGATAGTCCCTAGAGAGACTGACCGCAGCAACGCAGATTTGAGCGGGCCAACACGCACCATTCAAGCGATCTCAGAAGGGCAAGCGGCCAGCGAAAGTCCCGATATCAGTACCGTCAGGGCAATCCGTGTTTTTCCTCAAAGCTACAATAAGAAAATTCTTGTGCGCGGCCGAACCCAGGCTTATCGTCAGGTTGAAGTACGTGCCGAGGTTGCTGGACGGGTAGTCGGCGAGCCTATTCCCAGGGGCGCAAGGGTCAAAGCAGGCGACATTCTTTGCGAAATCGCGGAGGACAATCGTGGTGCTAATCTCTTAGAAAATCAAAGCCGCTTGGAACAAGCTCAATTCGAATACGACGCTTCGGCGGACTTACAAAGCAGAAACCTTCAGTCAGAAGTCGCTGTTGCTCAATTTAAGGCGGCTCTCGATTCTGCCAAAGCTGGCGTCGCTCGCGCTAATCTCGCGTTGCGCAATACGAAGGTTGTTGCACCATTTGATGGCGTGGTGGAAATGAGAGCTGTCGAAATGGGCGATCTGTTAAACATTGGCGCTGTCTGCGCTACTGTTTTAGACGATAGCCCTATGTTACTCGTCGGACTTGTACCAGAGCAGGATATAGCCTCGCTCGCAGTGGGCTCACGGGTCAATGCCCAACTTCTAACAGGCGAGATGATAAGCGGGAAAATTACCTATATCGCGCGGAACGCGGATGATATTTCTAGAAGCTATCGCATCGAAGCGGAAATTGATGTGAACGAGCACAATCTCCGGGCTGGGGTCACTACTGAAATTCTTGTCCAAGCTGAAAATCTTCAAGCTCACCTGATCCCTGCTTCAGCATTGAACCTCGATGATAACGGGGCTATCGGCGTCAAGCTGATCGATGACAGAGGCAATGTTAGTTTTAGCAACGTCAGCATCGTTGGCGATAATACGGGCCTACTTAATCCAGGTATTTGGGTCACCGGTCTCAACGGAAATGTCAATTTAGTAACGGTTGGTCAGGAAATTGTATTTCCAGGGCAGCAAGTTGAAAGTAATTTTGAGTGGTCTACTAACTAGCCACAAGCCCCGAACCAGGAGTTATTATCACAATGACAAGTTATATTGATGCAGCCATATCGAGAGCTAGAACAACGCTCAGTATATTTGTAGCAGTAATGCTGACAGGGTTTGTCTCATACCTATCTATACCGGTTGAGCTATATCCAGATGTTCAAGTACCCATTATCGTGACTACCATAATTCATACCGGTATCTCTCCGGAAGATGCCGAGAGACTGCTGTCAAAACCTGCCGAACTTGAGCTTAAGACTTTGGATGGGATTACATCTATCAGCTCGTTTTCTAGTGAAAATGCTGCAACCATAATTACCCAATTTGATATCGATTTTGAATCGCAGTTTGCTCTTTCCGAAGTGCGCGAAGCAGTTAACAGAGCAAAAGCTAGGTTCCCTCAGGAAACAGAGGAGCCCATTTTTCAGGAAGTATCAGCGGCTTCAGCTCCTGTCGTCACAATAGCAATCGGTGGCGAAGGCGTTTCGGAACGCACCCTGCTTCGTATTGCCGAGAATTTGCAGCGCGAAATAGAAATACTTCCACCGGTTTTAGAAGCCAATATGGTTGGCAACCGAGAAGAACTATTAGAGGCTGTCATAGACCCTGCAAAACTTGAAACTTACGGCATTCCTAACAGCGCTATCATTCAAGCGGTAACCAACAACAATCGTCTAATTCCAGCTGGTCAGGTGGACACAGGTCAGGGCAGTTTCTCGATTAAAGTGCCAGGTTTAATTGAAGACGCCAATGACCTGTTTGAACTACCACTAGCGTCAACAAGCCTGGGAGTTCTTACTGTTTCAGACATTGCTGATGTCAGACGTACATTTAAAGATGCCACACGATTCTCCTATGCCAACGGTTCAGCCTCAATATCTCTTAACGTACAAAAGCGCAAAGGGGCAAATCTGGTCGAGGCCATGCAGCAGATTGATGCCGTAGTTCAGGAAATTCGCCCTAGCCTGCCGCCCGCGGTTACTCTCTCCTACATCAATAATACGGCGCCATTGGTGATTGAGCAGAATCTTGGTCTACAGGGCAACATGGCAACCGCTATGATTTTGGTTTTAATTGTAGTGATAGCCTCTGTGGGTGTTCGCTCTGGTTTAATTGTTACTTTAGCGGTTCCTTTCTCCTTTTTCTTTGCCTTCATTATTATCAGGCTGTTGGGTTTCACCTATAATTTTATGGTGATATTTGGCCTCTTGTTAGGATTAGGTATGCTGATCGATGGCGCTATCGTGTTGGTCGAATATGCTGACCGGAAAATGGCTGAAGGTTTAGACGCCCACGAAGCCTACCGTGAAGCAGTGAAACGAATGTTTTGGCCCATCTTAGCCTCAACCGCGACTACCTTAGCCGCATTCCTGCCCATCATGTTTTGGCCCGGTGTCTCCGGTCAGTTCATGAGCTATTTGCCTATTACCGTATTTGCCGTGTTGATTGGCTCGTTGTTTTACGCTCTTCTGTTTGCACCAACCATCGGCGCATTGATCGGCCGCTCAACAAATGCGAGCAACTCCCATTTAATCCAATTAGAGAAAGGCAATCCCGAAAAAGCCAATGGCATTACCGGCGTATATGCCAAAGTTCTCAGTATTGCCGTGAGTATGCCAATCATCGTGTTTTTCGGAAGTATTACCACTCTAGTCACCATAGTATGGGCTTACGGCCAATACGGGAAAGGAGTAGAATTTTTTACCAGTGTCGAGCCAAGTCAAACTCAGGTTCAAATTTTTGCACGTGGTAATTTTTCACCCACTGAGGTGCGGGATATAGTGCTAGATGTCGAAAGCAGAGTTACTGGAGTTGGTTATTACAAAGCCATAGTGACTCAATCTGGCGCCGGCCAACAACTTGGTGGTGGTCAGCAAACCGCGCCAGATCTAATTGGTAGTATCTTCATCGAGATGACCGACAGACGTGAACGAGACCTCAATGGGTTTGAAGTTGAAAATCGCTATCGAGAGGCTATTGCCAATATTCCAGGTGCTCGTGCTGAAGTCACCTCTATCGAACAAGGTCCTCCAGTAGGTAAGGAAATACAAATCGAGTTATCTGGCGACAATCTAGATGCCTTATTTGCTGAAGCAACTCGCATACGTAATTACATGGAAACTGAAATGGGTAACGACCTCATCGATATCGATGACACCGCGCCTGTTCCAGGTATTGAATGGGAGATGGTCGTTGATCGCGCTCGAGCTGCCATGCTTGGCGCCAGCATGGCTGAAATTGGAACGGCTATTCAGCTGATGACCAACGGCATACTCATGGGCGACTACCGACCAAATGATAGTGAAGAAGAAGTTGAGATCAGGGTTCGTTACCCTGCCGAGTACCGCGGACTTGCGCAAATGGAAACGATACGAATCAGCACTGCAAACGGCCCAGTGCCTATTAGCAGTTTTGTGACTAGAGTTGCCAGACCAAAGGTAAGCTCTATTCAACGAGTAGATGGAAGCCGAGTGGTCTACGTTAGAGCAAACCCAGCGCCTGGGATCGTTGCCGATAACAAGCTGCAAGAGCTAGCCGTGTACATGGAAGAGAACCCTCCGCGCCAGGGAGTCGCTTATATCTTCCGTGGTGCCAATGAGGAACAAAACGAGTCAGCGGCATTCTTAGGGCAGGCCTTCTCACTCGCAATGGTTTTGATGGCCATTCTTTTAGTGACTCAGTTCAACAGCTACTATCAAGCGCTGCTTATTTTATCTTCAGTATTACTCTCCACCGCTGGGGTATTGCTTGGTTTGTTAACCACAGGACAAACCTTCAGCGTGATGCTAACCGGCATAGGAATAGTGGCACTGGCAGGGATTATCGTTAACAATAATATTGTATTGATCGATACCTTTAATGTGCTGCGTGCCGACCATCCCAACTGGACGATACAAAAAGCTATCGTGACCACTGGAGTGCAGCGCTTGCGACCAGTATTCCTAACCACCTTTACAACTGGCTTTGGTTTGCTGCCACTGGCAATGCATGTGTCGGTAGATTTGATCGGAGCAGAGATTGAAGTTGGCGGACCAATCACCTCTCAATGGGTGAGCCTAGCCTCGGCGATCGTGTTTGGACTTTCTTTTGGCACAATCCTCACTCTGATAGTCACACCAGCCATGCTGGCCTTGCCTGACAGACTGAGAGAGCTTATTGGCAAACTACCTAAGTTACCAACACGAACTAAGCCACAACTTAATACCTAAACAACGCCCTAGCCGCGGCTTGTCACTTCGCTTAAGCCGCGGCTTTTTTAATCGCTTCATAACTAGAGCAACCCTAGGTCATAGCTAAGCAATAGCAGAGTTAGATAATAGAGACAGCTGATTCCAAAAAAAACATTACACCAGACCCCTGCCACTTAAATAGTTTACCTGCCCGCAGCCGCACCTACGAACCAACTCGTTTTAACTCCACCGCGTTCTCATGCCCTAGTTCTCAGGCTAAAAGCGAACAGCCACTATCTTTTGATAACCTCAAAATGCTCAGACCTTAAAAAGACTGCCGCGATACAAAACATTGCCTTGTTATCTATCACCACGTTAGCTGTTGCCTCATTATTTGTATCCACAATATCAACAGCCACTCACCTCCATCATTGCGTAGCTAAAACTTTAAAGCCGCTTGCCTATCCCCGCCCCCTAGCTCTCCCTATCTTGACAACCCCTAGCTCTGCTTACTGCCGAATGGACACTCATGCCCTAGCAGCGCGAAGATATTTAATAATTTCCTCAATGGAAGAAATTAGTGAAGGGTGGTTGAAATACTCAGCAGAGTACTCTCAGTGCAAATTAAAAATACACCTAACAATTTATAAAAAAAAGACAATTATCTATGACCTGACATCAAGCGCTAAAGTCCTAAGCCTATTGAGCCACGGGCGGAATTTATGTCCGTCACTTGCAAACCATTTAGGCCATTTCTGACTTAGAAGATGATCGCCCTTCACCGCTTCAAGACAGCTTATTTGATAAGCCGACGGGGAAAAGTAAGCTAGCCTAAAAGAGCTTGAGAAATTCAGCTTCTCCGAACGGTGTACCTACCATTACAAGCTCACCCTCTGAAGGGAGAACAGTGTCCGGCGAAGGATTAGTCACAGTTCCTTCATGGTTATCGATACCGATAATGCTACATTTTGTACGCTGGCGAATATTAGCCTCTGCGATGGTTTTGCCGGCCAATTCCTTAGGAACCGGAGTCTTAAAAACATCAAGCCCCTCGGCGATCATTAATAGATCACTGCGCTGAAGTAGATTGAACAAAGAATTAGAGCCCATAGAAGAATAGGACATCACAATATCGCAGCCAGCCCGGTGAAGCGACGCGACGCTTTGCTCAAAAGTAGAACGACAAATAATTTGAATATCAGGCCTAAGCAGGCGACACAGAATTGTCAGGTAGATATTAGTCTCATCATCACGCGGGGTGATAATGACAGTTGGCGCATGGTCGATTCCTGCACGCTGCAGCACCGCCCTATCCGATGCAGAACCGTGAATAACCTTATCAGAACCTCTAACCCGCTCTTTTAGCTGTTCGACAATAACGTAGTTAATGCCGCGCCGCTGAAGTGAAACTGCGGTTGCGCGGCCGACCCGGCCACCGCCGATTATTAACACAGGACTCGTTTCTGACGATTTTCCTGAGCATTGGAAATTTGCGTCAAATTCGCGCAGCTGAGCAGTCGAGCCGGCCAGCAAAAGGACAGTATTAGCCTCCACAACGCTCTCCTGCTGGCCTATTTCAAAATTTCCGCGGGCCCAAAACCCAACAATGCTCACGCTAGTCGCACGCTGTGCCTCGTTGTACCCTTGGCCAACTAATGAAGTCCGTGCCGCATCTACTTCCGCAATCACCAAGTCATCGATGCGACCAACAATATGGGTAAGTTTGTCACCACCGATAGCACGCCTAGCAAGCGCCTCAGCGATTAAATGAGTCAGATCCAGAACTCGATTACAGCCAGCCAGCTTGAGAACATCGATTGATGTTTCTTCTCTGGCAGTGGCGATTATCAGCGTCTTATCTGTTATCCCTCTTGCTGTAAAAACTACCGACGTATTAATAATGTCAGAGCGGGTGGTCGCCACCATCGCGGCTCGCTCAACACCTGCTCGAATAAACGTGTCAGGGTCATTTAGCTCGCCGTGGATAGCGTTAATGCCTTTATCGTTAAGAAGCAAAACATCATCGAGCTCGGGCAGAACTAAAACATAAGCGTAATCAAATTGAACTAGCTTAGAAATCAAAGCCGTTACCACCGGGTCGTAAAATGTCAAAATTACATGATCATGTATTTCATCGGCGATCGTCCGGCGGACACGACTCGCCGCACGGGACTCCATCCAAGGCTCATAAAAAAACTCTATAAAAGTAAAAGGCAGCAGAACGAGCATGTAAATGATTCCAGAAAGTAGAACCAAGATCGAATAAAGTCGCCCGAGGTCCGTGACAAAGGAAATGTCACCGTACCCTAAGGTAGACATGGTTGAGAGGGTCCAGTAAAACCCGGAGATAAAAGAGTGCTTCTGACCCTCGTAGGCCATTAGTAATTGAAAAATAATGGAAAAGCTCGTCACCAGTGTGCCAAGCGTGAGAATAAACCTTAACAGCGCACGAGAGTTACGATCTATTAGCTTTGCAGACGTCCGTTTCAATAACTGCAAAAAGTATTTCTGAAAAGACAACGCCCAGGCTGGTTTGTTGCCGTTACTTTCTTGAGAATTCAAAATATTCTATCCAAATGGGGAGACCTAAGAACTGGAGACTACCTCGTTATTACTCTCTTGCATACTTCAGAAGCTGAAGTTCATAAGGTCAGTTTTCGCCTAGTTGAATGGACTAGAAAAGTGATGACCGCGCAAGTGCGGAGGAACTTAAACATGTTAGTCGCAGAGCGCTAACGCTGGGGAGAATAGAGATTAAGCGTGGACGATACCGGGGATACATCTCCCACAACTGCGGGAATCTAAAATGAATCGGCTAGTAATGAGCCGCCGCCCGCTCGCTGCTGCTGCAGAACAATGGCCTTGCTCATCTGAGAATTTAAGCGCAACTGTTGTTCAGTAATCCTGATGCTTTCATGGAGATAGCCGAATTTAGGATCGCTGTGATCTAGATTTTGTTCCGCCATTGCTAAACGGTCTTTAAACAAGTGATAGGCTTCACGTAAATGATGAACCCGATCCTTGCCTGAGGTGAGACTAAGCGCATTCACGTGCCAAGCGGATACTTTTTGCAGGCCTAACTCTAGTCGCGGGTCTTTCTTATCGAACACCCGACGATGGAGAAGTTCGAGGTAAGAATAATGATCATCTACTGCCTGCCAATTACCAAGCTCCATCTCACTGTAAATAATGAGCTCTAGCGTTGGAATCTGCGAAGCGCTATAGAAACCCTCGTTAATACGAGAAAGCTGCCAGGATTTTGCAAGCAAGACAAGTGCCGACTGATGATTGTCTGCTTCTTGAAGTTGCCGGCCTGTCACTCTGAGTGCTTCGGGGAGCTTGACATTGTAGGCTCCAAATTTTTGTATAAATGATGCTAGAAGTTTTTCAGGAGACTGCAAATGAGACTGCGACAACTCGAGAACGAGATCATTGCTTGGCGCGGAAGCTGTCAATGTGGTTGCCGCTAACTGCTGACCAAGACACAAAATAGGAGTGAGTAAAAGGCTGAGTGCAAGCGCGAAACATCTACTCGCTTTCATGAATAGTTCGGGGAACTGCTGTGTTTTTTGCTCGATAAACATCATCAAAATGCGCTCTAGTTACATTAACTATGGCGTATTAGTTCAGCTTTATCAATGGATTATGTGACTTATTTTTCAGTTATATGACAATACTGTTACATTGTAATTTTTATTACTGTTATTTTTCAATGACTTATTTTTTAATGCTCTTTTTTGGTGCGCGTAATATGAGTGTTGCCAACCATGCCAGTGACACACCAAAACCGACTAGAAAACCTCTCGATAGGCCATAGTGTCATAAAACTCTTCTCATTAATCCCGCGTTATCTGTAGGTTCTATTTGCGATTACCGCCTCAGCAAGAATCAATATTGCAGCCAAACAAAGAACCCACCACCAAATTCTCTGAGGTCGCTCTAGCTCTGCCACTAGCTGTTCAGTCTGAACTTGTTTTGATTGCACCGGGCTGGTATCCGGATTAATGATGCGGTCGTAGAGGTTCGACACTGGCTTCTTAGCCAGATTGGACTCCCCCGCCAATACATTAATCGAGTAGTTAAGTGGATTACCGTTAATAGTCGCCTTGATAAACCCTGGTTGGCGCGCGGTGATCGAATAGCCGTCACCCACAAACTCTAGCGGCTTTCCATTTACATCAGTCGCCGAAATATCAGTGCCGGCAGGTGCATTGCCACCCAAGGTAAAACTAGTGCCAACCTCGAAGTCTCGTTTAATGTTTTCAGCCTGCGCCAGATGACGGAGGGTTTCATGAACAAAGGGGAGGAAAAGCCCCTGTAGGGCAAGATTATTCCATTCTAAATCAAGCGAAGATGCGAATATCAGTGTTCTACCTGAGCCCACCGCTCGCTCAACCAATGCAGGCTCAGCAGAATCGAACTGCATTAAGACATCGGCTCCCTCAACTGGCGCTATACTCCAATGATTCTCGAACCTAGCTGACCATTCATTGCCTAGAGGTCTCAATATAGGATGGCGGCGATCGAAGTCTGCAATAACCAAATAATCATCTCTACTTAATCCCTGTTGCTGGATAAGGGCAGGCGCTATGTCAGCGAAAAGTGCATTAAAAGATTCAGCTTGAACGCGATCTGCTGGCGCAAATAGAACACTTCCCCCACGCCTTACATAGTCAGCAAGCGCTTGAGCTTGTCCACTATTTAAGCTTCCCACATTCAATAATACCGCCACATCGGTTTGTCTTAATGCAGCAGCACTTAGCACCCCCGGCTCAATAGATTCCAACTCAAAAGGCGATTGAAGTGCTGCGCTAACAGCCAGCCCAAACCAATGTCCCTCATCATCAAACCAATTATCAGACGCCTCACCATTTACTAAGAGCACGCGAATCTTTGGCAATACGTCCACAGTGAAATAGTTCACGTTATCCACCGCAAAGCTGTCTCCGGATACGCGAACCTCGCCGGTATAGGACCCTTGCCCTTCAAAGTTGGCATCAAAGGTCACCACCGCCTCGGATTGGTCACTGAGATCGACAGTCTGACGATCGATAATTTGATCATTGATCACCAAGGTGACATCACCTGTGGCTAAATAGGAAGTACCTGTCGATCTAACTCGGGCAAGTATTTTTTGACCTGCGGCATCTTCCAGAAGCTGCTCTGGGGCACGCAAATCAGTCAACGCTAAATTTTGAGATGATTCTTTACCAACATCCAACCCGCTAAAAGTGACACCTGGAGACAGTTTCCAGCCATCATTAATCTCATCACTAGCGGATGCTTGAAAGTCTGACACCAGATAAACCGCTCTATTCTCAAAGCGAGAAGTCTCCAACAGCTGATCCGCCAGTCTCAGGTTAGGCATAAACGCGGTGGCGCCAAAGCCGGCCTGCTCCAAGCCTTCAACAAAAGAACTGAGCCTATCAATATCCGTAGTGAATTCTCGAACTATTTCAGCCGTGTCAGAAAATGCAATCAAGGCTACTTCGTCACCGGAGGTCATATCGGAAAGTATGTCCAGCACTGATTCTTTCGCAAAGGCGAAGGTATCCGCATACTGCATACTCATAGAAACATCCAATAAAATCACAGCAGATTGAGGGTCTGCATCCAACAGCCTAGCCACAGCTTGATTGACAAGCGGCCTAGCAAAAGCAACAACGAGTAAAATGATCAAAATAGAACGCAGCAGCAACAACAATATTTGTTGTAACTGCTGAAACAAGACGAGCTTTTTTGATGTCTTCTTCAAAAACCGAATAGTACTAAACATCAGCTTCGGCGGCTTTTCTTTCCGAATCAAATGAATAGCAATAGGAATAAGAGCAGCCAGCAAACCTAATAGGAAAAGAGGAGTCAGAAATACCATTAGAAGCTCTTTGCTCGCTTGGCAATATACGCAGATAAAGCCGAATCTAGGGGCTGGGATGTATTCATTAGACAATAATCCACGCCACTGCTTTGGCATTGCTTTTTACAATAGGTTAAAAACTCGTTTAAGTTTTCCAAATAAGCGTCTCGAATAGCCGCAGGAGAGGTGATGTAGGACTCGTTGTTTTCCATGTCAACAAACTCGGAAGCTTCATTAAACGGGAAGTTAATCTCGGCATCGTCGAGCAAGTGAAAAGCAATGACATCATTGCCCATGGCTCTCAGATTCTGCAGGGTTGCTATTACTTTTTCCTCATCTTCAAGCATGTCTGATATGAGGATAACCATACTTTTCTTGTTTAGCGTGGCAGCCAAATCGGTTAA
>MDTF01011868.1_pt1 | contig 14700 bp, 12 predicted proteins | sample 811191 | NCBI WGS metagenome assembly MDTF01 (sample SAMN05326649, study PRJNA326480) | marine metagenome | isolation source: seawater | place: Southern Ocean | collected 2011
TGGTTTTTTTAATTTTGGTAAAATTCCCAACCTAAAACTAATTATTTTATCTTTTTTTAAATGTAATATAGTTTTAATAATTGTAGTTTTAAGACCAGGGAGTGTGTAATCAAGATAAATTGAACCTTTTCTTATTTTAAAAAATTTAATTAATTGATAGAAATAATTAATTTTAATAATTTCTATATTTTTATGAATAAAGATCTTGTTTTTTTCAAAGTAATATCCCTCGTTAATATGAAAAATTTGAATTTTATCAAAAAAGTCCAAATAAGTTTTTAGACCAAGTTTGTAAAAATTTCTTTTGTCCAATGGTATAGACATTAAAATTTTAAGTACTTTCATCTGATTATAAATAATCTATTTTTATTAAATCAAAAAAATCTAAGATTAATTTATGCATTAATTATTTAATTGCCAGAAAACCCTCAAAACAACCATATTTAAATACTGTCATTATATCTTTAAATCCAGATCTTTTAAGAAGTTGAATATTTCCTTGTGTTGAAAATGGTTCCAAAACCCCTTTTAAAGATCTTGATTTAGCCATTATTTCGTTTGGATTGAAACCTTGAGACAATTTAAATTCACTGTATGTTTGGGTAAGAATATCTTGAAACCTTGCATCGCTACCTCTTACTTTCTCAATAAAGAAAAAAGCACCCCCCCAATTAAGTGATTTATAAATTTTATTTATAATCATTTGCCTTTTTTTTGGTGAAATGAATTGAATAGTATAAAAAGAAGAGATTATACAGCTTCCACTTAAGTCTAATTTAAAAATATCATCATTTCTAAAGGATATCTTTTTATTTTTGTATTGTTTTTTACAAAAAGTTACCATTTCTTTTGTATTATCAATCCCTATAAATTTTATTTTTTTTTGATTTGTGTGATGACGAAGATATAGTTGATTAAGATATGTCCCAGTTGATGAACCTAAATCAATTATTTTAGCATTATCTTGTAAAAAAAAGTCACTTAATTTTAAATATAAATCGTGTGTTTCTAAATATAATGGAATTGATTTTTTAATATGTTTATCAAAATGTTTATAAACATTGCCCTTAAAGTTCCAATTCGAATTTTTTTTTAATATTTTTTTATCAACTTTCACTTTTAAAAACCTTTAATTTTTTCAATACTTTTTATTTGATCTAAATTAGAAATTCCAGCTAACTTCATTGTTATTTTAAATTCATCTATTAAATTTGATAAAATAGTATTTACACCAATATAACCACCTGCAATAATACCATAAGCTACTGGTCTACCAATTCCAACAAAATCTGCACCTAAACTCAACATTTTTAAAACATCTGTCCCAGTCCTAACCCCTCCATCTGCTATGGTTACTATTTTTTTTGGTATTACAGATTTTATTCCCTCTAAAACTTCGATAGAAGTGATATCAGTTTCTAATGCTCTACCTCCATGATTAGAGATCCAAATACCATCTACTCCCAAACTACAAGCTTTTCTAGCATCTTGTTTTGATAATATTCCTTTGAGTATAATTGGTTTTTTAGTTAGTTTTCTAATATTTTCTAGATCTTTCCATAAAATAGGACTGCCAATTTTTTTTCTATAATAGTTTAGTGGTTTTTTTTTATAATGTTTCCTTGCATCATAGCCTTGATCCATTTTATTATAACTATAAGGTCTTACAGGTGAGTCAACTGTGATGGCAATACAAAGACAACCATTATTTTCAGCATCTAGTATTGATTTTTTAATAAAACTGAAGTCGTTGTCTAAATATAAAGAAGAACAAAGAAATTCCTTATTTTTTTTTGGATTAATTTTTTTTAAAGTATCTGCAGAGTTATTAGGGAAAAAATAAGGAACTTTATTTTTTTCTGATCCTTTTGAAATCAAATGTTCGGCCTTAATATCAAATTGATTTAACCCACCAACTGGACTTATTAATATTGGCGAGGAAACTATTTTACCAAAAAAAATTTTTTGAATATTTAGCTTTAAAGTATTGTTTAAAACTCTTGGAATTATGCTAATTTTTCTGAAAATTTCTCTATTTTTGATTGTGGTATGTCCATACTCGGCGGAACCATCTAGCCACTTCCATACCATAGGCTTAATTTTTTTTCTTGCAACTTCAATAACTTCTCTTGAGGTTCTAAATTTTATCATCTCTTACTTTCTTTCCTAAAAACTCAATATGGTATGTATGAGTAAAATTGTATAATTTTGCTATCCATCTTTTTTTAAAATTTAAATCATAAAAGCCTTGTGCATTATATTTATCCACCCTCGGTTCTGCTCTATTTATGCTATAAAAATAATTTGAAGTAATTCTCTCAATATGTTCAATATAATAATTTTGCATTTCATTTGCCATCTCACCTATAGAAGTAGTATTTATAATTAAATCGAAAATGTTTTCTTCAAAAAGCTCCATAAAAGGTTGGGGTAAAATTATAAAATCAAATTTTTTTACATCATCAGAAGTTATATTAATTTTATCTTTAAAATCTTTTACTGTGCCTATTTTACAATTAGGAAAATTTTTTTTTACAAAATAATTGGCCATTAAACATACTTCAGGGATCTCTATTATAACCATAGTAGATTTTTGATAAATATTTTTTAAAATTCTACTTAAACCACCATAGCCACCACCAAGATCCATTATAATGTTTTTTTTACTTGTATCTAAATCAGTATGAGTCAAAATTTGAGAGGAATAGTAAGCATGTCGTAACACTCTGTGTGTTAACCTCTGATTTCTATAATTTAAGCATATGTTATTTCCAACAAAACTCTCGGACGCCATTCTTAATATACCAAGATCTGTATAAGATGATAATTTATGGTAAAGGTTTATCAAGCTTAAGGATTTAATTTTGTTTATTCTTTTTGATTTATTTTCATTCAAATAAGTTTGGTCGTGTAACAAAGCTGCTTTTGTTTTAAAATTATTTCTAAAATTTTCTAATGACTCAAGGTTTAATCTATTTTTGTCTAAAAAAATTTTTTTAAATTCCTCCCTGCACGATATCCACCATGGAGAATCTCTAAAAATATCTTTTTTATCAAGTAAATCTATAGAGTAAAAATATTCATCCTCTAGTGTTGAAAAAAAGTCTTCAGATAGTTTTTGATTCAAATTTTCAAATATATGAATAGGTTGTTGTGGCCAAACAATATTTGATTTAGGATTTGTGTCTTCATTATTACTAGAACTTCCGATATTAACATTTTTATCTAAAAATTTATCAAATATCAGAATTGAAAAAATATTAGACACTATTAAAAAGAATCTTCCTAAAAAGTTATAATAAATAACTGAAGATGGTGGTTCTTTAAGCAATAACATCTTTTCGGAAAAAATATTTGTTTTATTGTTGTAAAATATTTTTTTTATAGAAATATAAATATGCAATAATTTTGCAGAAGGTCTATGATAAGAGTGTAAAAATATAAATTTTATAAATTTTATCATTTTTTTGAAATTAAAATAGCTAAATTTAATATGCAGAAAATAAATTTGGCTTCTGCATTAAAAAGTTTTTTTTGTTTTAATAATTTTTCAACTTGCCTCATGTTAATAAAGCTATTTACTAGACTATTCTGAAATAACATATCTCTAAAAATTTTACTTTTTCTATCAAAAAATAGATCTAAATCAGCATAAAAACCAATTTTTTCTCTAAATTTTAAAATTTCATCAGGTATCATGTGTTTTAAGGAGTCTCTTAACATTGATTTACCAAACCCATTTCTAATTAAATAATCATCTGGAATTGAATTAACAAATTCATAAAGTTTGTGTGATAAAAAAGGTGATCTATTTTCAATTGAAAAAAACATAGAAATCTGATCAGAACTTAAAAGTTGAGGAGGCAATGTATCTCTAAACATATCTGTAGCTAAACCATTTCTAAAAAAATTTTTAGAAAATTCAATTTTTTGATAATCTATATTTAACTTTTTGTTTGAAAGATATTTTTCAATTTCTTTTTTTTCATGAAATGAGGGATGTTTACTACTTGATAAGTTTTTATATTCCTCTAAATTAGATAAAATATTTGATCTAATAAGTGGTTTTACATGTGTTTCCCAAGACTTATAATAATAATTAAACCTCTTATTTTTTATTTTAGATATTAAAAAATTCATATGATGCGTGTAATAGCCTCCAAAAATTTCATCACCCCCAAGGCCACTCAACAAAACTCTATATTTATCATTTTTTATTTTTTTATTTAAGTGTGCATAAACCAAGTAAGAAATTGAACTTAATGGATAATTAGTTTCAGCAACTATTTTTTCTAAAAAATCATAATTATTTAATTGATTCATTTTAATATAATCTATTTTTAATGAATACTTTTTACACAAAGTGTCTATTCTTGGCTTTTCATTATAATTTGGGTTTTCAGAATTTACAGAATAATATTTTAATTTATTATTACCTTTAATTGAATGAGCTGAAATAGCCGTTGAATCTATTCCACCACTCAATAAACAGGCAATAGGAAAGTCAGCTCTAAACCTTTTTTTAAATTCTTCAGTGATTATTTTCTTAGTTGTTTTAACTGCCTCTCTATAACTAATTTTTTTTTCTGTAATTTTTTTTGTATTTTTCCAATATTGCATTAACTTTAAATTGTTATTAATATCCACTTTTAAAACATGTGCTGGTTTAAGTGTGTTTATTCCTTTTAAAAAAGTTTTGTCATCCAGAAATAAAGACTTAAAGCCGTTAGCAAGAAAACTATAAACTTTCTCTTCATTATATATTTTTTTTTCTTTGGATAATGAAATGATGTAATTAATGTCAGAACCAAAATAAATTAAATCTTTTTCAACTTTGTAGTAGAGTGGTTTTTCTCCAAACCTATCCCTTGATAAAAATAAATTTTTTTTTTTTTTATCAAAATAAGCATAAGACCACATACCATCCAAATCATCCTTTGGAATATTTTTCTTGATTTTTAGATATTTTAATAAAACTTCAGTATCAGAATTAGTTGCTAATTTTTTTATATCTAGTTTTTTTTTAAGCTCCAAATAATTATAAATTTCACCATTAAATGAAATTATTGAGTCTTCATCTTCCATTGGTTGATTTGAGATTTTTTTAGGATCAATGATGGAAAGTCTGGAGTGTAGAAGTATTAAAGTTTTTTTGTCATATCTTTTGATTTTATAATTTTGTGAATCTGGCCCTCTTCTCTTCATTTGTTTTAAGCAATTTAAAATACTTAAATTACTAGGAACTTTATTTTTAGGGCCAAAATAACCTGCTATACCACACATAAATTAATTTATTCCTTTGCCGTAAAACATATAAAAATTTTTTGATTCTTTCAATTTAGTGAGATCTGTTGCTATGAAATTATTTAATATTTTGTTTTTTAGCTTTTTTTCATAATTTAAACTAAATTGCTTTTTATACATATAAACACTAGGTCCTTGAAATTTAAAATTATTTAAATCTTTTTCTATCCAAAATTTTTTATTTCTTGATCTATTTAATAAAAAGGTCATTGAATTTTTTGAAATTCCTAACCATTCACAAAATAGATCTAAATTTTCTATTTTTTGACTTTCATAATATTTAATTAAGTTAACACCTTCATGTCGATTTAAGCGTCCATGTCTAATTTCTCTACAAACATGGTCAGTTATCTTTGAATATCCTCTTTTAAATATTTTAAGTTTGTCATGAATATTCATATAATTGAAACAATCAATATGGTCATAAGTATCAAATGTTCTTGGAAGCTTTGCACTTTTAAAATTATATTTTTTAATCATCATTTTGTGCTGTGCTGTTGGATCCCATCTAATATAATTTCCTAAATAAATTCCACGGACACCGATCGAATGAATTTGTTTATCATCTGGATATCTAAACTGCCAGATATCCTCTTCTTTAAGTTCATTTTCAAGTTGAAGTAATTTATCTGCTTCTATTCCAAATAAATCATGGTCCTCTCTATATCTTCTAGTCATTTCAACTTCGTGTTCATGAGAAAACATTCCAACTTGTTCTAAACCTTGATGTGCACCCCAAATTATCAAAGGTACTTTGTATTTAATAGCAGCTTCTAATGGGAAAACTGAATGTCCCGCTAGTATATGCCAATAAATATTTTGATATTCAAAAAGAGTATGTTTAACAATTTTTTTTATAGAATTCATGTTTACATTTTTGCTAATTATATCAGCATCAAATTTTATTCTTAGATTTGCCAAATTACTAATTCCTATTGGTGTATTAAAATATTTGTTATAATGAACTAATAAGGGATTTAAATTTAAAATATTTTTTACAATGTGAACAATATAATGGCTATCGTTTGACCCTGAGACTGGCACAATACAATCGTATGTTTTTCTAGATTTAGATTTATAGGGTTTAATTAATTTTTTAAGTTTTTTAATCCTATAATCCCAATTTAAGCTATTTTTTTCATCATGTATAATACAACCTGAGCACAACCCTTGTTTATCAAACGTTATACCCAAAGCATGTTGGCTTGAATATAAACACCTTGTACAAAATTGAATTTTATTATCTTTCATATAAGCAAATCTTATTTGTAGTTTGCACCTCTTGAGAATTCTTTACTAAAGCAAGATTTAATATTTTGTATTGCGTGTTCAGCATAATTCAAAGTATTACCAAATCCCAGTGCTGCAACTCTTTTGTCTTTGGACAGTTTTTTTATCTCTTTGTATCCATTTATCCCCCCATATAAAATAAGAGGCACATTATAAGTAAAATGTTTTAAAATATTACTTTCAAAACCTTTTTTTAAACCTTGGTTTTTGTAATCAATTATTAATAATTCTGAAAAAAGTTTTTTTTCAATTGCTTTTAAAAAGTTATCTGGAATTTCTTTTTCTTTATTTTCTTTGTAATCATAAAAAAGAATTTTATTTTTTTTTTTGTTTACAGATAAAGGCATGCTAATAATTACTGATTGTGAACCTAAAGTTTCTGAAATTTTAATTAATTCGGTTAAGTCATTATCTACGAGTGTTTCAACAACTATTCTATCAGCTCCTAATTGAATTGTTTTTTGGGCTTCTTTATTACTTGAAATTCCACCAGCATAAACCAAAGGAGTTTGAATTTTAATTTTTTGTATTTTGTGTAAAAGATCAAAGTCAGGACCTAAGTTATTTATCGATCTATCGATTGAATTGACTAGAATTTCATCTGCTGACCATCTATCTAGATTTTTAATAATAGATTCAGGAGTTCCAACTGGTAAAAATTTTTTGTACTCAATAGATTGAACTACAATATTTTTTTTTACAATAACATTTGCAATAAATCTTTTTTTAAACATTTATTTGCTCCAAAAAAAATTTAAAAAAACTAAGTCCAGACTCTTGACTTTTTTCAGGATGAAATTGAACACCAATAGTATTGAGTTTTTTTTTATAAGCTAAAAATTTTTTTCCTTGAAAATTAAAATAAGCTGCTTCTCTTGTGTAATTTTGGTTTACATAATACTGATGTTGAAAGTAAAAATCCTGTTTATCTAAAAAACTGAAAACTGAATTTTTCTGAAAGTGTACTTTATTCCATCCTATATGATGATTGGATGGTAAAATTTTTGTTTCTCCCTTTATTATCTTTAATCCTTTGGTTATTTCTAACTCTTCAGATTGTTGGGATAATAATTGCATTCCTAAGCATATTCCTAAAATATTTTTTCCTTCTAATGATTTTTTTTTTATAAAATCTACAATATTATTTTTTTTTAATTGTTTCATAGCTGATGAAAAAGTTCCTACACCAGGAAGTATAATAGCTTGTGCTTGTTCTATTGATTTTCTTGTATTATTTACCTCTATTTGGCAATTAAATTTTTTGAGAGAGCCTATAATAGAATTATAGTTTCCTAATCCATAATCTAAAATTAAAACTTTTTTTTTCATATTATAAACCTTTACCCACTTTAAACTTAGGCAAGTACTTTCTGCCTGTTTTTTTATTATTAATTGTGAATAGATCCTGATTTACAAAGCCTGAAACTGTTTTCCAAAATTCATTTTCATCAATTTCTAAATAATTACAAAAATTTTGTATATATTTTTTATCACATGCCCCATCATACTTTTTGATAATTTTTTTTGCTTCATCCCTAGAAATAGTTTTTTTTCTAATTTCATAATTTAGATAATCAGTTACTCTTCCATAGCCAAATTTTAAATACTTAATCATCTGATTTATTACCACCCACTCTTCATCTAATGCCATTGCTCCAAATAAATCTCCTGTTTTTGAGGCTTTCTCTTTTCTCAAATCTAATCCATTTAAGACAGCGTGTTTTGCATTATCTGTTATTGACCAGTTTTTAATGAACCATCCAAGATATATTATTTGAATATTATTTTTTTTGAACTCGTCAATAGTGGGATATGTGTAGGGTATTAATTTCGACTTATCTTGAACAAATTTAAACATCCAACTTAAATCACAATTTTTTAATGTATTCGAATTTCTAAGAGAATTACCATCGTATTCTTTTTTTTTAATCGTTCTTTTGTCAAGTATTTTACCATTTCCACCCTCCCCCCATAGTATCAAGTTTATTTGATATTTAATTGCGATTTGAGGAAGTGATGAGTGAAGAGCTAATTCTGGACCTCTTAAATAATTCCCATCATAAAAACCTTGTTTAAGAAATTTTTTCCACGTTTTTGGTCCTGGAGAAGTGGTAATTAGATCAAAACCAAGATTTATCAAGTTAGACAAATTTTTTGCGCCAAGTTCAGTGCATTGTTCAGGTGGGTATGAACAACATACTAATAATGGTTTTAAGTTTAATTTATCCCTAACCCATAGTGCTTGTCTAGTACTATCTTTTCCCCCACTAACTCCTATTATACAATCATACTGTTTGTTTAATTTGTTTTTTTTATTTACCTGGATTAAATCTTTTAAAATTTCTATTCTATCTTTTTCGTCATAATTTTCGCTAAAGTATTCTGAGTAAATACATGTAGAGCAAATTCCATTTGAGTTAAATTCTGCTCCCGGTCGTGTGCTTGGTTCTAAACAATTTTTACAATATTTCATAAATTATATAATCTTTTTCAATTTCTGCTTAAATAATTTATTATTTGGATTATAAATAATAATCTCTTCAACTGTTTGTTTAATATAATTTTTCCATTTTTTATTAGTGAGTTGCATGACTGAATTAATTTTTTTGTTTAATTTCTTTTTATTTATAGTGGTAGACCAAAAAGGTCCTTCTTTCTTAAAGCTCTTGCTATAATTTTTGTATGGAAATATTTCTGGGAAACATACTCCTCTTATATTTTTTGATAATGCCTCATATCCAAGAGTAGTATTATCAAAAACTACGAATTGTGCATTATTAATAGTCTCGTAAGTTTGTAAGGAATTTTTTTTTGGTAAATAAATCCAATCATCATCTTCATATACTTCTCTATATTTTTTTTCAAAATTATCTCTATGTTTTGAAAGCATATATAGTTTTAATTTTTTTTCTCTACAATACATCTTTAATAGTTGGAAAATTTTGTAACCTCTCAAATTTTTAAAGTTTAAATTTCTTGTAATAGGTATCGAAGCTATAAAAAGTATTTTTTTAATTTCACCTTCAAAATTTTTTTTTATTATATTATTATTATTTTTTATACTACCTAAATTTGTTATTTCACTATTAATAAAATTTCTATATTTTACTGCGTCATTCTCTCCAAGTACAAAAGTATTGTCACACTTAAATTTATAATTTTTATTTTTTTTCTTAAATTTATTGATATAGTCATAAAAAATATTATCTTTGAATGCAATTTGAACACTGACATACTTTGCTTGGTCATAAATATTTTTTAATTTAAAAAAACCAGGATTTTCATCAATTACTGTTATTACTACTTTTGGTTTGACAAAATTAAAGTAATTTAATTTATAGTTTGTTTTAATATTTTTTAAGCCATTTTTAAAAATACTAAATAACAAAACATAAATATTAATTTGTTCATATCTAATATGAAATATTTCAAAAGATTTATTCTTAAGAAAAAAATTCAATTCGTCAATACTCTCATTATCATAAATTAATATTTTTGTTTGTTTTGGTTTATTAAAAACCCACTTTGTTACAAAAAATATCTGATGTAACAAATTTAATTTATTTCTTATAATAAAAGGGCTCATAATAATTTATATCAATTTTATTTAGAATATATGTAGTTATCGTTTCTATAGCTGGACAGCTTTAACTTATTTTTTTTTAATAAGCTGTGCACTTTTTTTCCTGTTTTTAATCGTAAGTCTATTTCAATTAATATGGATATATTGTTACTTTTTTTAAGAAAGTTAGTCATGCCTTTAATTACCTCTAACTCATTTCCATCAACATCTATCTTAATTAGATCTGGTTTTTTAATAATATTATTTCTAATTAGCATGTCTAAATTGATACCTAATGTTAGATACTCAATTGGTTTAAATTCATTTTTATTTACAGTTTTTATTCTTTTTTTGTTTAATTGATCATCAAATGTGGCTCCAGCAAAGCCTGCTATAAAATTTAATTGAAAAAAATCAGAAATTTGATTTTTTTTTGTCACTGCATTTGGGATTACTGTTACTAATTTTTGAAGATTATTAAGTGTGATATTTCTAGTTAAAATATCTAAATTTTTAAAAGAAGGTTCAAATGAATATGATCTAGCATTATATTTTTTCGAGTAATATATTGAATAAATTCCCATATTTGCTCCTATATCATATAAAATCTTATTTTTTCCTCCCATTGAATTCAGCCACTCGATTGTATCTGGTTCTTTAGAGTAAAAGGTTTTAGCTCTATAGTTGCAAATAGTATTTGGACAATAAAATGATATGTACTTTTCTCTCCCAATAAATATCTTCTTGCTTTTACTTTTATCAATATAATTTTGTAAATTTTCTTCCCAAAATTTTGAAATATTTACAAAGTCAAATAAACGTATTAATTTTACATAACAATATGTAATATTATTTAATAAAATAATTGGTATTTTTGCAATTTCTCTCAATAAATATAAAATTTTTAAAAACATAAAAATTATGATTGATAAAGATAATATTTTGGTTTGTATAAAAATCTTAAAACAACTCTATCTGTTAAAGCAGGACTAGATCCTCTGTGAAATCCAAACTCATCAAATATTATCATACCACCTTTTTTAAGCTTAATATCAAATGATGTAGTATCACCATCTTTTTCAACAAATTTAGTATTATCTATAAATTGATCTAGTTTATCTTTCCCTATCTCGATTTCTAATTCTAATAAATGTCTTAATTCTTTGTTATTCAATAATATTTCTCTCATTTTTGTAAGTTCTGTAAATCTATCTATCTTTATTTGTTTTCTTAAAACTAATTTTGAAATTGCTTTATTAATTTTATTACTTTTAGGAAGATAAGCTAAACAACCATTGTTATGATCAACATCAGTTAAATAAATAAAAAATTTTAAATGTCTTTGCCATTTTTTGTACTTATCAGGATTAGTTGATAAATTTATGGGTATATCTGCATGCCAATCTATTATTTTTTCATTAGATATTGGGGAAAAATAACTATCAATATGTTTTAAATTAGTTTCACTATTAAAATATTCATCGGCAATTTTTTTTAAAGAATAATTTTTAGAAAAGTTATTTAATTTTACACCTTGGAAAATTTTTTGAAATTTTAGTTTTAATAAATTTATAGCAAAACTTTTTACGTCTACTGGAAAATAACTAACTCTATCACCTTTAATTACTTTTTTTTCTCTAATTGTTTTTAGTTTTAGATCAATATCTTTAAGGTCTTCTTCTTTAAAAAAATTATCAATTTTACAAAAACCATTAGTGTTAATTTCACTTATAATCTTTTTATTAAAATTATACATATTTGTACTAGCTTGTATTGTTTTTATCATGCTATGTTCAACTATTGAACAATATAGCGTTCATTTTTTGAACAGTAAAGAAAATTGTTTTATAAATATTAATATTGAAGCCAAGTATTGTGGTAATTTCTTGCTAAATTATAAATTATTAGAGAAATTTTCATTTTTTCTATCACGCCTAAAAAGAGTTTTTTAATCTAAAATATACTTAAAATTATTATTTTAATTTAACTATTGATTGATTTTTAATCTCGTAAACTTTATCAAATATATTAAAATCTTTAATATCATGACTAACTAATATTATAGTCTTTTCATTATTTAATTTTTTTAAGGTATCAAATAGTTTACTGGTAGTGACAGGATCTAAAGAACTAGTAGGTTCATCAAAGATGAGTATTTCAGGGTTATTATAAAGTGCTCTAGCAATTGCAATTCTTTGTTTTTGACCTCCAGAGATTTTTATACCACTCTCTCCAATTGACTCATCTAACTGCTCTTTATTATTTTTTAAAAAAGTTGATAGCTGAGAAAGTTCTATACTTTTTTTTATATTAGTCTCTTTTATTAAATCATCTAATTGCCCATAAGCTATATTTTTTTTTTAAAGAATCATCAAGTAAGTTGATATTCTGTGGAACGAATCCTAAGTTTGATCTCCACTTTTCTACATCATTATAGATATCTCGATCATCAACAGTAATTTGACCAGAAGTAGGTTCAAGCAAACCCATCAATAAATTTAAAAAAGTAGTTTTACCAGACCCTGTTTTTCCTATTATTGCAATAAATTCTTTTTTTTTAATTTCAAAATTTATATTTTTTAATATTTCATTACCTTCTGAAGTAAATTTAAATCCTATATCTTTAAAAATTATTTTTTTTGTAAAATTAAATTTTTTTAATTTTATATCTTCTTTACTTAAAATTTTTTGATCTTTAAATAATTCAATATCATTAAATAAACTTGTAATTGCTGTTTCGGAATATCTCATTGATTGTAAGGCAACTAAAATTTTATTTACTGAAGGAATAATTTTTAGAGCTGAAAGAAAAAATATACCAAGGGTACCAAGAGTACTTACGGTGGACTGATTTTGCAAAGTAGAATAAATGATTATAAAAGATATAATAATTATCGCTACCATTTCGAACCAAATTTTTGGCATTCTATTAATAAATGACATTTTGTAACCCAGTTCTGAAACTTCCATACTTTTAGATTTAAATAATTTATAAAAATACTCACTCGCTCTAAAAATAATTATTTCTTGTAAAGATCTTAAACTCTCATTTAAAATTTTCATTGTACTTTTTTGAGTAGCAACAAGAGATTTTCCTAATTGAAATGTTTTTTTTTTTGTAAAGTAGTAGAAAATTATACTCGCAGACAAAATTATGATTATTACATAAAATGTTTCATAAGGTTTTATAACCAGAAGTAGCGAAGTTATTCCTATTACAACCATAATTTCTGTTATTAACGCACTGAGATTCATGATTGCACTTCCAAATATTGATGTTTCTTGGACAATCTTTGTTACAAGAATAGAAGAGTTATTTTTGAGATGGAATTTATATGGCCTCATTAAATAACCCTTATAAAGACGTACTCCTAGATTAAATCTAGTATTATATGCAAACTTATTTTCAAACCAATAATAAAAAGATAAAAAAATATTTTTAATTAAATATACTAAAAAAATAATACATATTAAAAAAATTATATAGTTACTTCCAAAAAAAGTAAAATTTATAAAAAAATTATCTAAATAGCTGATCGATTTTTCTTGATCAGTTAAAAAATTTATAAGCGGAAAAATAGAGGCAATTCCCAAAGTTTCTAAAATAGATGCTAAAAACATTAGAATAACTAGCTTTAAAAACTGAGTTTTTTCTTTTACCTCCAGCAAAGAGAATATTTTATTTATTGAATTTATCACTAATAAGTGCTCCTTTTTGTATTTAGTTATAAAGTTTTTATTTGTTTAAATTTAATTTTGATTTGAACATTTATTGTGAAATCATTTTTTTTAAATTGATGTAGCTATTTTCCAATCTAACTCAGTATTAATGGTATGTGAAGATTTTTGATCAAGTATATAATGGCCAAGAATATGTTTTTTTATTTTATTTCTATTTAAGTTTTTTTTAAATAGCCTGATACCGCCTATCGCTCTATATATTTCATCTCTTTCTAATTTTAAATTAGAGCTTTTATTTAACAAATCTAATGATGCACCATTATGCTTGTACATTCTATCAGTTTCAGCTCTTACACCTAATACCTCATCTGTTTTAAAAAATTCCATCATATAAACAAAACTATCTAGATCATTACTTTTTAGGAATGGTGTTTTATAAGAAATTTGAAACACATAATTAAACTTAATCTTTTTGGTTTTTGCATATTTTAAGGACTTTTTAATTGTTTCATCTAATGCAACGTTTATTCGACCTAAACTTAAATTTCTTTTAAATAATAAAATTTTACTTTTATATCTTTTTTTTAAGAAATCTAAAATTTTTTGATCTGTTGACGTTACCAATACTTTTGAAATTTTTTTAGATTTTAATAAAGTATCAATTGTCCAACAGCCAAGTGGTTTGTTTTTTAATTTTTTAAGAAAATAATTATGAGGATTAATTTCATAACCTCTAACTGCTAATACTGCCAAAGCTTTTTTTTGTGATTTTTTTTTAAAACTGTTTATTTTAATTATCTCTGACCTTGTTTTAATAATTTTTTCTTCATTTTTAGTTAAACTCAAATTGTGCTGTCTATAAA
>MDTF01017792.1_pt1 | contig 14688 bp, 11 predicted proteins | sample 811191 | NCBI WGS metagenome assembly MDTF01 (sample SAMN05326649, study PRJNA326480) | marine metagenome | isolation source: seawater | place: Southern Ocean | collected 2011
CGTATTGGGGTACCTTTTATATAAATATATATACTATACTACACTATACTTAATTAACATTATAAATCTATATATTAGTATATATTACACTATTATATTATACTATTATTATGCTATGTTATTATATTATGTTATTAATATCACTTATTGGGTCTATTAACACACTACTAAGTGTTAAAGCGTATATATAGATATTTTATAGGTTAGCTTAGTAGCAATATCAATTCATTCATTCAATATTGTTTCATTAGGTGCTCTAAGCTTATGTCTTATAACCTATATCACATATACAAAGCATAATAATATTTCAAACATAAGATTATATTATCAACTTATTAAGTAACCCCGTTCCTCTTAACCATTACCAAAACTAACCTTCTAGTCCCCTATATACTATATTGAATGAATATCAACTTCTCATTAAGTAGGGTATATAAGTAGTTTAAAGATAGGTAGACAGGTTTTGATCAATTAATAATGAGATAAAATAAATATCTTGGATAGCACTTATATATAGTAACTTACTTATAAGAAGGTGGTCTATAAGAAGTTTATTTTATCTCTCCATAGTCTCGGTCTAATTAAGCTCTCAATCTAGAAGGGAACATGTATATAACAGTTCTAATCAATTGGTTAATACCTACAACAACACCTTAAACATAATTACATAAGGTTTTAATAAAATAACTCTCTTAAATTATTCCAATGGAGCTTTGTTTCACTTAATATTTAATGCTAATAGAAACATACTGTTTAACCTATCTATATATATTTAACAATTAAGGATATATTAATGAACCCATGTATACAATATCAAAGTTATATCTAGTTAATATCTATAGAGCCCAAGTAAGCTAAGTTTTTGGTCTTTTAAAAGGTTATTCATTCATAATGATGGATCTATCTATACTTAGAGTTGAAGTAGGCTCTTTCATAGATGTTGTTGGATTATTCCTTTTTGTAAGTGTATACTATGTTATAATCCCTCTTATTTCTATATAAAGGATGGTATAAACAATAACATTAAGTTAATTGATAATAACTATAAAGCTTTTCTAATAAATTAAGCTGTGTCAGAAAAGTATACCTCATTATGCTCACTAATTACTTTAAACATTACTTTAAATTAAACTTATTAAGCCGAACAAGCCAAAACTTAGCTACTACTTGAGCAAATAACTTAGGATCTTTTGGATTACTTAACCCTTTAGGACAAATTTTAGGCCCTTTAGATACAAAACCCAATTGAAGTTGAACTATAGCTGCAAAACCTAACCAATCATGGGATAAAGATGCATTTACCTCTTGACTTAAGAACAATGAAGTTAATCAGGACTCAATAACAGATCTTCCATATAATATTAATATATTAGTAGAGGATTTGCATAGTGATATAGAATTAGATGAGCTAGATAATGAGATAACGAATTGTCAACTTGTTATAGACCAAACCCTTGTTTGAAAGCAAGAGAGTGTAGGATATAAGTTACAACGAGATTCTTCTTGAGATATTGAATTTGAAACTAATGAAGAAGACTTAGAGCCTGAAACCTTAGTTTTATCTGAAACATCTAACACTTTAGAGCAAGAAGATATAGAATTAAAAGATCAGGATCCTTGATGATTCCCTTCGGACTTTGAAACCGTAGAATCCACTTGGGCTTCTAATAAATCATTATTTCATGAACGAATGGCTCATATTAAAGGCAACTTAGGAACCCCTTCATTAGTTTCAGAAGGACAAAACCCTAATCAAACCCAAAGCAATTGACTTGCATCGAATACTAAAGAAAACTTTGCAAATCGGCTTAAAACTAGTCAAAAGATTGTTTGACAATATGGATTAGGTAAAAAAGGTCTTCTTGGTCGATATTTACCTCCATTTACACATGGTTGAAAGATTCGATCAAAGAATATTCTAGGTTCAGATTTATACGCTAAACTAAATAAACGAATAGGTTTAAATGTAATCTCTACAGATAAATCAATTCCAACAATTTTTGCAGGACAACAAGGAATGAATCATGGAAATATTAAGAAATGAACATTAAAAGAACGTTATAGTCAAATAAATGCTCAAGTATTCTCATCAACTGCTTCATCTGGGTGTATACCAGCAACAACAAGCCAAAAATTTGATCTTTTAGTATTATCAAAGAACTATTTCATACAAACAGAGAAGAAATCTATATCAGGTACATCACTTTATTTTAAAAATCTAGCCTTAATTTGAGGGTCAAGAGGAGATAACTTAGGAGTATTCCAAAATAAAGCCTTTAAAGCTCGTCCCCTGGATGAATTTAGCGCTTGATTCTCTTGTTCTATTTTACCTTGAACAACCTCAGTGCAATTAGGGATTTCTGTTGAAGATTGAACTCATACCCCAAATAGCTTTAACCCTATGAGAGTAAAGACCTTATCAACTTCAAAGGTAGAACAACATTATGAAACTTTACATAGAATTGTAGCTAAATAGAGTAAAAATCACTTATATTAACTAAACCTTGGGTATATAGCTCAATTGGTAGAGCAACGGGCTTTTAACCCGCAGGTTACAGGTTCAATTCCTGTTATACCCAACTTAATTTATGTTATTTAATTATTTTAATAGTTTGCTCCTAAACTTATAAAGATTAGAAAAAGTCTAATGACCTGCTTCTAATACATCATTTGTATATACAGACATTAGAATTACGAATACACCTGCTTGAACGAAAGCTACCATAATTTCTAGAATATTAATAACCATTACAATTCCTAAAGAAAGAGAATGAACAATTAACATAAATCCTCCTAAAGAGAATACAAATCATACAAAAATAGTAAGAATTTTTAACATACAATGACCAGATAAAATATTAGCAAAAATACGTAATGCTAAACTAATTAAACGGAAACTATAAGCAATAAGTTCTAACATAATTACTCCAGGAACAATAGCAAAAGGACATCCTTTAGGAAGAAACATACCTAATAGATAAACTCCATGGTTTAAAAATCCAATTAAATTAACTCCAAAGAAAGCGATAAAACTAATTGTGAAAGTAACAATAATTTGTGCTGTAATACTATAAGTATAAGGGAATAATGCAATAACATTGGCTCCAAAAATAATTAAGAATAAAGCAAAGAATGCAGGAAAATATTTCTCTCCTTTTTTCGCACCTACAATCTCACAAATAGTTGAAAGAATGAAAGAATAAAAAATCTCATAAACAGATTGTCATCGAGTAGGGATTAATTTAGTCTTATAGATAGCAAAAGATAAAACTAACTTAAGCATCACAAAAGTTAAAATTGTAATCATTAAGAAGTTAGTAAAAGAGTTTCCAAACACAAGATTTCCTTGTAAAAGAGCCTCTACTCATGATTTAATCATAAGTAATACTCCATCTAATCCAGTAGCTCATGAAGACATATTATTTGTTGAAATAGCTTCTGCTCCAGGAATAAAGATTCCTCCTTGTCCTTGTCATGGGAAGATTGTTGCTATAGCCATACCAATAAAAGCAAAAGCCATACCGATTAGCGCAGAGATCATTCCACAAACATATCCAAGTGGTCCAGAAATAAAAAGATATCCTGCAAGAATACCTTTTCCAATAAGTAGTCCCATAGCAGCTAGAGGGAAGACAAGTCAAGTACCAAAATTAAATCAATTTAATGTACCTTGAGCAGCTCCTCATCCAGCTCGTCCAAGGTCAAATCCAGCTTCAAGTCATTGATATTGATTAGGAATTGTTCCAGCAAGTACTTCTGGTGCATATAGATATGCAGGAGTAGTAGAATTTAGATCTACTCAAGCTTGGTGATTTCATGAAGTTAATCGATCAAAATGGTCAGCTCCTCCTGCAAGGTATACTCATTCATCTTCACCAGTCATTTCAGGAAATAAGTTAGCTAAGTCTACTGAATTAGGTCCAAGTCCTGTATACATTTGTGCTGTAAACGGTAAAATTTGGAACTGTTCAAGAGGCGTAGCTAAAACAAAATCATTAAAGATTAAGTTCATTTTATGCTTGATTATATTATATTTATGCTCAAATTAGAGAGGTTTATTAAAGATAATATAAGCTTCGCCTAAATAAGATATTTTAATTTATCTATTATAGAGCAAGTCCTGCTGCTGCATTATAAGCTCAAACTAGAGTAATTGATGGATACATTCATAGAAGTGAAATAAAGAAGATTGTAAAACCTAAAACAAGACTTAATTCCTTTCCAGGAGGATTAATATCAAGTCATTCTTTTTCTCCATCAAAATAAGCCATTTTAATACAACGTAAATAATATACTGCACCAATAACATTCATTACAATTGCTACGAATACAGCTAAATAAAGTTCACTATTAATCGCTGCAAAGAATAAATACATTTTACCTACAAATCCTGCTAAAGGAGGTACTCCAGCAATAGAAAAGAACATAAAGGCAACACTAATCCCTAAAATTGGGTTTGATTTAGAAATTGTTCGGAATTGGAAAATCCCTCGAAGGTTACCAAGATCATTCTGTGATAAAATTATCATTTGACGCGATGTATAAGTATCTTCTAATGTTATAGATAAAGCAGTAGAATTTGAAAAGAAAGCTTTTTTCTCATCTTCATTATCTCGTTTTCAATTATATGTTGAAATACCAATATCTGTAGAAAGATCTCTACGACTACTTAAAGCTATTAATGTTGCAAAAGCATTTAATGTTATAACTAAATAAATAGCTGTATATAGAAGTAAAGATTGTAAACCTTCAGTAGTTCCGGCGCTTAATCCTAGAAGTATATAACCTACATTAGCAATTGCACTAAAAGCAAATAATCGTTTTAGATCTAATTTTTGCATTATTGCACCAAATGTACCAATAATTATAGAAGCAATAGCAGATAAAAGTAAAACACGTTGTCATTCCATACTAATATCATAAAATGTTAGATAAAATAAACGTGTACTTAATCCAAATACAGCTAATTTTGGTACTATAGAGAAGAAAGCAGTAACTGGAGTAGGTGATCCCTCATAAACATCAGGAGCTCATATATGAAATGGTACTGCAGCTAATTTAAATAATAAACCAGCAGATAGAAACATAGAACCACCAATCATTCCATAAGGAAGATCTTCTCCTTCAAATCCACCTGCAAATAATTGACCGCAATCAGCAAATGAAAGGGATCCAGTAGCTGAATAGATTCATGACATACCAAATAGAATAGTTGCTGATGAAACTCCACCAAGAATGAAATATTTTAAACCTGCTTCAGCAGATAATAAAGATCGTGTTTTAATTGCAGCTAATCCATAAAGAGGTAAACTTATTAATTCAATAGATACATAAGCAGTAAGGAAATCATAAGAAGTTAAAAGTCAACAACCTCCAAGTGTAGAGATTAAGAGAAAGATTACAAATTCAAAGGAGTTTATTTTCTCTCGAATAAGGAAATCTCTACTTATAAATATTACTGATGTTGAACAAATTACAAGAATTATGCTTAATTTATAAGAAAAATCATCGAAGATCATATTCCCTCCTAGAAATAAGAATCCAGGTAGAGAATCTAAACGAATAGAAAATAATCATAAACAAAGGATTAATAAAAAGATTCCGTGGGCTAATGTAGTAGATAATAATACTGGAGATCCTAATGGAGCTGATGTAGAAAATCATACTGCAAATAATAATAACCCTAATAGCGAAAGTAGGATAAAGACCTCAGGCATAAACCCGGCTCATCCAAGAAAATTCGATAACTCTTTCATTGTTTTCTGCGCATAACTTATTAAGGAAAGAACTAGTTTAAAATTATATTTAATTAACATAAATTTCAAACAATTTTACCTGACAGGACTCGAACCTGCGACCTAAGCCTTAGAAGGGCCTTATTCTACCAACTGAACTACAGGCAATTTCAATTAAATTTAAGAGGTTTTTGAAGATAAATTCCCTTTTCCATCTCAAGTTGCTCAAGCTTCTTCTGAAGTTCGAACTTGTTGATCAAATAGGTCTTGATGACGAACATTTTCATATTTAAATCCAGTAAGTGTAATTACAATAAGCATAGCAATTAAAAGAATAACAGAAGATATAACAAAAGGAAATACACCATCAGTATATAATACACGACCTAATCCTTCTACATTAGTAACACCATCTAATAAAGAATATCATTCTACATATGGTTGATTTCAAATATGAGCTTCAGCTGGATGTAAAATAGAAACAGATTCAAAAGAGGCAGCATCTTGTCCAGCTAATACATATAAAGAACTAGCAGCAATTAGAGCAATTAAAGCTCCAACAGGTAAATATTGAACTTTAATATTTTCATAAGTAGCATATTTAACATTTAACATCATAATAACGAAAAGGAAAACAATAGCAATCGCTCCAATATAAACAATAAAGAATATAATTCCTATAAATTCTGCTCCAAATAATAAAAGAAGAGATCCAGCACTAGCAAAAGATAGAACTAGAAACATAATAGAAGTTACTGGACTTGCTGCAGTTACTACCACAAATGAAGAACTGAGAGTAAGGATTGAAAAGGCTCAAAAGAATAATTCTTGAATACTCATTTGTTTTTATGTCTTTAAATCTATGCGTAAAAGATGATTCAAACTCAATCAATAGTAAAAATTGTAGATAATTCTGGTGCTCAATGAGGTCAATGTATTCGTGTTTTAGGTAAACCAACAAATGCAACAGCCACTATTGGAGACCTTATTATTATTTCTATTAAAAAAGCACGACCTTTAAAAAAAGCTAAAAAGAAGGATATTTGAACAGCTATAATTGTACGTACAGCTAAGGAGAAATCTCGAATATCAGGAACACAAATCCGATTCAATGAGAATGCTTGTGTACTTGTAGAGTCTAAGATTAATCCTGAACCAATTGGAACCCGTCTTTTTGGACCTATTCCAGGAATTGAATTAAGAAAGGCTAAACAAGCGAAATGTTTATTATTAGCTCGAAAAGTAGTATAAATATATAAATATAATGTTTATTAAAGATTATATTTAGTCAATAGAATCAAATTATTACTGAAATAAATATTATTTTACTTTATAACTAGCTAATTTCTGTAGAACTTGAGTGTCAGAAGATAGCTCATTAGAGTTAACAGATGACGATACAGTATCTTGAAATCGATTTTGAACAGCTGAATATAGACTTGATCCTGCAACAACCTTTCCTTCGAAAGATCCTGGATAAGCAAAAATTCCTGTTTTAAGTTTGTTAGATGAAACTAATCCATCTTTATCTGCTGAATCTCGAACTACTGACGAAAGATGTTTTCGAACAACAATTACTTGACCCACAGTTGGGAGAAATAGTTTAACTAATAATACAAGTAATACAATGAATAAGATCATTATAGGGAAAACTTGTGTAAGTACACCAATACTTTCTAATGCTGGCATTTTTTATTCTTTTATGCAACAGAATTAATATAAAAAACACATCTATTCAATTAGACTTTAATAGCCTAATTTATCCTTTTTTCATGGAATTTACTTGGTCTCACATTAATAAAATGGGAATTAAAGGTCCTAAGTACATAATAAGAGTTCCAAAAGCAGAATCTCCTCCAAATTGTGATAAAAGGGACATTACTAGAAGTGATGTTAAACCTAATAAGAAGATATATGCATATTGAAAGATTAATCCAGATTGACCTTTTTGGACAACTTGAGAAAGAGTTCCTACTTGATGTCGAAGACCTTCAGGACCAATTTGTTCAAATACGAATCCATCAAGAACTTTATATGTAATATTTCGCCCAAACACCATAATGTTTACTAAAAATACTTCATCATATACTTTATCAAAATATCATTTTTTATTTAAGAAAGCAAATACTATTTGAATATAAGGCATAAATAATACTATTAAGATAACATTATCTAGAACCTTATAAATTAAATAAGCTAAAAGTGCTCCAAGCATAGTCATACAGAATGGTAATCATTTAATAGATAGAGCTAATATATGTGGTTCTAATCCTAATGATGTTGTTCAACCTGAATAAAGAGCATTTCCTCAAAAAGGGGTTCCAATTCCAATGGTTAAATCTGATCCTAAATAACCAGAGAATAAAGATCCAATAGCTAAAGGTAATAAAGCATAAATAACAATAGGTGCAGGATCATGAAGATGTTCCATTGATGATCGATGGCCATTAGAATTATTTAAGAAAGTTAAATAAATTAAACGCATTGAATAGAAACTTGTACAAAGTGCAGCTAATACACCAAGTCAAAAAGTAAAAGATCCTGTAACTTGATAATGAACAGCAGCAAATTCTAGAATAGTATCTTTAGAATAAAATCCACTTAAAAAAGGAATTCCCATTAAAGCTAAACTTCCAAGAATCATTATAGTATAAGTAAAAGGTAAACCAGAAAGAAGTCCACCCATACGTCGCATCTCTTGTTCATCGGCCATAGCATGAATAATACATCCAGCGCTTAAGAAAAGAAGAGCTTTAAAGAAAGCATGATTTGCTAAATGAAAGAAAGAAACTGTATATTTTGATAATCCACAAGCAAATGCCATATAACCTAATTGACTACAAGTTGAATATGCAATAACTTTCTTTAAATCATTTTGGAGAAGACCTGTTGTAGCAGCAAAGAAAGCTGTACAAGCTCCTATAAAGGCTACAATCATAAGAGCATTTGGTGCAAATTCAAATAAAGGAGAACATCGTAAAATTATATAAATTCCAGCTGTAACCATAGTAGCAGCATGAATAAGTGCAGATACAGGAGTAGGACCTTCCATTGCATCGGGTAATCATGTATGAAGACCAATTTGAGAAGATTTTCCTACAGCTCCAATAAATAATAAAATACAAATACATGTTAAAATATCTACTTCAAAATTAAAGAAAGTTATTGTTTGACCAACATAAAGCGGTACAGTTGCAAAAATTGCTTCAAATTCTAATGTTCGAAAGACTAGAAATACTCCTAGAATACCAAGAGCAAAACCAAAATCTCCAATACGATTCATAACAAAAGCTTTAACCGCAGCTGCATTAGCAGTTTTACGACCAAATCAGAAGTTAATTAATAAGAATGAAGCTAATCCTACACCTTCTCAACCAAAGAATATTTGAAGAAAGTTATCACTTGTAATTAATGATAGCATAAAGAAAGTAAATAAAGATAAATATGACATAAATCGAGGTCGATGAGGATCATGTGCTATATAATCCACTGAAAATAAATGAACTAAAGAAGAAACAAGTGTTACAACAATTAACATACAAGCTGTTAATTGATCAAATTGAAACCCTCAATCAGCAATGAATACTTCAGATTCAAATCAAGATAAAAGTTTAATAGAAACAGGTGCTCCACAAATACCAACTTCATAAAAAGCAATACAAGATAAAAAACAAGCTGTTATTACTCCTCCTGTTGTTAGAATACAAGCTCCTTTTTGACCAATATAACGTCCAAATAAACCTGCAGCTGCAGACCCTAATAACGGTAAAAATACGATTGTCAGATACATTTTATGTATAATCTTTTTTAAGAAACCTATTATGACAAAAAAGAATAAATCTCTTTTTGTATAAAATAAAGATAATATTAAACGCAGTGTAGACTAAATGGCAAAGTCCTAGGCCTCATGACCCTATAATTCAGGTTCGAATCCTGACACTGCCTATTCCTTTTTGCTAGGCCAAGTAGCATAACGGCAATGCAGGAGATTGCAAATCTCTTAAAGACAGTTCAACTCTGTCCTTGGCTTTATAAATTATTTTGGCGATTGTAGCTCAGTAGGTAGAGCACTAGACTGTGACTCTATAGGTCGTGGGTTCGATCCCCACCAGTCGCCCATATAGAAACAATGTAATAATTAGGGCACCTTTCTTTTAATCCTTATAAACCAACAAAGGCAAAAAATGAGCATGTTTAAATATCAAGCAATTCAAGAGCTTAAATTAGAAAGACTTATAGGAACTTCTAAAGATAAGAACTTTAAAATTCAACAACTTCTTAAAGCAAATGAACAACGAAATGAGCACTTTATTAAATATCCTCATCCTACTATATGATTAAAGAAAACCCATGAAAATAATAATAATATTCTATTGGATCTTAAGAAACATAAACAAGGTACACCAAAACTAGTCTCATTAGCACAAGATGTTCAAAAGCAATCAAATTTAAGAATCCAAAATTGAACTTATCATGCTCCACTTATAACAGAAGAACCTCGACAAATGCTTGATGCACATCCTGCATGAATTGATCCAAATGATTTACATCCTCAAACACAATTCCAACATATTCTTCTTTCGGAAAAAGAGGTTAATAGAAAGACACGGTTAGGGAAATTTCAAAATCGATTTAAGAGTTAAAATAGTTTAAATTAGGGCAAATGGCAGAGCGGTTGAACGCGCAGGTCTTGAAAATCTGTAGGAGCAATACTCCTCGTGGGTTCGAATCCCACTTTGCCCTTATATAATATTGGAGAGGTATCAGAGCGGTCAAATGAGCTGGGCTGTAAACTCAGTGCTTCGGCTACCTAGGTTCGAATCCTAGTCTCTCCAAATTTACGGGATGTAGCATAATTGGGAATGCACTTGCTTTGGGAGCAAGAAATTATTGGTTCAAGTCCAGTCATCCCGATGTTCTTATTTATGACAATATAGCTTAGTTGGTAGAGCATCTGATTCATACTCAGAGGGGCAGAGTTCGATTCTCTGTTTTGTCTTATTATTAAATTATTCTATTTAGGGGGTGTAGCTCAGTTGGTAGAGCACCTGTCTTGCTAACAGAAGGTCGCAAGTTCGATTCTTGTCTCCTCCATTCTAAATTTAACTAATTGTAAATATATTAGGGCGAGTAGTTCAATTGGTAGAATACCGGTCTTCAACACCGTTGGTTATAGGTTCAAGTCCTGTCTCGCCTGTTTGAAAAGAAAGACTTTATAGCTCAGTTGGTAGAGCATACGACTGATAATCGTAAGGTCGATAGTTCAACTCTATCTAAAGTCAAAAAAGAGGAATAAAATACTTATTTAACTTAAAGCTACAATAAGGTTTATCATGTAGAGCGGGTAGCTCCTGGAATATTTCCATTTAAGAGTAGACGACGAGTTTCTTGTCTCGAAACCCGAAGAGTTTGATTAATTGACCGTGCACGGTTTGTTCGGAGACAACGATTTTGAATCTGCGTTTTAGAAGATAATTTTCCTAATTGTTGGAAGGATTTTCTATATCGAATTCAGTCTTTGGACATTAGAATAGGACCGAAAGTTATAGATTTGGTTGAAATGGAGGTATTTTTAAGAAGAGTTTGAAGGATACGATATTTTCCTTCTCCTCCACTTGTAGATACTTGAGTTTTAATAGTTTTAATTTTAAGGGCTTTCATTTTAAGTTGTTTTTGTTTTTTCTTTATGGATAGTGGGCTTACGCGTAGGCGCAAACTCTCCAAATCGATGACCGATCATATCTTCTGAAATAGTTAAAGGAATTCAATCTTTTCCATTATGAATAGAGAATTTTAAACCCACAAATTGAGGCAAAATCATTGAACCACGAGCTCAAATTTTATGACGTCGCTTGAAGGTTTCATCAAAATCATTAAAATTAGTAGCATTAGAAACATCAGGGTTAATACGTTGTTTAATTTCATATTGAATTTGATTACGAAGGTTTCAAAGTTTTCGTTGAACAAATGGTCCTTTTCAGATAGATCGCATCTTTTGCGCCGATCAAGAATCTATAGATTTAACCTTACCAAGATCAAGAGGGCAGAAAAATGACATCTTGATTACTTCTCTTTGTTATTGGAACCCCATTTATTGGTTGTTTATTTTGTTTCTTTATAAATAATGTACAACATGTAAAAGAGGTAGCCTTAGCAACATCATTAATTACTTTTCTATCTTCATGTTTCTTATGAGTATTCTTTCGAAATGATTTATCACCGAATCAATATCAATTTTTAACAGAAATCGAATGATCATCAAGTTGAAACCTTCACTTTTCTTTAGGAATTGATGGAATTAGTCTATTCTTTATTATTTTAACAACTTTCTTAACCCCAATTTGTCTTCTTTGTAGTTGAGAAAGTATTAAAACACAAACTAAGGAGTTTATAATGCTATTCTTATTACTTGAAGGATTTTTAATGTTAGTCTTTACAGTACTTGATCTTATCCTATTCTATATTTTCTTTGAAAGTGTATTAATTCCAATGTTTATTCTTATTGGAATTTGAGGATCAAGTCAACAACGAATTATGGCAGCTTATCAATTATTTCTTTATACCTTATTAGGATCAGTATTTATGTTAGTAGCAATTCTTGGAATTTATTCCCAAGCAGGAACAGCAGATTTCTTAGTATTAAATACATTAGAATTCTCAACTTCACGTCAACTTGTTCTATGATTAGCATTCTTTGCTTCTTTTGCAGTGAAAATACCTATGGTTCCAGTCCATTTATGACTTCCAAAAGCTCATGTAGAAGCTCCAACTGCTGGATCTGTAATTTTAGCTGGAATTCTATTAAAATTAGGAGGTTATGGATTCTTACGTGTATTATTACCTCTTTTTCCAGAAGCTAGTGCTTTTTATACACCTTTAATTTTTATTATGAGTAGTGTAGCAGTAATTTATACAAGTCTTACAACTTTACAACAAACTGATTTAAAACGTGTTATTGCTTATTCTTCTGTAGGACATATGGGATTAGTTACTTTAGGACTATTTAGTGGAAATCTTCAAGGAATTGAAGGATCAATTATACTAATGATTAGTCATGGAGTTGTTAGTGGAGCACTCTTCTTAATGATTGGTTCTGTATATGATAGACATCATACACGAGAAATTCGTTATTTTGGTGGATTAGTATATACTATGCCTCTTTATGCTATATTCTTCTTTTGATTCACTTTAGCTAATATTGGACTTCCTGGAACAAGTAGTTTCGTAGGGGAATTCTTAGTATTTATAGGTGCTTTTCAAGCTAATACTACAGTTACAGTATTTTGTATGACTGGAGTTATTCTAAGTGCAGGTTATAGTTTATGATTATTTAATCGAGTATTATTAGGAAATCCAAAAACATATCCACTTGAAATGACTTATGATTTAACGCGTCGGGAATTCTATTATCTTTTACCTTGTGCACTTACTGTACTTTGATTAGGAATTTATCCTAATGTTATTATAGATGTTTTACATCTCCCTGTATCTACATTATTATACCAAAGCTCATTCTAATTCTATAACTTTTGATAATTTATGGCAGTATAATATAGATTAAGTCTTGGTAGCTCAGGGGTAGAGCAAAGGATTGAAAATCCTTGTGTCGGTGGTTCAAATCCACCTCAAGACAATTTATAAAAAAGGTACCCTAAACTATTAGCTGCATTTAACGAGGAAATTTCCGAGGGTTTAAATTAACACTTAAGAATTCACGACGACGATTAAGTTTGTTTCGTATAGGACATAAACCCCCTAAATGTAAAGAACCAGGATTACCTAAAGATCAACTCATATTTCAAGCTGAAGACTTATTCTCTAATGATAATCGGCTTAATCACCCAGATGTACTAAATTGAGCCATAGGACCTCCTTGACGAATAAGATAGCGACCTCAAGATCAATCAAAACTATTTTTAGCTTTACTATTTCTCCCTACACTTTGAATATGGAAATTACGTCGTATATGATTAATATTCACTTTACTATAGTTTAAAAAGATATCTGACCAAAGAAGAGAGGATCAATTTGAAGGTTCATTCCCAAAATGATTGTTAGAAAGTGGTAATAATCGACTAAAAGGAAGCTCTTGTTGAAGAGCTATTTTTTCTATTGAAATTGGGGTTAAAGGGATACTTCATTGTCCACCTAAGGTAGTTGATAAGTTAAGTTTTGATTTATAAGAAGTTGGTTTCTTTAAAAGGCTTATAATAGAAGGATGTGAAAAACGTTTTGAGCAAGCATTATAGAATTCTTGACGATATGTTATAGTTTGATCAATAACTGCGGATGTTCCTATAGATTTTGAATCAAATGGATCTAATCGTGTATGTGCTCTATGACAAAATCATTGTGAAAGATCAATACGAACAGGAGATTTTTCATTTAAATCAGCTCATAATATTCAATTTTGTTTATTTTTAGGTAAGAGATAAAGAGGTTGTCCATGTCGTTGAATACTATAAGAATCCATTGAATTAGAATCAAATGAGGGTTTCATTTTTTGCCTATCCTATTTACTTGAAATAACAGGACTCGAACCTGTGCATCACGGGATCAAAACCCGTTGCCTTACCGACTTGGCTATATTTCAAAGAGATTATAAACCAATAAAAATATCACCAATCTATTAAAATTACTTCTTTTTCATTGCTTTTTGAGGAAAGGGTTGATCAATTCAAGCTATTCCCGCTGGTTCTGACCAATTAGGATCACAGAAGAGAACGCCTGTACCTTTATAAACATTTGGGACACGATAAGATTGAATTCTAGCTCCAAAATCTTGAACATCTTTAGAAGAATTCCCGTAAAGAACTACAGGATCCTTTGAAGAAGCTGGGGCTCAACATGAAATATTTGTAGGAACAGGAATAAGGGTTTCTCCAGAATGTCCTAATTGTAGAGAGAGCACTTTAATAACATTATTTAAGGTTTTAGATATTGTAGATTTAAG
>MDTF01016232.1_pt1 | contig 14687 bp, 7 predicted proteins | sample 811191 | NCBI WGS metagenome assembly MDTF01 (sample SAMN05326649, study PRJNA326480) | marine metagenome | isolation source: seawater | place: Southern Ocean | collected 2011
CGAGTGTCGGCAAAGACGCTGGCAATCGTACGCGTGTAACTCCGCAAGCTTGTGCTTGCACTCTTGTACCGCTTCCGATGGACAGAATAAATTACCACCCGCAAACAATTCGTCTGCCCCTTCGCCGGACAGCCGGATGCCGCGTGCTTTGAGTACTTTTCCTAGTAGCCACATAGGCGTCGACGCACGTACCGTGGTCACATCTTCTATAGCACGAATAACTTCTCTGAGTGCAAGAAGGCCTTCTTCGATGGTATATTCGACTGAAATGTGCTGCGTACCAATTTCAGCGGCAACCTGTTTCGCGACGACAATATCAGGAGAATCTTGGAGGCCAATGCAAAAAGAATGTACTTTTTCTGGACGATGAACACGAGCTAGTTTGACGGCCAGAGTTGCAACAATAGTAGAATCGAGACCACCCGATAACAACACACCCCACGGCACGTCTCCTGAAAGACGTTTGGAGACAGCAGCGGTCATTATCGCCACAATCCCATCGGGTTTCTTGGCGGTACAACTGGGCCAATCGGAGTATGGCTTTGTATAGGAGATGAATTCAGGCGAATCCCCCGCCTGAAAGGCAGCGACAGTCCCTGGTGGTACAATATGCACCGGAGAATCTTTAGGCATGGCTGCCAATAAAGAGGAGAATACATTGTTATCCGAGTAGTACAGTGGAACCACGCCGATAGGGTCGCGCGCCACGACGACTTCTTGAGTCGTTTTGTTCCACGCTACAAATGCAAACACGCCGTCGAGTTGGGCAACTCCGTCTTTGTCGTTCCAACAGTTTGGGAACAAGACGACTGTCGCCAGGGTGGTTGTATATTTCACCGTTCATGGTGACAACCCAATCCCCGTAAAAAATGGGTTCTGGGTGCACGATGGACAGACGGGTGTGGCCAAGATACACGTGCTCGTCCAAATAACTTCCCATTGGCCCACGTGGAACTGAGAGGGTTGTTGGTGTTGCTCTTCCAGCTAACATAGTTTAAATCAAATAATCGTTCATATATAATTTTTTTTTTATGTTATTTTTGGATTTTTAAACTACTTTTTGTCTTTTTGCGAGTGGTTCTTCTTCTTCATCTTCTTCGTCGTCTGATTGATTGGTCAACATGAGACACTCTGGATAGCGTACATCGTCACGAATATTAGAGTCTTGTGCATACAAGTGTTCCATTGATTCACTGAGTGTTTGCGTCGGTTTACCAATGTTGATGGCCCATTTTTTACACACTTCTTTGTCGATGTCACATTGAATGCTGTATCCGTCTGCCGTTCTTGTTGCCGACGCAGATGGTGCTGTTGACGTTAAATATCTCGATTCATCAGTATTGGCGAGAACATTTTTGTACTTGAGCTCGCGACCACCCGGGTGTCTGTCGATAACTCTCATCACATGGAAATAGTCGGAATTTATCGGACATGCCGTCAAAATACGCTTTGTGTCGGAATATTTATGTGTTTCTGAAGCCAGAGTTTCGAACACACTGTCCGAGCCACCGGTCGAGTGGTGAATAATGTGTGCAACATGAATAAAGACGCCTTCGTTATTGATAACGGCGGAATCGTATCTCTTTCTACGTTTTGTTTTGGTATCAATTTCTGGAAATTTGTTGTCTGAAACAGTAGCACCGGGGGAAGGCATTTTGTAGGGCTTGCTTTGGAACGAATGTTTGCCCATTCGGAGGATGAAATCCTGTATGTTGTTTTCCGAAGTGCGTCCTTGTTCGAGTGGAATGCGTGAATTGATTTTTTTGCTCAATTGGCGCAAACGTGGCAACTTGATGTAATCGACACAGGTCGTATCGTCCGACTTAAAAGGATTCGCAAACTGTGGATTGAATTTTTCCATGGACCAAATTGTATTCATAATCTTGTGTTCGACGGGTGAACGAAACTGGTCGGAAAACAATGACAATGTAAAGATGACCATTTCTTCGGTCACTTTAAGGAATGGTTCCAAATCAGGAATCATTCGTTCGCTAAAAGGTTGGCCGTAATGTTTACCACCGGGCAAATTACAGACGCGTTCAATGGCCGTCACGATGGCCTGATTGCGTGCAAACAACTTCACGCGCTCCCAGTCCCGTGGCCCGGGCCGAATGATAGAGTTTTTGGTCATTTTGGATTTGAAGCGTGGAATCAGAATATTGCTGGCGGTATTGTCAACCTTTTTGATGACGCGTGTCCAAATGGCTTTTTCCACGAGCATGACGCGAAACTGTTCTTCTCGAGCTTCTTCAAATAACCTTTTACGGTGTGTTTTGTCGGCAGAATTCATCATGCGTTCACCGTTCATGCAGTCGTCAATGTCACGACCACGCCGTTGTTGTTGTTCAAAGTTTCCCCAAAAGAAACGTGTCTGTAAAGCTTCTTCGACGTCTCCTTTGGCGTCGTTGGTGGCTCCCATCCAGACGCCAATGCATTCAGACTTGGTGATGCGTGACGAACGTTTCCCGGTGGACTCGTCTTGGCACCATGTTTTGCAAGAAACTTTTTGCGATGTGAGTTTTTCTTTAAACATGGTTTCCTGCGACGAATCGGCATTGGGGTTTTTGGCAGTGCGAAACATGCCGGGTGGCGCTTCGTGACACACTGTCGTAATGTCGTTGCGATTGCCATCGACAGCGTCGGATTTTCCGGTCTGATAGGACAAGACTTCGGTGGTGCCCGGAATCGATTGCTTTTCCATCAGCAAGAAAAGAAACGACTTGGACGTAGCACCGTCCCCGGCCTGAAAGCAATTGAGATGCAATCCAAAACAACGGCGAAACGCGTCGTACCGCGCGTGCGAAATGAGGTACATCATTCGGTGGGCCGTTGAAATCAAGTAGTATTGCTCATATCCTTCCAAGAGGACAATCGCACGATTGGCAAAGACTGACAACGAGGGGTCTTTGATTTGGTGAGAAACCACTTGATTTTTGGAGTGATCAGTACGCCACCGGAGCATTTTAGAGCAGACTTCTGAAATGGCCGCGTCGGGGTCGAGACATTGTTTTTCCAAAGAGGTGACCGCCCATTCTTGATAATCGGCGTATGAGGTCTCAAAAAGTTCGGGGACATGCTCATGCGGCGCGCAATCTTTGGCGTAGCGAACTTTGGCCTGATATGACAAAGACGCAAAAGCTGAGCGGTCGACCATGCCTTCGAGACGTGCCCGTTCCATGTCAGCAGGAGTACGAATGTCGTACTCCGTCTCACAGTTGGGGTCATATTGGTCGTCGAGGTTTTTTGCGGGAATGGCGCGCTGTGCTTTCATCCAAGCCTGGTAATCGGGCAAATATTTGCTGCAAAATACTTTGGGATGCAATTGCGACGGCGTCAACCGAATGACGTGCTCTTCTGTGGGGAATTGTAAGTTGGTTGGTAGTCTCGTGGAATCAGATGATTCGCCGGTATATACTTGATAGTCTGAAAACTTCGCATCCACGTTGTCCGGAATCTTTTTGAGAGCATTTTTCAGTGAAAAGACCCACTTGGGGTTGGCTTCATTGCTGACGTCGGACAACGGTCGTTTTGGATTAATAATGTCGTCCATGAGTGAGGTGTAGTACTGCGAATCAGTGTAGCGGTCGGCCACGGTACGCACGTACATTTCAGTGCCGGAGACACACATCCATTTCTGGTAAGATTGAAGGCCGGACAGGGGGTCAACCTTGCGCGTGTTGGATTTACGTTCCATCGAGTCGCGATGCAATTGGCTGGATTCGAGAAGTATTCGGCTTAAAGAGTGGCCAAAGTTGACGGTTTTGTGCAAAGAGACGGCGTGAATGATGTAGCCGACGGCGGTATGTTTAGCGGTGGGCGATGGTATCCACTGAAGCCAGGCTTCAACGTAGGGAAACACGTCCACGGGCATTTGTTCGATCGACATATTACCGGTTTCGTAAATCATTTGAAGAAATAATTGCAGGTTAATTTCGTCGAAGCGCGCTTTGGATTCGGCGTGTCGCACGTCCACAAACTTGCTGGCGGCCGTACGAAGCATATCGCGTGGCACATAGAGTGCTACATAATCGTGAATACCCGTCACCGAGATTTTGGAGGTTGCTTTGGCATAGACATTATCTCCCCAAAGTGCAAGTGGTTCCATAAACATACCTTGCATAATTTAATTTTTATACCATATTTTCAGAAGTCAATTTTTGAAACACATATGTGAAACAAATGCGAGGAATCCAATTTTTTTCAAGCTGGTTTAATATAAAAGAATTACAATTTAATTTAAACGAATGGAATTTACGTTACCACCTTTAACACAAGAAAGCTTCAGCCGATGGTGGAACAAAAAGGTTCCTAGGAACGACGACATAGACGAACGCATCGTTTACCCCGGTGTTAAATTAAATTGCTCAACAAAATCGCGAGATTTACGTTCGCAAATTACCCCGGATCACGTTTTTGTCACACAAGATAAGGGAACAAACGTATATCATCACAAAGTACTCGGTTCAAACAACGTATTTATACATTTGCCAAAAAGACTCTACTCGCATTGTTTCAGAAACATCAATATCCATAGCATACCCACCGACAATCGGATTCTCGTTCGTCTGACCGAAAACACTTCCGTTGTCCTACCTTTCATACCCGACGACTTTGTCTCTCAAAAAAGAACCAAACGCTCCATGCAAACGAGAATGCGGAAAAGAGACACCAAAAAGAAACGCAAAATTCAAGAAATTGAACAGCAAACCTACACCGGTTGGATAACAAAAGTCATATCGCCCGCCACAGATTCCGGAGCAGACGAAGCGATTGATTCCTTCAGACTTTTATCATACATACGCGAACAAATGGAAGAAAACGACCGAACACTCGAAATTTGTCTACCCAACCCATTCGCTGGCACCAAAACAATCGACGAAATTACGTCCAATCACGAAAAACAAATCGCGTTGACCACCGTCATTCAATTCGTACACCATTACGCTCGCCATATGTTCTAGACGACCCAACACCCCGTAGACGTCGATAAACGCCTCTCTAAAGAACGCGTATACAAACAACATCCCTTAATATCGACGTCAAAATTGGAGGAGGAACCAAACAATTGTTTCTCGAGTGTTTGGAGGGACACATGCACTTGTTCAATCGTAGTTTCACCACCACCCTCACACGCTGGCTCGACTGGCAAGATATCATTTAAATCATTGTGAATTTGTTGGTGAATGTTCAACGATGCCTGGAAATAAGAATGCGCAACGTTAGTATCTATCCTAGGAGGCGCGTGAAATAAAATATTTATTAAACTCAATGTCTCACGAAACAAAAACTTGGGTGTATACGTGCGAAATACCGACATTCATTTTAATTCATGGATGTAAATACTCTCATCTACTTCAGACTATTTAGCATTTGAAGGAGCATGCTGAGAATGCTGAGCACATTACAGCGGCAATGTGAAAGACTCAAGATGCGAATCATCGTACTGGGGACGCCACTGTCTCCACCCGGATGTGTGCATACACACAAACTCCGACAAATACTGTTCGACTATTCAGAAATGGCCGTGGCACTAGGATATCCACTGGAACAAAATTTGTTTAAATGTGCAACTTACATTTATTTAAAATTATTGGGGTTACACTTTCGCATTCAACATTTACGCGATTTCTATCTAGCGTCCACGTTCGTCGACAAATACATGAAACACTACTTTGAAAATGACGCCAAACTCTTTTGAAGCCATTTTAGTGCCGGCGTTTGACAGTTCGCACATAACAACTGTTCCGCTTTTGTAAGCGGTTGTCCACGATGAGCAGACAACATCAAATCCGCAATGACCCACGCCGGCGTGGGCTCGAAAACAACCGGGATTTTTTGTGGGTCGACCCGGACAACGCGACTGTCCAAGGGATAGAAAATGTATTCACCTTGACGCGTATGATGGGGCCCAAATGTATAGGAAGTTGCCGAATATTCATTCGTATGCCCCTTGGACGAATGTCTAACAAATTCTTGACTAAACATTTTTTCATTATAAATAGACACACATAATTTATTATATGATTAAGCTCTTCTTATTCTTATTTTCCACGGCGCAAGCATTTGACGCTCACGACTGTCAAAATCTGCACGAGGAATCGTGGATATGCGACTATATGCAAGAACACGATAAAAACTATTCTACCCGTTCCGAATTCCTACTAAGAAAATCCAGATTAAAGTCTGTTAGCGAAGCGGTCACCAAACATTTTGGACTCACCTCCAAGTCCGACACATTTCCACACGAACTGAGATCAAACAATGCGTTTGCCTATGGTCACCACAAAACTCTCGTACGAGCAGCGCACAAAAAGCACGTTCATTTAGAAGCCGTTCAAAAATTACCAGCCATGGACTGGCGTTCTCATAATCGTGTCACCCCTGTCAAAGACCAAGGCGACTGTGGCGGCTGCTTTGCATTTGCATCGGCGACAGTGCTCGAATATTGGTCTTCGAAACACAATCCCAAATCATTGTCGCCACAAAACATCATGGACTGTACGTCCGGAACAGGACGCCCCGACGTAGGATGCGACGGTGGTCTCATGGAATACGTCTTTGAATACGCCAAGAGTCACCCTATCCCACTCGAAGGCGAATTTCGATGGTCAGGACACCTAAATCAATGTCCCAATCACCATCTGCGGACAAATGTCGCGGTCAAAGACTTTCGAGTCCTCATGATAGAAGACAACTCTAAAGCAGAACAACAGTTCGAACACATTTTGCACGAATATGGCCCTATCTCTGTCGGCATCGACTCTTCAAATATGAACAATTATAGAGGTGGTGTGTTTTCGGGCGCCATGTGTACCAATGATATCGACCATGCCGTCACCATCGTAGGCTACACAGACAAAGCATGGATTATCAAAAACTCGTGGGGGTCCAAATGGGGTGTCAACGGATATCTCTATCTAGAAAGGGGCAAGAATGCCTGCGGCGTCGCTGAATATGGTGTCTACGTCAAAGACGCGGTGGCAACACATAGAAAAATGTCGACGAGATGGCACATGGACGCTTAAGACCACATGACCCAGGCCATAAATATCGTCCATGTTGATAGACCTGACGCAAACAGGATAAGCTGACATTTCGTGCTGAAACTGCTGCGAATTTGACGAATCGATTTCTTCAATTCAGTACTATGGTCATTCAACTGTTGGCGCATTTCGCGAAAATTTTCATTTGATTGTATCAGAATCTCAGAATTCATTTGAATCACATGTGAAACTTTGTCGTCCAGTGCAGAGACACGGTTATCTAACACTGTAACACCTTGTTCCAAGGAAGCGAGGCGCGAACTTAGAAATTTATCCGATTCTACTTGAATCATACATATTCAAACAAACGATACCTTTATACTTTATTATTACTTTTTATATTTGAGAAGTTACTCGACGCAAACACGTTTGGCATCGTTCCCGACCTCCTCGTCACGAGCGCGCTTGTTCCCGACCTCCTCGTCCCCCATGCTATAAAGAACAACATCTCCAGAGGCGGAAGCCTCCGGATTAGAGTTGACGCGAATACCGTGACGAAGAGAGATGTCAAACTTGATACCAAAACCCCCGTCCGGCATAAAGTAGAAGGAAGGCGAGACAACGGGTGCAATCTTGGCACCACGACGAAGCTCCATCGTTTCAGTGACAGTTACGCCATTGTCATCCTGAAGAGGGATGACATTTGGTGTCTCCTCGTTGTCATATGGATACTGACGCTGTGTAATCTTAATCTGACGATAATCGTTGTCGTCACGCTTGACCACGGGAGCATTGAAAACGTCGTCAATCATGGTGCGGAAAGTGCTCTCAAAAGATTCACCGGTTTCCGCCGCCATCTCACGGGCATTATCTTCAATCTCGACCTTGGCCTTGCTCAAAAGATTGACATCATCCAAACAATGCTGAACACCATCTTTGACAAACTTTTCAGCGTAATCAAAAAAGGCAACAGAGTCAGGATTGGCAGTATCTTCTTTGAGGGTGCCCGTAAACTTGGCCGACGCGGCCGTAACACCAGAAAACTTGCCGAGCGTACCAGTCTGAAGGTCGTTCCACTCAAGTTCATGCGAAGGCAAACGAGTCATGAAGCGACGACCCTCCGTATCCTTGGCGTTGACGTAATACTTGCCGTTCTGTCCCTCGACTGTCTCAAATTTGTACTCGCGCAGTGGCGTGTCAATCACATCCATGGGAATACTGGAACCACCGGGCGTGCCCGTGGAGTACACAATAATGTCCGGTGTCAACGTGTAAGTAATGCCGTACTTATCCTTGGACATGCAGTAAGGACGCATGGTAAAGACCATACCAAGGACAGCGCCCGAATAAACCTCGGGAATATCCTCCATCTCATTGTACTTGCCTCCCGAGGGCTGGACGTATCGGATACTACGGGGATTACCATCGCGGTTGTAAGCACGGCACTTAATCGTGGCCTGCGTTTCGCCATCGCGATTTTTCAACGGAATCATGGCAGTCTTGTGAAACTGTTCACGGGCCTTGGTCTCCTGCTCCTCCGGAGTTTTAGACTTGTAATATTTCTTGGCTTTGTTACGTGCGGCCGTAGCCGCACCACCAATGTCAGCCTCATACATCTGGTCGAGACCAGACTTATTCAATTCCACAAGACGTGCGAAAAAGTCATCACGCTCAGACTGAAAACGCTCAGTGCCACCATCCTTTAGAAGAGTGGCTACAATATTGGACGTCGCCGGTGTCTTGGCAAACTTGGAACGGTTGTAGTTACCACCCTCGGCAATGTGGGGGTAACGCGACTCACACGGAGGAGTCATAATCTTGTAGCCGTAGCCGGCTTCGTTCTGGAAGTCAAAATACGTATCTTGCTTGCCAGTGGCCTTGTTCATGCGTTGGGACTCAGTGAATTTCATAGCACCCTGAGTGCGAAAGTTGAGCATCGAAAATTTTGGGAGTGGGTAATTGTTATTGGACATTTTATTTTCTTACTTACATTCTCTCAATTATATAAAAATAAAATTATGCGCTACTTTTTTGTATTTTTTAAATCAGAGATTCCACGAGAGTGTCGAATGCCATAAAAAGCTTTGGTCTGTCAAATCAAAATGGTCTTGATATAATCTTGTGGTCGCCACTCGTGAATACCACCGATGCTATTACCACTGTCTAAATAACCATAGTACAGTCGGAAGCCTTGGACACTGTGCCCTATCAAATCGGCGGTTATATGTGCCGCCGGACGTGGTCTTTTCGTTTCCAAAATAAATAGGTGTTGTACGATAGACCAAATCCGTTGACCACAGAGGATGAATCGGAAATCGGCGCGAACACAAATGCCAACCGGTTTAGAACGTCCATTTTATAAAAAATATAAATGTATATTAATACCTCGCCGCGGCGTGCCATGCTGTTCTAAATGCCGAGTCCGTATTTAATCTCTCATCTATGCCAAGCACATCATCTGTCGCTTTCCAGTGTCCCTCTCGGCGTTGAAAGGGCAATCCGGACATAGGTTCAGGTTGATTGTGGAACAATCTATTTACGAAACTCGATCCTGCATGTTGATTTGCCACGTGCGCTTGATGACCCACGTCTCTGAGAAGAACTCGCGTACCAGCTTGAAAGTCTTTCGCCGCTTGAATATAATCAGGAGGAGCGCCAGAATTTATAAATCGTGCAACGCGTAAATCATTGACGGTGTCGACAGTGTATAATTGTGCTGCTTGTGTATACACATCAGCCTTTAAATCGAATTTGGCCATGGTATGCTTAAACGTCACTGCAGCGTTGCCTACCTTAGACAATGGTCTGAGTACCCGGGCAATTTGACCCGTGGTATTAGCAACATTTTTTGCTGCTTCTAATTGCGCCATCGTCGCCGCTCCCACCGCCCCACTTGCCCCTCCCGTGACCGGTGCCGCACCAACTGCGATGATACCGGTCGCAAATTGGCCGAATAATGCTCCAAGCCATATTGTATCCGCAGCTATTATGGTCGCATCTATGGTCGAATCTATTGTTTCTGTCATCGTGTGAAGGTTGTCCATATTATATTCACTTGATTCTGCCGCTGATGACTCTAAGTTTATACCGACCGCGCCGAGGGCGTTCCAAGTGTCTTTTTCAATATTACATTTTCCTTTAACTCCTAAACTTAAAGATTTACCTTTACATATATTCGCTTCAAATATCGCATGTGCGTTTGTATTTGTCTGAGAACTATGCGTAGCTTTGAATGCAACATCCAGAAGCGCGTCGGCCGCACCGGCGGCGGAAATTGATGAATCCGAGACAATTTCTATCATTTTCCCATACATCTGATGTTTACCCAATGCACCTTTGATATCACCCGGCGTTAATATAACACCCGCCGCCGACGCCATCGCTATCCAAGGTGCATAATCTATGCTTCTATATACAAGTCCATCGGTCAATTCCCTAACAAGTCCAGTGCCCATAATGGAATCCGCTGCAGCTGCAGCGGAGGCTGTCACTTTTTCAGCGACAGATAGGCCTGCCGCGTGCTTTAAAAATGCTTCAAAACCGTGGCGCGTATCTTCCGCTATTTTTCCACTGATTGTATCAACATTTCCATGCAGAGTTTCGGAATGTAATATTAATTCATTCAAAGCAGCGCGGTGTTTTGGATTGTTCATGTTAAAACTCATATCAACGTCATTAGTCCGACCTTGGAATTGTCCGCCGTCCTTAGACCATTTGCCATCTATTGTCGAAGTAAACACACCTTTTCCCATAAGTTCTCGGATTACATTGGCCATGTCCGGGTTTATTTCATGTATCCTGGCTGTCAATCTTTTGAGAACACTTCTTTTAAGACCCTCGATATCAACGATTTTTGAACCCTGTTTCAACAATTCTTTTAGAGAGTGTTGCACGATTTTGCCTATCGCAAATTTAAGAACCTCGACCGTACCTGTGTCTACAAATTCCCCCCATGCAGTTTCTTCGAGATGTTCTCTCGCCGCCGCTAATAATACGTCTATTTCTTGTTTGCTAACAACGCTTTCTCGAACCTTTGCCAGTTTGTCTGCGACAGACTCTTCTTCCGTCTTTCCTTCCGGTTCTGACTCTTCTTCCGGTGCTACTGCTGGTGCTACTGCTGGCTTTCCTTCCGGTGCTACTGCTGGTGCTACTACTGGCTCTTCTTCCGGTGCTACTGCTGGTGCTACTACTGGCTTTCCTTCCGGTTCTACTGCTGGCTCTTCCGGTGTTACTGCTGTTTCTACTGCTGGTGCTACTGTTGGCTTTCCTTCTTTTGGCGGTGCAAAGGCGGCTAGTTTGTCTAGTATTTCAGAATTTTTTTCGATGACTATATCTATGACATATTCTTGGAAAGCTTCTTCAAAGGCTTTTTGTTCATCTTGAATTCCCTGAGCTTGACGGGCCTCGTATTCATCGTTGATTTTTTGACTAGCGTCGTCTTGTCTTTGATATTCTTCAAAGTCTTCCCCGGCTCGTTTCAATTGGGCTTGTGCGAGTAATATGTGTTTCCTCCTTGTTGGTAGAGTTTCTCCAAATAATTTTATACCGGCTTCTCTTTTCACATATCCCTTGTGTTCTTCCTCGGCTCGTTTCAATTGGGCTTGTGCGAGCGCGATGTCTCTAAATAATTTTATACCGGCTTCTCTTTTCACATATATCTTGTGTTCTTCCGCGGCCTGGCCCATTTGGGCTTCATTATGTCTTATTTGTGCAAGTTCTCGTCCGACCGTTTCCATGGTGCCTTTCCACTGTTGTATCTTTTCAAATTTTTTGAACTTTGCGGCGCTTTCATATACACGGCTTTTATGTTCGAGTTTCTGCTCAATGCCACTGAATACCTCCTCAATAACCGGGTTAATTCTACCGCCCGGAATGTTTTTTGAAGCTTCTTGTGCCTTGCGTACTACCTGTGTTTGTAATAATTTAATCTTTGCGGCGCGTGCCACTGGGTCTCGCCAATCTTCTTCGCCGTCTAGCTCAAAATTGTCGATAAACTCGCGCATTTCTTTGTTTGCTTTTTCCGCTTTGGCTTTTAGTCGTCCATATTGAGCAGTTTTTTTATATTTTGCACTGGATAAATATCGATTCAGACGTGATTTGTATTGTCCGAGATGTGCGCGTTGAACTTGTTCTACTTGAAAATCTTCCTCGTCAATGATTTCGGCAATGCGTCTTCGTTCTTGTTTTTCCCCAATGACGGCTCCAAAGGCCTTGATAATGCGTGGCGCCATCTCGACGACCTTTTCACCCAGTTTCATGGCCATTATAGCGCCGCGCCATAATTCTGCAGTCGCCGAACTTCGAACGGACGGTAGTTCCAACCATGGGGTTGATTTTTTCTGTCTTTCGTGCATAATGGGTGCCAGTGATTCGGCGCTTCTTTCTAGTGCGCCTATTTTATCAACAGCGCGCAGAAGATGTCCTTCTCGACTTTTCTGTTCAGTATATTTCCCGGCGCGTTGCCCTTCGCGAAATGCATCGTCGTATTGACGATAAGCATCGTCCATTTTCAATTCAATTCTATGCGCTGCAAGCAGGTCTGATAACGTTTTATCGGGCTCAAAAGCGTACATGGTCGACAAAAAATCCAATATAAGTTGTTTTTGTCTCGCTTCTCGACTTTTTCGATATCTTTCATCCCGTTTTTCTGGTAAAGAAGATGCAGTGTCGGGACGTGCTATAGCTTGGTCAGTCAGTTCATTTTGCTCTCTCTGTAGTGCAACAAACAATCCCTTTAATTTGTCTATTTTGCGGGCACGTATTTTTTTTTTGGATGTCTTGGTCGCCACTTTGAACGTTTTTTCTGTATCTGTCCTCACTTTATCAGCGCCATTAAAGGCGAGGTCGTCCAAATCGCGTATATCATAGGGAATTTCTTCCTGCCTGTCTTTTAACCTATCTATATTTAGTACGCTGAAATCCCCTTTTATCATTCTGGAAAATTCGTATTTTGTATTGTCAGAAGATACGTCTCTAGGGTCGATTACCAGACGTTGGCGAAATTCTCTTTCGCCGTCTGCTATTTTTTGCCCGGCGCCTTTTAATATTCCTAAAATAACACTTTCTATGTTTAAAGCAACGCGTAACGAATTTATTAATGCGTTGTATTTATCATCGCCTGGCAAATAACTCTGTAGTAATGCAGTGTAGACATCGTAATGCCTGAGTGCTTCCCCGCCTCTTTTCAAAATTTCTCGTGCATTTACCTGGTGACCGTTTTGTAATTGCTCTTTCATCGCGACCAATTCGCTACACCTACTACGGTCATCCAAACATTGTTGATACAAATCGTTATAACGTTGTACAAGGTGAGGTTCGCGGTTTGGAAAATCTATATCTTCGTAGATACGAACCGACATCGCATCCAATATCTCACCATGGTCTTCGCGCAACAATTCGCACATGCGCTCCACGTTTTCGATTCGCAACAATGTATGTTCGACTCGTTTTTTTTCGTCGTGAAATCGTTCAAATTGTTCTGGTGTCCACGCGTCTTCCACAAAATCTTTTTCTTCTTCGCCCATTGGTTCGCCTACGCTAAGCGTCTCGTCAGGCGTCTCGTCAGGCGTAGAACGACCGTGCGCTGTCTTTATAAGTTCTGTCATAGTTGAAATTCGTATGCGTTTTATGTTAAGTGATGCTGTTATCTCTCCGAGCTTCAATTTAGCTTGCAGGGCCTTTATAATTTGTGGTTTGAGCTCTTCAATTTGTTTTTGGAACAAATCTGGCTCTTCTTGATATTCGCTTAAGTCTTCTCGCATATATCCGATTTTTGTTTCCAGTTTTTTAATTCTCTTCTCTAATTCACCTATCATTCCGTTGAGTTCCGCAATTTGACCTTGAAACAGGAGTAACATTTCTTGTAATTCTTCATCGGGAATATCAACGCTAGAATTTAAACGCTGTCGTGCCTCCCTAATAGAATCCGACAGAGTATCGCGTTCGTCTGTAAAGCGTCTAGGACGTGCCGGGCTATCGGAGGTCTGATTAGACTCGAATTGATTCGAACGTTGTCCTTGACGTTGTCTGGTGTAAGCCATATTATTATACATGTACATAACTTATTTATAGTCATAAAATGTTTATTTTTTTAACTTTTTTATAAGTCGGTCTAAAAATTCTATATCTTCTTCTGATAAATTTAGCCCCATCTCTTCGTTCAACTCTGTGCCGTTGTCGTAATCTTTTAAATCTTCTTTTGTTATATCTACACTTTCCAATTCAGCAGCCAAATCTCCCATAGAATTCTTTTTAAGTGTTTTGATAACGGAATTGTCTTCCGAAACTTCCACGACCTGAGAAGCGTACAAAGTCAATGTCCTTGGTTCGGTGCCTTCGCGATGGGGCAATAATATAAAATCGTATAACAACTTTCCATCTCGTATCCTGGCTGACAAGCTTTTGAGAACACTGTTTTTCAGGCTCTCGATATCAACGATTTTTGAACCATGTTTCAACAATTCCGTCGAAAGCTTTTCCACGAATTTTCCTATTACAGATTTAAGAACCTCGTCCGTATCTTCAAAATCCTTCCATGCAGCGCGCTGTTCTCTCATCGCCTCTAACAATTTTCCTATTTCTTGTTCGCTAACAGCGCGCTCTCGAACCGCTAACAATTCTCCTTGTTCGCTAACAGCACTTTCTTGGGCCAATTCTTCTGGCTTTTTCGTCTTTTCTTTATAATCCAGAAGACTCAAATCCAGC
>MDTF01017751.1_pt1 | contig 14683 bp, 13 predicted proteins | sample 811191 | NCBI WGS metagenome assembly MDTF01 (sample SAMN05326649, study PRJNA326480) | marine metagenome | isolation source: seawater | place: Southern Ocean | collected 2011
AAAAATATTATTATACAAAATTATTTAATCACAAATAATATACATATTTTATCCCATTTTAGTTGTTTAGGCAATAAAAGTAAAATACCAAGTATATTTTGGCAACCAGACTTTCAAGAGGTCAATAATCCAGATTTGATCAGTTTTAAAAGGAAAATATTTAGAAAAATTAATATATTATTAATGAGCAAACATGCAAATAAAATATTATTAAGTAGCAATACTGTAAAAAAAGAACTTAAGAAAATTAATTTTGAAGCATATAAAAAATCTGAAGTTATATCGAATGTATTTTCAAACTTGCCAAACAATCTTTATAAAAGTTCAGATTATTTACAAAAAAAATTTAAAATAAATAAAAATTATTTTTTTTTACCAAATCATTATTGGATTCATAAAAATCATATTTTAGTATTACAATCATTAATTAGTTTAAAGAAAAAAAATAAACTAAAAAATATACAAATAGTAAGTACGGGACAATTTAATGACTATAGAAATTCAAATCATAAAGATAAAATAATTCAGATTATTAAAACTCATAAATTGGAAAATAACTTTAAAATATTAGGAATAGTTAGCCATCCAGAGCTAATGTCTTTAATGAAGTTATCTATTGCAGTAATTAATCCATCTAAATCCGAAGGTTGGAGCAGCACAGTCGAGCAAGCTAAATCTTTGGGAAAATTTGTTCTTCTATCCAATTTACCAGTGCATAAAGAACAAAATCCCAAAAGGTCATTTTATTTTAAAGTAAACGATTATTTAGCACTCTCAAAAAAGATATATTACTTGAATAAAAACTTTTCTTTTAAAAAAGACTTAGTGTTCATTAAAAAAGCGGTTAATCAAACAATACAGGAAAGTGAAAAATTTATTTTTGATTATGAAAAATTAATCAAAAAAGTTATAAATTTAAATACTTAAATTTTAAAAATGATCCAAAGTGTTTATAAATTATTAAATTCAGGAGAAAAAAAATATTTCAAATTTATTTTGTTTTTATTATGTTTAAATTCAATTTTTGAATTATTATCTTTGGCTATATTTTACCCGCTATTGAGTCTTCTAATTGATAGTACTTACGATATTAGTTTTATAAATAATTTCTTAGATAAGTTTAATTATAAAATAACAACTTACAAAGGATTAATTTTTTTTTTCTTAGGTATAATTTTAGTTATTTTTTTTATTAAAAATAGTTTCTACCTTTATTATGTTTATGAGCAAAATAAATTTGTTAGAAAAATACGATTAAGAGTGTCTAATGAATTAATAGAAAAATATATTTATCTTTCATATCCTGCTTTTTTTAAAAAAACTCTAGCAAATATCTTAAGAAATATTGATTTGTCTATAACATTTTCAACAATAGCTTTTTCATTGATACTTTTTTATTCAGAAATTTTAGTATTTATATTATTAATTGGTTTTTTACTAAATATAGAATTTAAATTAACCTTAGTAATTATTATCATTATGGGTTTTTTAATATTTATTTTTAAAAATTTTTCAAAAAATAAATTTTACCAATTAGGAGTTATCAGTCAGAAGTATGCTGAAAGATTAAAAAAAGAAATTTTACAAACATTTTCAGGAATTAGAGAAATAAAAATTTTAAAAAAAGAATTATTTTTTAGTAAAAAATTCTCTGAAGTAAATAAACTTGAAGCAAACAATAATTTTATAAGAGATATACTTCTTCAAATTCCAAGAATTATCATAGAATTCGTGGTCGTTCTATTAATGGTTATTATAATTTCTTCAATGTTTATTTTGGAATATGAAAAAACACAAATAATGATTTATGTCTCATTGATGGTTATTGCTGCAGGAAGATTAATGCCTTCTGCTATTAGAATAATTTCTTCACTACAAAGACTTAAATATAGTCAACCATTGAATCAAATATTAATCAAAGAATTTAGCAAAAAAATCGAATCGATTAAAAATAATGATAAAAAATTATTTGAAAAATTGTTTTTATTTAAAAAAAATATTACTTTTTCTAATGTGGGTTTCTCTTATGAACAAAAAAATCCAATATTAAAAAATTTTAATCTCAAAATAGAAAAAAATTCATGCATAGGAATAGTGGGATCAAGTGGATCTGGAAAAAGTACTTTCACAGACTTGGTTATTGGACTATTAAAACCATCATCTGGTTTAATTAGAATAGATAATTCACTTTTAAACGATAATATTAATTCTTGGCAAAATAAAATAAGTTATGTCTCTCAACTTCCTTTTTTTTTAAATGATACAATTGAAAAAAATATTGCTTTTGGTCTTTCACAAAAAAAAATTGATCGAAAATTACTTGTTCAAGTTTCAAAAAAAGCTCAAATATATAATAATATAAAAAAATTTAAATTAAAATTTAAAACTAGAGTTGGTGAAAGTGGTATAAATTTTTCAGGGGGACAGCTACAAAGAATTGCTATTGCTAGAGCGTTATATAAAAAATCTTCAGTATTAATTCTAGATGAGTCCACTAATTCTTTAGACAGTCAAAATGAGAAACAGTTTTTTAAATTTTTAAAAACTTTAAGAAAACAGTTAACTATAATTATCATATCACATAAAAGAGAAAATTTACTTATATGTGATGATATTTACAAAATTGAAAATAAGAAAATAAAAAAATTGAAACATTAATATTATTAATATGGCTTATATAAATATTAAAAAAGCTAATTTTTCAAAAAAGTGAAAAAAAAACTATATAAACCAAATTATTTACAAAGAAAAAAAATATTAGAAGAAGGAGGTCTGAGATTATCCAAAAAAATAAAAAAAAAACCATTATTTACTATAATTACAGTAGTTTTGAACGGAGATAAGTATTTAAGAGAGACAATAGAAAGCATTAAAAATCAAAAATTTAATAACTTTGAATATATTATAATTGATGGTCGCTCTACCGATAAAAGTTTAAAAATTATTAATGAATATAAAAATTTTATTGATTACTGGGTAAGTGAAAAAGATAAAGGTCTATATGATGCTTTTAATAAGGGGATAAAATTATCAAGAGGAGACTATATAGGAATTGTAAATTCTGATGATATTTATAAACCTAATGCATTGAAGATAATTAATAAATATATTAAAAAAAACCCCACTATTGATTTTATATTTGGAAGTGTAAAAAAACATTGGGGAGTATTGCATGGTTATAAACCTAATAAAATTACTTATAGTTGGGGATTTTACTCAAGTCACTCTACTGGTTTTTTTATAAAAAAAGAAGCTGCTAATAAAGTGGGACCTTATAATATTAAGTACAAATATCATGCTGATTATGATTATTTTTATAGAATGATTGTTAAAAAAAAATTGAAAGGCATTGCTACTAAAAAAAATGAAATTGTTGGTATTTTCAGAAGAGGGGGGCTTTCAAGCACAATAAATTTTAGAAAATTATTTAAAGAGGAAATTAAAATTAGATACGATAATGGACAAAGTATTTTTTTACTTTTCTTTATTATTTTATATAAAACTTTAAGAAACTTTAAAAAAATTTTTAATTAAGAATATTAATTGATTTAATGAAATATATGAATATATATAAAAAAAATAACAAAATGGAACTAGATATTAGGCAAAATAAGATTATATAATATTAAAATAATATTTAAAATAAATAAATTAGAATAATGTCAATAAAAATTATCTCATGTAGAAACTGTAATAAGAAAAAATTATTAAAGCTATTTTCACTGGGAAAGCTAAGTTATACAGGAAAATTTACTAAATTTAAAAAAACAAATATTGCAAAAGAAGAAATTTCTTTAGTGATGTGTTCTTTATGTAAATTGGTTCAATTAGATAGAAATTTTAATCCAAAATACTTATATGGAAAAGATTATGGCTACCGATCAGGTATAAATAAAACAATGACTGATCATTTAAACAAAATTGCAAAACTACTTTCAAATAAAGTAAATCTAAAAAAAAATGACGCAATTCTTGATATTGCAAGTAATGATGGAACATTATTAAATTCTTACAAAAAAAAAAATATACTCAAAGTAGGAGTAGACCCAATAATTGCAAAATTTAAAAAATTTTACAAACCAAAAGATTATCAAATTAACAGTTTTTTTTCATATAAGTCGATAATTAAAAGAAAAATAAAAAATAAATTTAAAATTATAACAGCACTTGCAGTTTTCTATGATTTAAAAAATCCAAACAATTTTTTAAAAGATGTCAAAAAATTAATTGATCAAAAAAAAGGTATTTTTCTTTTAGAGTTTGCAGACTTACTATCTATAGTAAAATACAAATTATTTGATACAATTTGTCATGAGCACTTAGAATATTATTCCGCAAAAGTTGTACTAGAAATGGCAAAAAAAAATGGCCTTAAAGTTTTTGATATCGATACTAACGATATTAATGGAGGAAGTATTAGGTTTTTTATTTGTAATAATGAAGCGTCTTATAAGGTTAATAATAAAAATATTAATAATTATTTAAAAGAAGAAAAAAAATATAACTTAGAAAGAAAAAGCACCTTTTTATCATTTTTTAAAGAGGTGAAAAACTTAAAAAAAATAGTCAATAAAACTATTAATCAAATTAAATTAAATAAAAAAACTATTCACGGTTATGGCGCCTCTACAAAAGGTAATGTGCTACTCCAATATTTTGATATTAATAATAATCAAATTCCTTATATAGCAGACAGAAATCCGGAAAAAGATGGATTATATACGCCCGGGACAAAAATAAACATTATAACAGAAAAAAAATCAAGAAACCTGAATCCAAATTATTATTTAGTTTTACCTTGGCATTTTAAGAAAGAAATTTTAAAAAGAGAAAAAAAAGCCATCAAAAAAGGTACTAAATTTATTTTTCCTCTACCTAAATTTGAAATTTTATAAATGAAGAAGTTCATAAAAAAATTAATTTAAGTTATAATAAAGTAATAAAATTAAATAATGATTCATCTATTAACGCATTATATTAGAAGAATATTAGATTCTTATCGTGATTCAATAAAAATTATAAAACACTTTGATTTAATTAAATTAAATGGAAAATTAGTAATAGTTAAAATCTTAATTATAAAATTCTTTTATTCATATTCTTTTATTAGAAATTTTAAAAAGATTAATTATAAAAATGAAAAATTACACTCAGAATTTTTTTCAGATAAAGAAATAGATTTATTTAAAGATGTAAAGCAGATTGATGAAATAGGATATTCAAAAACATACAAAATAAACGATTCTCTAAAAACTGAACTTCTAAAAATGGTTTTTAATTGTAAAGACTTAGATTTTAAGAAATTAAATTTAGACGCATCAGCTGTACTAAAAAAAAATAATGAAAACATAAATGAGTATTTTATCAGATTACAAGAAAAAAAAGTAAGTAAAATTTCAGGTTTTTTAGATTTAAAATCAAACACTGTCCTAAAAAATTTTTTAACATCAAGAGAAATATTATCCTATGTAAAAAATTATCTAAATACTGATATTGTTACAATTAATGCAGCTTTTTTTATATCAAACCCAGTAACCACCTCCGAAGAAGAGAAATATTCCAATGCACAATATTTTCATTGGGACAATGATTTTAAAAAATTTTTAAAATTTTACATATATTTAACAGATGTAGATAAAGAGTCTGGACCTCACATTTTTGTTGAAAAGAGTCATAAATTTAAAAAAAGGGAACATAAATTATGTAGATTATTTTCTGATACAAATATTTATAAAAATTATGAAAATATAAAAGAATTTACTGGAAAATCTGGTTCTGCTTTTTTTGTAGATTCTTATGGGCTGCATAAAGGCAAAGTGCCAAAAAAAAATTCAAGGATATTGTTAAATATTCACTTTGGCTCAGGTAAGATTCTATATTCACCTAATGATATAACGCTAAAATTAGTTTAACAAATTATTAAATAAATAACCAATAATTTATTATTAACAATTAATTGATAAAATAAATTTACCTAAAAGATTGTTTATTTTTTTTATACCAATCAACAGTAATTTTTAAACCCCTAGACAGAGAAATTTTTGGTTGCCACTTTAATTCTTTTACAATTTTCGAATAATTTAATCTTTGAAAGGAAATTTCTTTTTTTGAATTATTTACAATTTTTGATTTTATTTTTTTTTCTTTAAAATGATAAGAAATATTTTTAATCATATTTAAAACATTTAAATTATATTTAGATCCAACATTGTAAATTCTTAAATTTTCTTTTTTATTAATAAGTATTTTCATTGTTAGGTAATAAGCATTTACAGCATCGTCGATAAATAGGTAATCTCTGACTAGTTTTCCACTAGATCTTATTTTAAAAACTTTATTGTTTAAGTTAGAAATAATACATTCTGGAATTAATCTATTTATATTAAAGTCTCCAGGGCCATATAAATTACCACACCTTAAAATTCCAATTTTTAAATCAAAGGTTTTAGAATAAGATTGACATATAAGGTCTGCACAGGATTTGGAAACATCATAAGGAAAAACTGAATTTAAACAGGTACTTTCTTTATAACTTTTTAGTCCAACTTCTCCGTAAGCTTTATCTGATGAACTATATATAAAAATAATTTTTTTATTATACTCTCTTATGATTTCTAAAAAGTTAAGTGTTCCATTAATATTGTTCAAATATGTATTTTCAGGGTTCTTAATTGCCTCTAGAACTTGTGTAACGGCACCAGTGTGAAAAATAATATTAATTTTGTTTTTGATAATTATCTTTTTAAGGTAGTTTTTGTTTAAATAATTGCCCAAAAAAACATGATCTTTTTTAATTTTTTGATAATTTTTTTTTAAAAAATTTTTTTGTTTATCTAAAATATAAACATTGTAATTTTTTTCATTGAGTAATTTATAAAGATTACTACCCAATAAACCAAAACCACCAGTAATTAATATGTTTTTTTTAATCATAGTTTATTTAAAAAATTTTTATTTTTACTAATCTTTTTTTTAATATCAATTAAATCTTTCTGATTATTAACCGTAAAGTGAAATCCTTTGTGTAAATAATATACTAGTTTTTTTTTAACCGCAAGGTAAGGTAAAAAATTAGACTCTAAATCGTCCGTTTTTTTTAATTTAATATCTGAAAAAATTTTTTTATTAAAAAAATAAAACCCTATATTAATTGGTTTGTCCATTTTTGGTTTTTCTACAAAACTTTTTACTAAACTGTTTTTAATTTCCAAGTGACCAAAGGGAGAATTTTCCTTGTATCCAGCTAATATTCCATCTGAATTATGTTTTTTAAGCATAAAGAGTTGTTTATTAAATTTAATATTAGCAAATATATCACCATAACAAACCCCAATTATAGGCAATTTTTTATCAATAAGATTTATTGATTTTTTTATTCTTAAAAATTTATTTGAATGAAGACCCGCGTCAAATAATAAAATATTAATCTTATAAATATTTATTTGTTTTTTTTTTGATAAAATATTTAAATTATATTCCTTGATATTTTTTTTGTTATAGAAAAAATCAAAGAAATTTTTTTTTTTATAACCTAGTGGTATTATAAAAAAATTAAACCCATTTTTATGATAATATAAAATAATTTCTAATATTATTGGATGTTTAGAAACCCTAGTTAGTTGTTTGGGTAGATTCTTATTATTAGTAAACCTCTGTCCCTTACCACCTGCTAAAATTACAATTGGTATGTTGGAATAAATTTTCTTCATAAATTATTGTAGTTTTTTAGTATATTTGATGTAAATAATAAAACATAATTATGCATTTTTCTATTATAATTAACACACACAATCAATATCAAACTATAGAAAGATGTATAAAATCATGTCTGGAACAAAACTTTAAAAAAAAATATGAAATAATAATAATTGATACATCTGACAAAAAATTAAAAAAAAATAAACAACAGCTAGAGTCAAAAAAAATTAAATATCTTCATTTTAAAAAATTTTCTAATTTTCCCGAAATAAATCAAATTAAAAAAATTTCGAAAGGTTTAATTAAATCAAAAGGCAAATGGATTTGTTTATTGGATGGTGATGATTTTTTTGATAAAAATAAACTATCAAATTTATATGATTGTTATGATCTCAATAGAAAAATTATTGTTCAAAACAAATGCCTTCTTTATATTGAAAAAAATAAAAAAAAAGTTAAACCTCATAAGAAATTTCTTTCATCTGTAAAACTATTATCTTGTTGGCCAGAAATTTATGGAACCAGTTGTATTTCTGGTAATCACAATGTTTTAAAATCATTCTTTAAAAAAATTTCCATTAAAAAATGGAATTTATTAGCTGTAGATGCCTTATTAATCTTATATGCAACTAATAAGAATTTAATTAAAAGTTTTGACAAATTACTTACATTTAAAAGTGTTAGTGACAATAATTTAAGTTTAAAATATAATATTTATACTAAATTATATTGGGAAAGAAGAAATCAGCAGATCAATTTTTGGGAAAATTTATCTGGAAAAAAGATATTTAATCTGGATAAAATACTTAGTAGGTTAATCAACTTAATTAGTTAATCTGTATCTAAATAATCTAATGTACAAAATAACATAAATTAAGATACTTATCGTTATCAGAATTATTTGATATTGGGTGCTATAAATATTTATAGTGGATAATAAGATAATTATAAGGTTGTAGGACGTAATTAATAAACCAGTAATATTATTAGCTACATTTTTAGATTTAAAATGTATTTTATTTAAAACAAAATATAATAATTGATGTAAATGATAAGTGTCTGCTTCTAGTGGAGATTTTTGTAGTTTAAATTTTCTGATTAAGGAAAATAAATTTTCAAATGCAGGATACCATAGCAATAACACTATAAAATATGGAGAAATTCCAGGGTTATTTAAATGAATTTTAATTAAATAAAAACCAAATATTAGTGCCAATATATAAACTCCATTATCACCAAGGTATAGTTTTTCTAAAGAGTTGAATAAAATTAAAATAAAAAATAAAATAATAAATCCATATACAAAATAATTTTCTACACCAATAGTCGCAAAAAGATTTAATTGAAATAAAACGATAGTAATAATTAAGTAATATCCTAAAACAATATTATTGCAGCCATCAATAAAATTTGTTCCATTTAAAACTATCAATAAGCAAAAAACACAAAATATATAATTCATAAATTTTTGTTTTAATAAAAAATCTAAGAAAAATACTTTAGTAGTTACTATCTCAAGATTTAAAGTTAAAACCATTATGAAAATTACAGATAATTGAAAGAAAATTCTTAATAGTGGAGAAAAGGAAACATTATAGTCCGACATAACGCCTAAAATAAAAATTAATAAAAAAATAGTACTTAGTTGAATATTTGTAAAAATATAATTACTTAATAAAAAAATTATTATTATTAAGCCACCAGAAAGGGGTACTAATTTTTTATTAGTAAATTTTTGGTGTTTTTGGCCATTAAAATTTAAAAGAAACTTATTTTTTATGTAAATTATATTTATTAAGTAAGTTATTGGTAAAAGTACTGAGTAAAATATTAATTCCATTATGCTTTCTTTAGGTAGTTTATAGACAGAATTAATAAGCTGTACAAAGATTTTAAGAAATTATATTTCATGTATTGTCTATAAACATAATATCCATTTATTAATTTTTTAATATAATTAGAAGATAGTGAATTCTTTGATTTTCTCCAGTAGGAAAGCTTGTGTTTAATACCAGTAATGGGTATTTTTTTTTTAGAAATTTTTAACCATAAAACATAATCTTCTTTTGTACTTAGGTTTGGAAATTTTAAATTATATTTTGTAATTATTGATTTGTTAATAATTACAGTTGAAAGTCCAATGTCACAAGATTTTATAAGGTCAAAAAAATTTAAATTAACTGCTTCACGACTATCAATAATTGATCCCGTCTCATTGGTTATATAATAAGATGTATGAGTAATTTTTACATTATTTTTAGACATATAATTTATTTGTTTTAATAATTTATTTTTTGACCAAAAATCATCAGCATCTAAGAAAGCAATAAACTTACCTTTTGCATTATTTATGCCTATATTTCTAGAAATTCCAGCACCATAGTTTTTTTTATTTAAAAGAATTTTAACTTTTTTATTGTTTTTAGTAATTTTATTTAAATAAGCCAAATCAGATAAATCTGTATCATCATATACTATTATTATTTCAAAATTTTTGTAAGTTTGATTTTTAATTGATAGAAGAGTTTTTTTTATAAATTTTATCTTTTTATAATAGGGAATTATTATAGAAACTAAATTATTCATTAATTATTTTTTTATTAATTCATTTTTTATTAGGTCAAGATATTTGTATAAGTTCTTATTGTAGTCAAATCTATCTAGCATTTTAAAAGAGTGAGATATTTTTTTATTTATAATTTTTTTATTATTTAAGTAATATATTATTTTTTTCGATAAATCTTTATGATCCCCAATTTTAAAAAATAATCCTCCTTTTCCATTATCTAAAATTTCTTTTGGGCCAGTTGGACAGTTTGTAGATATGATTGCTTTCTTTAAAGATGCAGCTTCTAGCAAAACATTCGGCAATCCTTCAAACCTTGATGATAAAATAAATACATCGCTTTTTGCCATGTATGGATATGGATTCTCTTGAAAATTTATTAATTTAACATGTTTATGCAAATTATTTATATCAATAAAATTATCCATTTTAGTTTTATTAATTCCCCTTCCAATTATCAGGGCTTTAAATTTTATTTTGTTTTTTAATAAGTTCAAAGATCTAAGTAATGTTAAATGATCTTTTTGATCCGTGAATCTTGCAACGTTAATTATTTTAATATGTTGCTTTGAATCTTCAAAAAAATCAAATTTAATTTTTTTGTTAGAGTTTTTTATTACTTCCCTTTTGTTTAATGGGTTATATATGCAAGTGGATTTAGCATCAAAAATTTTTTTAAATTCTTTTTTAAATTCTTCACTATTTACGATTATTACATCAGAAAATGCCAAAAATTTTTTATATAATATTTTTTTGAAAAAATTCTTGGACCATCCGCTAGGTGAGGAATTAGATCTTATAATTACTTTAACATTAAATAATTTGCAAAGAAAAGCACAATATAAATTTGCCTGAAAAGCAAACACTACCACATTTTTATTCTTGATTAATATTTTTAATAAAATTATCAAAGAAATTAAATATTTAATTTTTCTACCCAAATTGTCCCAAAAATCAAAATATGGACTATAAATTTTTACTTTTTTAAATTTATTCTTATATTTTTTACTAACAGTTATTAGTGAAACTTTTTTTAATTTATTCTGTAGAAAATTTGTTATTATAAATAAATTTTTTTCAACACCACCACCCTCAATTGATGGCATAAAGATAATTAGTTTCTTCTGATAATTAGTCATATTTATTTTAATTTGCTTTTTAACTCTATTATTGATTTTTTTACATGCTTAATTTTTTTATATGTAACTTTTTACAATAGTTTAATCATTTTATTAGGATTTATTTTTTTGAATCTTTATTTTATATATTTTAAAAAAAGATATAAATCGTCCAATATTGACAATTTTTTATATAAATAAATTTTTTTTGAAGGATTTTTGAACTAAAAATGTCTTTTAGAAAAGAATTTGAGTATATACATGTTAATAAAAATATTTAAATTTTAATTATATGAAAAAAAAAGCTCTAATATTTGGTATTACAGGACAAGACGGTTCATATTTGGCTGAACTATTATTGGAGAAAGGGTATTTAGTTCACGGAGTAAAAAGACGTTCATCGTCTTTAAACACTGGAAGAGTAGATCATATTTATCAAGATCCATATAAAAAAAAAAGAAATTTTTTTTTACACTACGGAGATGTTACTGATGCCATTTCTGTTTCAACTTTAATTAAAAAAATAGTTCCAAGTGAAATTTATAATTTAGCTGCTCAATCTCATGTAGCTGTTTCGTTTGAAGTACCGGAATATACTGCTAATGCAGATGCAATTGGCGCACTAAGAATATTAGAGGCTATAAAGTTTCACGGATTTGAAAAAATTACTAAATTTTATCAGGCAGGAACATCTGAAATGTTTGGTAAGGTCCAAGAAATACCACAAAATGAAAAAACACCATTTTATCCTCGTAGTCCGTATGCTGTAGCAAAAGTATATGCACACTGGATTACTATAAATTATAGAGAAGCTTATAAAATATTTGCTTGTAATGGAATTTTATTTAACCATGAAAGTCCCAGAAGAGGAGAAACTTTTGTAACAAGAAAAATCACTATAGCCCTTTGTAAAATAAAATTAGGATTGCAAAAAAAATTATATCTAGGAAACCTAGATGCAAAACGCGATTGGGGACATGCAAAAGATTATGTTGTTGCAATGTGGAAGATGATGCAACAAAAAAAACCTTCAGATTATGTCATAGCCACCGGCAAGCAATATAGTGTGAAACAGTTTATCAATTTAGTATTGAGAGAATTGAAAATTAATTCAAGCTGGAAGGGTAATGGAATAAACTCAAAATGTTTTGATGATAAAGGTAAATGTATAATTGAATGTGATGCTGCATATTTTAGACCGTTAGAAGTAGATACACTTCTTGGCGATCCTAGAAAAGCTATAAGAGAATTAAAATGGAAACCAACATCACACATAGAAGATTTAGTTAAAGATATGATCAAAAGTGAATTATCCCTAATTAAAAATGCCAAATAAGAAAGATAAAATATTTGTTGCTGGTCATAATGGTTTAGTTGGTAGTGCAATTTGTAGAGTTTTAAAAAAAAATAAGTATATAAATATCTTAACTATTGATCGCAAAAAACTAGATTTAAGAGATCAAAAAAAAGTATTAAATTTTTTAAAAAAGAATAAACCAAAATATATAATTATTGCAGCAGCATTAGTTGGAGGTATATCGGCTAACAACAAATATAGAGCAGATTTTATTTACAATAATACGACTGTACAAAATAATTTGATACATTCAGCTTTTTTAAACAATATTAAAAATTTAATTTTTTTAGGGTCTAGCTGTGCATACCCACGAGAATGTAAACAGCCAATTAAAGAAAAGTATTTATTAACTGGGCCGCTCGAAAAAACAAATGAACCTTATGCAGTTGCTAAAATTTCTGGAATTAAAATGTGTGAAAGCTACAACATACAACATAAAACAAATTATAAATGTTTAATGCCTTGTAACACTTATGGTATAAATGATAATTATGACCTTCAAAGTTCTCATTTTTTCCCAGCGTTGATAAGAAAAATACATTTATATACCAAAAAAAATAAGAAATTTTTAGAACTTTGGGGAACAGGAAAACCAAAAAGAGAATTGATGTATGTAGATGATGTTGCAGAGGCTTGCCTTTATTTTATGAATAAAAAAACCAAACATTCATTGATAAATATTGGCTCAGGACAAGAAAAAACAATAAAACAGTTTGCTGAATTTATTATAAAAAAAATTAATTCAAAGCTTAAAATTAAATTTAACCAAAACAAATTAATGAATGGAACACCGAGAAAATTTTTGGATTGTACTTTAGCAAAATCATATGGTTGGAAATCAAAATTTTCTTTAGAAAAAGGTTTTTTGATAACATATAATGATTTTTTAAGAAAAAAATTATTATAACAAAAATAATCTGATAATGAAAAATATAATTATAGTCACAGGAGGAGCAGGTTTTGTAGGATCAAATTTAATTTCTTATCTTTTAAAAAAAACTAAGTTTAAAATTATAAGTATAGATAATTATTCTTCTGGTAATAAAAAAAATCACTCTAAAAATAGAAGAATTAAATACATAAAAGATAATACAAAAAATATTTCAAAAATTTTAGATAAACACAAAAAAAAAATTAACTCAGTTTTTCATTTTGGAGAATTTGCAAGAATATATCAAAGTTTTTTAAAGATGAATGAATGCATAGATTCTAATTCAGTTGGAAGCAATGCGGTCTTTGGTTTTTGTCTAAAAAATAAAATTAAGTTAATTTACTCTGCAACATCAGCAAGCCTCGGTAATTCGGGAAATGATAAAAATTTATCACCATATGCTTTTACCAAATCTAAAAATTTGGAATTATTAGAAAATTTAAAAAAATGGTTTAATTTTAAATGTGAAATAATATATTTCTACAATGTATACGGTCCGAGACAAATTGAAAAAGGAGATATGGCAACTGTCATTGGAATATTTGAGAATGCATATAGTCAAAATAAACCACTAAAAGTTGTTAAACCAGGAAGCCAAACAAGAAGATTTACCCATATTGATGATACAATTAAAGTTTGTTACTTAGCCTGGAAACTAAATAAGTGTAGACATTATAGTATATCTAATAAAAAAAGTTACAGCATTATTAATATTGCAAAAATGTTTAATGCTAAATTAGTTTATCTGCCACCCAGAAGAGGTGAGAGATATGCATCCGCCCTCACCAATATGATATTATCCAATAAAGTTTATAAATATTTTGGTAAAATAGACATTAAAAGCTACATACATTCATTTATAGAGGCTCAAAAAAAATAAAATAAAAGATAATTCTCTGTTTACAATATTAAGTAATTAGATATAAGACTACCGCCTGGTGATTATTGCGAAGGGGTAATACCCGATCCCATTCCGAACTCGGAAGTCAAGCCCTTCAGCGCCAATGGTACTT
>MDTF01014772.1_pt1 | contig 14678 bp, 13 predicted proteins | sample 811191 | NCBI WGS metagenome assembly MDTF01 (sample SAMN05326649, study PRJNA326480) | marine metagenome | isolation source: seawater | place: Southern Ocean | collected 2011
ATTAATTTTTTCTACATTAATTGAAATGATAGGAATTGGTATTGTCCCTATATTTGCAACCATCATAATTAATCCTTCACAGATACTCAATTATTTACCTTCTAACTCTTACTTTAATATTATTGAGAACTTATCTCATAAAAAATTAATGATAATTGGTTCTTCAGCAATAATAGTAATTTTTTTAATAAAAAATTTTTTGTTGGCAGGGATAAACTATTTTCAGCTTAATACCCAAAAAAATATGACAAAATATTTGATGAATAAAATATTTTCACTTTATTTAAATGGAAAGTATGAATTTCACTTAACTAGAAACTCAGCTGATTTAGTTAAAAATATAACCTCAGAAGCAGGTAGAGCAATTCAATTTATAATTAATATTGTTAATTTGATAAAGGAATCTTTGATAATGTTGTTTATATTCATAACCTTATTATTTGTTAGTCCTGTAATTTCAATATTTTTATTTTTAATTTTTTTAATATTCTCAACTATATTTTTTATTGCTTCAAGAAAAGGATCCAGCAAGAGAGGCTTAGAGATTCAAAATTCTTGGGGTCAACTTTTAAAAATACTAAATCATTCATTGGGTTCAATTAAAATTTTGAAGATGTATAATAAAGAAAACTTTATGACGTCACTATTCAATAAACAAATTGGTTCAATGCAAGACCGAACTTTTGTACAAGCCTTCTTGGTTACATTGCCAAGACTGTTCTTAGAATTTATTGCTATCTCAGGTATAGTAGCAATTACTTTAATTTATTTTTTCTTAGAGTACCCAGTGGAAAATTATTTGCCATTAATTGCTTTAATAGTTGTTGCTGCTGCACGATTAATACCGTCATTCAATATAATAAGCAGGTCACTATCAAGCATTAAATTTCTATCTCCTTCAATCAAATTAATTTCGAAAGAAATTGGGATATTCAAAAACATGCAAACTTTTAATTCGAGTTCTTTAGATAAAAACATAAAACAAAATTTATTTACTGATTCTATAGAATTAAAAAATATAAATTTTTCTTACTTAAATTCCAAAGATAAAATTTTGAGTAACTTTAATTTAAAAATTAATAAAGGAGATTTTTTAGGTATTTCTGGTCATTCAGGTTCTGGAAAGAGTACGCTAATTGATTTGATAGTTGGTTTATTGGAACCAACGAGTGGTGAAATATTTATAGATAATATTAATTTAAAAAAATATAAAAAAAACTGGACAAGAAAAATTGGCTATGTACCCCAAGAAACTTATTTGATGGATGATACAATAAGAAACAATATTGCTTTTAGTGAAGACTCACATAAATTTGATGAAGAGAGATTTAAAAAAACTATTAAATTAGCCAGATTAGACAATTTTATTAATTCATTTCATGAAAAAGAAAATAAAGTAGTTGGCGAAAGAGGAATACAACTTTCTGGAGGAGAAAAACAGCGGATTGGGATAGCAAGAGCTCTCTATCTGAACCCCGAGATTATAGTTCTTGATGAACCAACAAGTGCATTGGACAAAATAAATGAAGAAAAAATTATTGAAGATTTATTTAAATTAAATTTAGCTACAAAAATAACAATTTTACTCATTTCTCATAAAGACTCAGTATTTAGGCATTGTAATAAAATAATATCATTAGAGGATGAAATGCTGAATAAATAAAAAATGAATAAATCATAAAATAATATTTAAAATGATAATGAGTAAGTTAACTTTAGGCACTGCACAATTTGGTATGCCCTATGGACTGAGCAAAAAAGAAGTAAGTTTAAAAGAAATAGAGAAAATTTTAGATTACTCAAAAAAAATAGGAATAAAAAATTTGGATACTGCTCAATCTTATAATAACTCCTTAAAAAAATTAGGAAGCTTAAACATTAAAGAATGGAAAATTATATCTAAAATTCCATCAATACCTAAGAATATTAAAAATAAAAAAGATTGGATAAATCAAGTTTTTATAGACATGTTGGAGAAATTAAATATTTCAAAAATGGATACAATTTTGCTTCATAACGAAGAGGATATTCTTAGTAAAGAATATGGCGAAGAAGTATTTAAAACCTTACATAACTTAAAAAAAAATAAATTAGTTAGCAATATAGGATGTTCAATTTACACACCCCAAAAGATTAAAAATATAATTAGTAGGTATGATTTAGATATAATACAAGCGCCATATAATATTTTTGACAAAAGGATTATTTCAAGTGGATTATATAATATTTTAAAAAAGAAAAAAGTTAAACTCGATTTAAGATCAATTTTTTTACAAGGTCTTCTTCTTACAACAAAAAATTATCCTCAAATTTTTAAAAATAATATATATTTAAATCAGTTTAATGAATGGTTAAAAAAAAATAAACATAATAATATCAGCGCATGTTTTAGCTCAACTTCAGAGATTAAATTTCATAGATTAATATTTGGTGTTCATAATTTATTACAATTAAAAGAAATTATTAAATATTGCTCTAAAAACATTACTTCAATTCCTGATTTTGATATTCATGACAAAAACATATTAATTGATCCAAGAAAATGGTGAAATAAATAAAATAATTTATGATGCTAGAGTTCAATTAAATTCTAAAATATTAGTTAGAATAAAATATCATATAATTTTATGATGCAGAATATCCACCATCTACAATTAAGTTTTGTCCAGTCATATAACTTGAAAGTTCGCTAGATAAAAATATTACAGTATTGGCAACATCATTTTCATGCCCCATTCTCATTAGTGGTGTTTTGCTCAAATATCTTTTTATAAATTTTTTGGGCTGATGTCTAAATATTCCACCTGGAGAAATTGAATTAGCTCTTATTTTGGGTCCGAGTGCCGTAGAAAGCATTTTAGTATAATGCATTAGGCCTGCCTTGGACACACCGTACGCTAAAGGTGTGTTCATTTCAGTTTCTTTATAAAGATTATAATCATATGCCAAAGATGCGTATATAGAACAAATATTTATAATTGATGCAGATTTAGATTTTTTTAAAAAGGGAATTAGAGAAGTGGTTAGATAAACTGTGTGAGTAAGGTTTAATCTTAAATATTTTTCATTATAAAAAGTTTTGTTATCATTTTTTTTTGTTATTTCACTAGTTCCAACATATCCTGCGTTATTAACCAAAACATCAATCTTTTTAAATTTTTTATTTAATAAACCTTTTAATTGATCAATTTCTTTTTTATCTTCTAGGTCCATTTTTATAAAATGAAAAAGATTGGAGTTTTTTTTATTTTCAAGAATATCTATGCCAATTACTTTGGCACCTAATATTTTTAGTTTTTTTGTAATAGCGTGGCCAATATAACCATTACATCCTGTGACTAAACAATATTTATTTTTTAAATTTAGCATTATATTATTTTTGTTTTAAGTATTTATCTTTGATACCATAATCATACCAGTATTCATGAATTGGGAATAGATGTATTTTTTTTTTTTTAAAAATAGCTGATTCAATAAACTCTGTCATATGAAAAAATTTTTTTAATTTAAAAAATTGATTTATATTTGGGTTTACAACATATATTCCAGAATTAATAAAAGATTTTTTTTCAACTTTTTCTTCAATTCTTTGGACTCGATTTTTTTTAAAAATAATATTTCCATAATGATTTTTTTCAAAATTACTTATTGCACCAATTGTAATGTAAGATTTTAATTTTTTGTGATATTCAAGCATTTCTCTATAATTAATATTTGAAATAATATCAGCATTAGAAACGATAAATGGTAACTTTGAGTTTTTAAAATAATACAATGACCCAGCTGTGCCAAGCGGCCTATCTTCATTTATATATCTTATATTAACATTAAATTTTTTTCCGTTTTTTAAATAAGATTTAATTTTATTACCTAGATAATTTACTGAAATTACAAAATTTTTGATACCTTGCTTTTTTGCTATTAAAATAATTCTTTCTATTATTGGTTTACCATTGACTGGTAAAAGTGGTTTTGGAATTTTATTGGTAAAAGGTCTTAATCTCTTGCCCTTACCACCTGCCATTATTAACATTTCATTTTCAATAGTATCTAAAGATTTATAATTTGATAAATAATGAATCCCAATAATTTTTTTTAATTTACTTACAATTGGCAAAAATGGCACTTCTTTTAATTTAAATATTTCTTGAATCTTATTTTCTGTTATTTCTTTTCTAACAAAGTAGGATTTTGTATTACACACATCTTCAATTTTATTTTTTAGTGTAAAATTTAAAAGCAGGCTTCTTCTTATATCGCCATCCGTTAGTGTTCCAACGTATTTATTTTTTTTATCTACAACTATACAAAATTGTTTTTTTAGTTTTCCTAGTTTTATTACTGCTTTTTTAACCGTCTCTTCAGAGCTAATTATGTATTGATTAAAATTTTTAATTTTCATTTTATTCTTATCTGCCTTTTAATATATTGATAGTTTTAACATCCCATATTGGAAGTTTAAATTTTTTACTTAACATGTCTTCTCTAGCTTTTTTTAAGCCATCACCTATAAAGTTTAGAAGATTTGCAGTGCTTACTGCGTCTACTTTTTTATTATTTAATCCCTCTGATAAATGAATTGAATTTCCACATCCTCCAGAAATTATAATTGATTTCTTAACAATTTTTGGGAGAAATTTCAAAATATTAAAATCTATACCATTGCCTGTTCCATCTTGGTCTATTGAATTAAGCATAATCTCTCCAACAGGAAAATTAATTACTTTTGTTAAATAGTCTTTTACAGAAACTTTTAATTCTTCTGAAGAATTATTAATAAAAATCTTATATTTTCCTTTATCTTTTTTATAATCGACACTTGCTATGATTGATTGCTGGCCGTATGTTTTTGAAATTTCTTTAAGTAATTTTAAATTTAAGTTTGAGTTTATCACAACCTTATCTGCACCATTTGATAAAAAAATTTTTACTGTTTGTATGCTGTTGATACCACCACCTACAGCTATTGGTATAAAACAAAATTTTGAAATTAAATTCAAATTTTTTAAAAACATATCTACATTTTTTTTTTTTCTAGATATGTCAAGAATAAGTAATTCATCAATAAAATAAGAAATCTTTTTAAAATCATAATTTTTTTCTAACCAATTAACATCTCCAACTTTTTGTAAATTGAAATTTCTACTTTGAACAAAATAACCATCACAGTATAAAAGAGAAAAAAGTATTCTTTTTTTTAACATTAGAGTTGAATAAAATTTTTTAATAATAAAAGTCCATTTGATTGACTTTTTTCCGGATGAAATTGAGTGCCAAATATATTTTCAATATTAAATGCAGATAAAAATTTTTCCCCATAAATGCATGTTACTGGGTTAATATCTTTTTGGAATTTTTTAATTTTAAAACTATGATCAAAATAAAAATCTGAATTATTCTTTATATCTTTAAAAAAATGGTTATCTTTATTAAATGACACTTCATTAAATCCAACATGTGGTATCTTTAAATTTGTTTTTCTTTTAATTATGAAGCTGTCTACTTTTCCTTCTAATATTCCAAGTCCCTTAGTATAGCCTTCTTCTGTGCTGCTGTTAAACAGCAATTGCATTCCTAGGCAAATACCTAGTATTTTTTGTTTTTTATTTTTTGAAGCTCTTATTAGTGCGTTATGCATACCATTTTTTTTTAAATTTTTTATTGCCTCTTTAAATGATCCAACTCCTGGAAGAATAATATGAGAATAGTCTTTTAAATCTTTTGGATTTTTTACTAACTTATTTTTTATACCAAGATAATTTAAGCATTTTTCAACTGATTTAAGATTTCCCATTCCATAATCTATTATTGCGGTTTTTTTATTTTTCATTTAACTTCAAATTTAGGCACCCATCGTCCATTGATATTTTTAAAAATTTTTTTATTTGCCCAAAAATCAATTACTTTCATAAACTGTTTTTTGTTCATTTGAAAATAATCAAGGTATTCTTCTACATATTCTTCTGGAAAATGATTATCATATAATTTTACTAAATTTAGACCTTGTTCTCTTGTCATCGCTTTTCTTCTAATTTCTATCCCAGCATCTTGTGTTGCTCTTCCAAATCCAAACTTTAAGTACATCAAGTAAGTATGCAATGCGAATAATGACTGATCGTTTTGTGCAAAGTTAATAAATGTTCCAGCACTATTTTGCTTATGCTCATTTAGATTAAATTTTGATTTTGCAACTAGATAATTTCTGTATGAATCCCATGGCTCAAAATATCCCCAATGTGTTAGTCCAATTTTTTTATTTCTTATTTGATTATTTGGAAGATCAAACCAATATAGTTCTTTTTTATTTAATTTGCTCTGCTTTATTATTTGATGATATCCACCTTCAAAATAATTATTAATCATGTAGTTAACATCAAAAATTGCACGTTCTTTATTTTCTGTAGATCCACCATACTCAACCTCTCCATCTTCACCATAAAATATTAAGTTAATATTATGCTGAACCGCAACCTTCAAAACAGTTGAAAATATTGAGGTTAGCCATCCATAATAAGGAGAACCTTTTTTTATGAAACCAAGCTTATTTATTGTTCTCATGGCTTTATAATTTGAAGTTACATGGACATGGTCATAGCCCTGTTTTAAAAAATTTGTTAGGTTTCTTTTACCAACATCAAGTTCTAATGGTGGTCTAGATGTTACTGTCAGGGGATTAAGTCCTAATTCATCTCTTATCTTAGATGCTACATATGATCCATCTTTTCCACCACTAACTGGAACTATGCAGTCATAAACACTATCAGACTTATATTTTTTGATTATTTCTTTTAATTGTCTTTTTCTTTTTTTCCAATTAATTTTTTTTTTTTCTTTCGTCCATTGGCATGCATTACACCACCCATTTTGATCAAAAGTAATCCTAGGTCTTAAAGAGTTATTTAAACAATTTGTACACCAGGTTAATTGGTATTTTGGTTTACTTAATGTCATAAAATTTTTTTGTACTAAATTTTCTATTTAATATTTTTTTTTCGATAATCATAGCTATATTTGTAGCTGTATTTTTTTTAAAATATGGGTTTTTAGTTTTCTTTATCTTTTTTTTGAAATTTAAAGATAAAGATTTTCTAATTGAATCATATATACTTTTAGAAGAGTATCTTGAATTTATTATACTATTTGCCTGTAATCTGCCTTTTTGCCTATCTCCAATGTTTACAGTAGCCACTTTAAGAGTTGGAGCCTCTAAGATACCACTTGAAGAATTTCCAAGAACAACATCACAAATTTTCATACATGAAAGATATTTTTGTGCCCCTAATGATTTAAACACGAAGGAACTTTTATTTTTTTTACAAAAGTCTAATACATTATCTCTTATATAGTCTGATTTTAAATCAGAATTAGGTAAAGTAAATATGAATGATGTATCTTTAAATTTTTTGATTGCTAAAAAGAAATTTTTTAGAAAACGGTTAATTGAAACTTCTTCTTCTATAAATGAATTTATTGTAATTAGAAAATTATATTTGCTAAATTTAATAGATAATATTTTTTCTAGCTTTTCTTTATTTATTAATTCTATTTTTTTTACATTTTCTGCTCCTAATGCACCTATATTAAATACATTTTTAGGATCTTCTCCCATTTGGATAACCCTTTTTTTATAAGAATTTGTAGATACAAAATGAAAGTCTGAAAATTTAGTAATTGCATGTCTTATTTTATCGTCTATTGAACCAGATGTTACTTCTCCACCATGAATATGAGCTATTTTAACATTATTGAATATAGAACTAATTCCTGCAGATAATATCTCATACCTATCACCTAATAAAATAATAAGATCAGGTTTATTTAATTTTAAATATTTTCCTATTTTATTTATACCAAGACCAACTGAATTTAAAATTGTAGTTGAGCTGGTTTCTTTTATATTTGTATTTATAGAGTAACAAATTTTACCAAAATCTTCATAAATCTTTTTATTTGTATTTCCGTAATCTTTTGAAAGATGTTGGCCAGTAACAATTAAAGAAAGTTTGAATTTATTTAATTTTTTTAGTTGTTTAATTAAATTTCTTAATAAATCATAATCTGCCCTACAGCCAGTTACGATACTAATACTTTTTCTTTTATTTTTCATATTTTAATTTTTTCATCTGGTAAAAAATTTTTTTTTGCTTTTTTTCCTATTATTTTTTCAATATCCATTGGAGATATTCCTCCAGCTGGTCTCTTTGGTAAAATATTACTTTGGTCAAATTTTTGACCTTTTTTAATTAAAACATTCGCAACTAAAGACTTCCTAATTATTTTTCTATTTTCTCTTTCACTTTTTGTTATATTTTTTTTTGAGCTTCCTAAAGCTTGCTCTATTTCTCTTATATTTTTTATCATTTCTGACAGTTCCCCCGGCTCTAGGCTAGACTTATGATCTGGTCCTTTCATGCTTCTGCTTAATGTAAAATGTTTTTCAATAATTGTAGCGCCTAGTGCAACTGCTGCTGCTGGCGCAATGATACTTAATGAATGATCTGAAAATCCAACTTTACAATTAAACTTTTTTTTGAAAGTAATTAAAGTATTAAGATTGAGATGTTTAATGGGTGTTGGGTAAGCTGTATTGCATTGAAGAATTGTAATATTTTTTTTCTTTTTATTAAGAATTTTTAAGGCTATCTTAATTTCTTTTAATGTCGAGGCTCCAGTTGATAATATAATTTCTTTATTTATTTTTTTTATATATTTTAATAGAGGAAGATTGGTAATTTCACCTGAGGGAATTTTAATAAAATCTATTTTAGTTTTAAGCAAAAACTTTAAATTGTCGATATCAAATGCAGTAGATAAAAATTTAATATTTTTTTTTTTTACAATAGTCAATAAGTTTTAGATGATTCAATTTTGATAATTCTAATTTTTTTAACATTGAACTTTGTGTTTCTTTACTGTTTAAACTAGATTTTTGATAGTTGGCTTTTGGCGAATTCATAGTTACTAGCTTATTGTGAGTAAAGGATTGAAATTTTATGTAATCAGCTTTTGCAGATTTGGCAACATCAACTAGTTTTTTTGCAATTTTTAAATTACCATTATGGTTTACTCCAGCTTCAGCAATTACTAATACCTTCATAATATCTCCAATTTATTATTTTGCTTTAATTTATTTTTTAAGTACCATTTTTCTATGCATAAAATTTTTTTATCAATTGTGGGTAAATAAATTTTATCATTTATAATTTTTATGATATCTTTTTTTAATTCTTTTAATAAATTTTTATTATTCAAGATTGATACTTTTTTTATAAAAATTTGATTGTTCTTTAAATTTATTCGAGCAAGAGGGCCAGGTTCAACCAAAGCTTTAACAAAATTTTTAATGTCATTTGATTTTTTTGTTAAATTTAATATTTCATCTCCTTTAACTCTCTTTCTAAAATATGAATTTTTATTTGAAAATTTACTTTGTGAATTAGCCGTATAATCATTACTTTGTAGTGACTTGATAGTATTATAAAGAATCTTTGGGCATTCTTTGTGTGATTTCATTAAAAGAGATTTGTAATCATCTGTTTTATTAATTTTAAATACTTTTTGACTAATAATTTTTCCACAATCAATTTTTTCATTGACAAAATGTGTTGTGATACCAAACTCTTTTTCTCCGTTAATTAAAACCCAATTTAAAATATTTCTGCCTCTATAAAAGGGAAGTTTACCTGCATGACAATTTATAATTTTTTTATCAACAACGTTTATAATGTCTTTTTTAAAAATTTGGTCAAAAGACATTGAGACTAATAATTCAATTTTTTTTTTTTTTATTAAATTAATTAAATTAGCATCATTAATATTCTTCTTTCTAAAAAACTTAATATTATTCTTTTTAGCAATTTTTTTAAGTTTTTTATCTTTTGTAGAAAATCTGCCACAAACAAACTCTACAATAATTGTTTTATCTTTTAATAGATAATCAAGGGCTGTATGTGCCCAAATATTGTCTCCAAAAAATCCTATTTTATAAAGTTTTTTCATACAAATTTGAACTACTTGGTAAGTTTATTAGAGCCTTTTCTAATTCTAAAGAATTTTTAATATTCATTCTTGGAAATTTAGATAAATATTTTATTTTATGCATTAATTTCCATACAGGCCTTACTCCTATTCCTTTTTTATTTGTTTCTTTAATTATTTGATCTCTTAATTTTATATTTGAGTGAAATATATAAATGGTGTTAAGCCAATGATTACTTTTTGAATTTTTTAGCTCACTCATTAATTTAAAATGAATATTATTTTTAAATATTTTTTTGTATTGTAAAAAAATTTTTCTTTTAACTTTTAACAAATTTGGTAAATTTTTTAATTGTGAAATTCCTAAAGAAGAATTTATTCCTGGCAATCGATAATTATAACCTACATCATCATAATCATAACTCCACCCTGAGCTTTTTTTTCGAGATATGGTAGATAAACTTAGTGCTTTTTTATAAATTTTTTTATTATTCGTTATAATTGCGCCACCACCACCTGTTGTTATAATTTTATTTCCATTAAAACTTAAAACGCCTACATCCCCAAATGTACCTAAATGTTTATTCTTATAGTAGCTGCCAACACACTCACTGGCATCCTCAATTACTTTTAAATTAAATTTTTTTGCTAATAGTATTATTTCTTTAATTTTTGCCGAATTTCCAAAAACGTGTGTTGGCATTATAGCTTTAATACTTCTTTTTGAAATTTTATTAATTGTTACATTTTTTTTTATACTACAGGTTTTTTTTAAGTATCTTTCTAATTTATTTGTATCTATTCCAAGTGTCTCGTTTTCAACATCTACAAAATGTGGTATAGCATTACAGTATATTGCTGCATTAGAGCTACCCACATAATTTAAATTTGGTATTAATATTTCTTCATTTTTTTTTATTCCACACGATTTAATAGCAATTTGAATTGCTGAAGTACCATTGATTGTGGCTACTGAAAATTTTGATTTAGTCAATTTTATAATCTTTTTTTCAAAAATATTAGTAAATTTACTTACTGTTGAAACATAGGATGTCTTTAAGCATCTATTAACTGATTTAAAATCTTCTTTTTTAAAATGTGGCACATGTAAAGAAACTTTTTTTTTCTTAGTAAAGGTTTTTACTGATTTTATGATTTCATTTGATATTTCTTTATACTTCATTTGTTTAAATTATTTTTTAAAATATGTTTTACTAAAATAAAATCTAGTTTATCATCAATATCAATTGATCTTGCGTATGGCATTTGGAAAAAAATAGTTTTTTTATTTATGAGTTTTTTTGATAATAAAAGACTTTTTCTTTTCCATATGTAGATCGATGCATTGAGATCATAAATTTTAGGAGCATCTTGTCTTCTGACTATTCTTTTTTTAGACTTACAAACTAGATCTAAATAACCACTTTTATGCATTACTTGATTAAAATAAGGGTTTCTTCTGCCTTCATGTCCAGAAACTAAATTACCAGGTTTTTTTTTAAAAAAAACATTTAGTGCTCTCTTGATATCACTTATTGATCTTAGAGGGGAAGTTACATCAAGATCAATCACTGTATCAAATATTATTCCAAATTTTTTTTCTGACATTAATAAAGCATGTTTAATAGCATCAACTTTAGATGAATAATCATCTGATAAGGTTTCTGGACGTTTTATTTGATAATCAACTTTTTTTTTTGAAGCATCTAAAATTTTATTTGAATTAGAGCTAATTACAATCTTTGTAATAGATTTAATCTTTTTAGCTTGATCCAATGTATGATGTATTATTGGTTTCCCCAGTAATTTTAGTACATTTTTGTTTTTTAATCCCTTTGAACCTTTTCTTGCACATATAGTACAAAGGATATTTTTTTTAGTCATTATATTTAAATATTATAATTTTCAGGTTTGTAATTTTTGAGATTATTATCTTTTTTAATCCATTCTATTAATTTGTTTAACCCCTCATCTATTTTATACTTTGGCTTCCAATTAGTTGCTTTCTTTATTTTTTCATTATCACACTTCAACCTGAAAACTTCACTTTTTTTAGGCCTCACTCTTTTTTTTTCTACAACTGGTATTAATTTAATTTTTAAAATTTTTGAGATTTTTACTATTAAATTTCTAATTGAAATTTCAGAGTCGACACCAACATTAATTACTTCCCCGAAAAGCTTATTTGATTTTAAAATTTTTTCATATGCTGAACATAAATCTGCAACATATAAAAAATCTCTTGTTGCACTTAAGTTTCCTATTTTAATTTCATTTTTTAATAGAGCTTGAGTTATAATTGTCGGTATAACTGCTCTTGCTGATTGCCTTGGTCCAAATGTATTAAAAGGTCTTATAATTTTTACAGGCAATCCAAATGATCGATAATAACTTAATGATAACTGGTCTGCAGCTATCTTGCTGGCCGCATATGGTGATTGAGCTTTCAATTCGTCATTTTCAGATAGTTTCTTTTTTACTGCAGTTCCATAAACTTCACTTGTAGAGGTAATTATTACTTGTTTTAATTTTAAATTTTTGGCTGATTCAAGTACATTTAATGTCCCCTCAACATTTGTTTTTATGTAGGCGGTAGGAGATATATAAGAATAGGGTATACCAATTAAAGCTGCTAAGTGCATTACACTCTGGCAACCCTTCATTGCTTTATTTACTGAGTCGTAGTCTCTAATATCACCTAAAATAAATTGAATTTTTTTTTTATACTTGCTATTTTCCAACCAACCATAATGGCTATTACTATTGTACCTATCAAAAGCCACAATTTTATATCCTTTCTTAACTAAGTGCTCTGTTAAATGAGAACCTATAAAACCTGAACTTCCTGTAACTAATATTTTCATCATAAATAAATTAATATAAAATCTAATTTTAATTAGTTCTTTTTATTCAACTCCTTCTTTAATTCATCGTATTCTTCCATTTTTTGCTTCATATAATTTACAGTTAATTTAGTTCTCTCTCGAATACCTCTTGGGGTAAGGACATACATATAATAAAGTTTATTTTTACTGTCATTAAACCTATTCACCTTAATTAACCCATGTTCTTTAAGTTTTTTTAAACAATAATTTAATTTACCTAAGCTAAAACCTAATTGACTAGAAAGGCTTCTTTGAGTTGAATTTTTGTCCTTATTAATTTTTCTTAATACTTCGAATTGATCTTGAATTTTTGCCATATTATTTTTTGTTCAATTTTTGAACATTATAACTAAACTTATTATATTGTAAATAGAGTATTATCACCTAATATGTTCAACTATTGAACATATTATTAATTTACAAATAAGTTAAGATGGTTTTTAAAAAGATAATTATTTTATTTATAAGATTTTTAGTTGAGGAAGTGAAAATACTACGGGTATGGGTAGAATATTTTTTTAATTTTTTTCAAGAATTTAATGTTTTAAATTTACTTTTAGGTAAAATTTATTCACATAAGAATTTAAAAATTTTTAAAAACGATTATATTAATAAATTCATAGACCATAATAAGAAAAATATTAGGAATAATAGTACAAAAATAAACTCAGAAGAAAAAATTTTTGTAGAGAGCTTTATCAATCATCCAATTTATACTATTCAAGAATGTATAATAGCAAATACTGCTCGCAAGATATTAAAAAAAAATTGCTGTGGTATTTTAAGATTAGGTGATATTAAATCTGCAAAAATTTTTAATAGTTTTGGGATAAATGAAATTATTTATATAGATCAGGGAAATATTTTTTCAAGGTTTTATGCTTTATTAATTGCATTCAAATTATTAAAGAATGTAAAAAATATAGAATCGCTAATCAAATTAAAATATGAAAATATTGAAGTTGGACGAGCAACATATGATCAGTATTTAAGATTTAAAAAAAACCCTAGAGTAAATAGTATTGTAATAGATTTTTATTTTTTTTTGTCACAGGCCTTAATTTTGAATAGTCAATTTAAGAAACTATTTAAAAAAAGTAAAAACAGATATTTAATTCAATCAGAAACCCAGTTTTACCCCCACAGGATATGCATGGCCAATGCAATTAAATATAATATTAAGATGATTTCAAGAAGAGGTCGGACTGCTAATATTGGTATAAAAATTTTTTCAAAAAAGGAAAAAAACTTAGATGAAAATAGAAATAGACCCTCGAAAAAAATTTTTGCATCAATTTATAAAAAGTTTAATCAAAAAAAATTTAATAAACTGATGTCAGTTAGCTCAAAATTTTTTAAATTAGATATTGGTAAAGAGATACACCAACAGATAAATATAAATAATAAATTAAAATTATTTAATTCAAAAAAAAATGTTTGTAGATATTTTAATTTTGATCAAAAAAAACCAATCGTGCTTATTCTTGCTCATGAGTTATCTGACGGAAATATGCTTAATTCATGGAATCTGTTTAATAACGATCTAATTTGGCTTGAAGAAACGATAAAAAAAATTAAAAAAATTAAAAATGTAAATTGGATCATTAAACCTCATCCTAGTGAAGATGTTTATGGCAATAAAGTTAAAACACACAACGTTTATGAAGAATTAGCCAAAAATTGCGAGAATATTAAATTGTTTCCAAATAGCCATGACGTAGAAAATTTTAATAAATTTATTTCAGTTGCAATTACCTCTCATGGATCAGCAGGATATGAATATCCTCTTAAATCTATTCCTACCATAATTTGTGG
>MDTF01003768.1_pt1 | contig 14670 bp, 12 predicted proteins | sample 811191 | NCBI WGS metagenome assembly MDTF01 (sample SAMN05326649, study PRJNA326480) | marine metagenome | isolation source: seawater | place: Southern Ocean | collected 2011
GACCGCAGGACCGGCTTGGTTTCCCTCGTCTCGAAAGTGTATGCGGGCACCATTCTCCATGGTGAAGAATTGTGATGTTTCACTCGTATACTTGGCGTCTACCTCTTCTTGTGGCAATTCGCCTTTATAAAGAAAAATGCCAGCAACAAGCACGATGGCGACGGTTATTTTGATTATCTTCATAGCAAGGTCCCGGATTTTTTTACTGCGTAATGGCCTATGAGTCGGGTTTATAGTACTTTTCACTGGCGCATTAAAGTGTAGATTACATACTAAACTAAACTGGTTAACCATCTGAACACTAAGCCATTCAGCAACCAACGCCGGTTTATCGCCACCTTCAATTTCAACTGAGATATCCATTTTAAAGTCATACTGGCCAGGCTTTTTCTGGTTAATCTCAGCCACAGTAGTATGACAACATATTCTGCTACCCACAGGCACGGGCGCAACAAAACGTACCTTATCGAAGCCTTTGGACTATTCATCGCTGCAACTTTAAGAGATTACAGATTGAGATTCAATTAATTCTGAACACCTCGAGCATATCGATTTGCATCATCAGGTGTTATTCCTAATTTTCCTGCAACTACGTCAAACGAATAGCTCGTGTGGGCATGTAAATCAGCAAAAAAAGTGTTTCTATTGGGATTTTTGTTATTACAATCATCATCCATGAACTCATTTGATTGGAGATTATTGTCATGGGTATTTAATTGAGCTGATTGTAATTCTGGCACCGTGTTATCGCAGCTGGCCAGTAAAAATAAAGAGATTAGAATAAAAACCCTAATGATCTTCATATGGAGGAATCTCAAAAATTATTATTAGTTGAGAGTTGAGGGCGCTAAATAGAATTCCATAACACCACAATCAGTCAGAGAAGAAGTATTACTATTTGCCTGGAGTAATTCATCTTGCACATGCATTCGTGCTTTTTCTAAACGCTTCATAGATCTCGCAACAAAGGGCCCATCTCCAAGATCAAGCTCAAAGAATTTTTCTTTTCGACCAGCAGCAGCAATACTCTGCGCAGCAAAAGCTTGATAGTGCTTCCTCGCATAATCAAAAATAGGGAAAATAGTATCTGGCAGTTGATCATTCGTTGGCCAATCTGAGTCCGATCGAGCGCCAGACCAAACCCGAGCCACATAATCCTCCATGGCTTGGAGGTCTTCACCTAGCCAAGCCATCGGCTCTGGATCTAAAAGAAAATGTGCTACAAAAGGACCCGCGAGCGCAAAGTCAGCCAGACACGCGCGAGAACCTAATAGAAAATCATGATGTTTGAAATGAGTAACAAGAAGCCTCAATATACGTGCGAAGTCAGCTTTAATAGCGCTACTTTTTTCTGGACCTGCACCCTGTACTTCACAGGCCGCCGCTCCAAATGAACTATGCATTACCTCCCCAAAGTCTTTTACCTGTAACTTTTCTTCATCGCTTAATTCTGCATCAATATGTTTACCCAGCAAAACATTATTTCCAAAACGTTGTCCTGTAATGACGACATTTTCTGGATAGCACCATCGTGAGTGCAGAGCGTGTCTTGGATACCAGTGATTGAAAAAGTCTTCCAATACAAAACATGCACCTCGTTGAGCTGAACCGCTTGGAATCACCGGACAGTTATTAAAACGAGTATGCAAAAAAGGACCAATACTAATGGTGTCATTAAGCATCCATCCATCAGGTGTTGTTAATATTGGAATAAAATGAGTGCCCACTCGCGCATTAATAGAGTCTGTATTCTCGCGGCTCTTGATTTCCCATTTGTAGGGGATATGTTGATAGCGTAATTGCGCTTCAAGTTTGCGAGTGAACATGCTGAGCTCTTGCCCGATCAGTGTATAGACGCCTTTGTACATCTCATATCCCCTTACTTATTCATTGTTGACATCAAAACTCTTCTTTCAAATTCCTCATTAGATTCTATGTTGTCTTAAAGAAATCAATCACCACTCTTGCTAACTCCTCTCCAGCATCATCCTGAGGGTAGTGTCCCGAATCTGCAATAGTGCAGTGATTCTGATCCTAGTCAGTTTTAGCCTGACGATCCATAATGGCTTTATAGCCCTGCTTGTTGGCAGTTATTACAGTCTCCATATCCGGCGCTTTAAAGCTGATATCCCCCAGAATCGTTAAAGCAGTATGGGCAACATCATGACTATCGATGTCTGCTATATCATTCATCCATCGTCTTACGTTGGGAAGTTGTTCAAAATCAAATAGGTTGGTGAATTGGGGTCTCAGTTGTCCTATTTCGACATAAGCTGCTAGGTCAGCAATAGACAGGCTATCACCAGCAATAAATCGCGATTTATCAAGCCAGCTTTTTTCAAGTGAATTCAGTGAGCGAGTGAACATTTTTTGGGCGCTGTCCAAAAAGGTTGCTGGGAATGTAAGATCTTTACGAACATTGGGAGCAAAAAATGCAAGAGAGGCATCTCTTATACCTCGGTGATGCGAATGTAGGTACCAATCTATTTTAGTGCACTCGGCTGGGTCTGCTGGATAGAGGTCATGCCAGCTATTTTTGCGGCAAAGATACACCAAAATAGCATGGGCTTCAGCCATGGCTATGCCTGTTTCACTATCCTCTAAAAAAGGAATCGTTCCATTCGGATTTTTCTCTAAAAATATGGGGTTACGAGTCCCGGCATCACCTTTTGAGCCTGGATTCATCAATATCAATTGGAAAGGCTCTCGCATATATAAAAGCAACCAAATAACTGCTCTAACCGGCTGTGACAGGGGGCTACCATAGAGTTTTAGTGGAGGTTGTTGTGAGGGCATATGGCTATTGTCCTGACTTCGTACTTAATCGCGTGGATATTTTACATAGCTAGCAAAAATTTTCTCTACATCATCAATGACCGCGAGGCTCTCAGAGACAACACGTTCGTTATATTCTAGTACATCCTCATCGGTATCCTGACCAGCACAGCGTTTTAGAGCGGCCTCATTACCGCTGCATAGCATGCAGGCCACTAGGCGAGGCAGGCGATTAGTTTTAAGATCCAATTGGAAATCTTTACCTAAATATTCAGTCAAAATATTTTCATAGCTTGCATAAATTATGAGTAGATAGTTATCGTGGATGAGCGATGTAGAAGTATGAAGTGCCTGTTTTTTATATTCTCCGAAACCTAGTTGGGTGATATGACTGACAGAAGCCCTCACCCAGTTACGCCAAATCTTAAAAGTAGATTGAGATACAAATTTCTCTTCAAAACGCTTTTTAAGATCTCTTGTAACAAGATCGGCTGCTGCTACGGCTAACTCTTCTTTATTTTTAAAGTGCTTATAAAGTGTTTGAACGTGCACGCCAGCTTCTGCAGCGACTGCATCAAGCGTTGTATGAGGGTATCCCTTTCGAGAGAAAAGTAATGTCGTGGTCGCAAGTAATTTATCGCGATTTATATTTTTTTTTAGCGTCCGTTTAGGGTACGAAATCGCCATAGTGCCTGTCTCTTTTTAGTTGGAGTCTCTCTGATCCGGAGAGTAACAAAAAATGCTATTTCCGTTTGATTATTTCAGAGTGCAGTCATTATATGGTTTTTTTAATCTGGAAAGCAGACTTAATATTTTAAAAGGCTGCTAAAAAAAATAAATAGCGATATTAAAATATAGCGAGCTATAATCAAATGTCAATTAAAACTATGAAATTTGGGTGGTAATCTGATGCTTTCGAATGAAGAAAACATTGAAAGAGTGCGTTATAGCGACGTGGCCTTACTCATATTTTTAACATTGCTTAATGTCATTAATTTTATTGATCGTCAGCTGCTTGTGAGCTTATCGAACTGGATTAAACCAGAGTTAAAGCTATCTAATTTTGAATTTGGATTATTAGCTGGGCTTGTATTCATGTTTTTCTATGCCGTGATGGGGCTTTTTATGGGAGTCATTGCTGATCGTGTAAATCGTACTCGCCTTATTGCGTTTGGTCTTGGTCTTTGGAGTCTATTGACCATGTTATCTGGCGCCGCCAAAGGATTCGTTAGTTTAGCTTTGCCTAGAATGTTTATTGGCGTGGGTGAATCCACTCTGACGCCGGCTTCACTTTCGTTGCTAGGTGATAGATTTCCTGCCCGCTGGCAAGGGCTTGTAGTTGGAATTTATGGCATGGGTGTTTCCATTGGTTTGGGGCTAAGTTTATTTATCGTCGCTTACCTCGAACCAATAGTGGGATGGAGAGGGTGTTTTTATATTTTAGGTGGTGTGGGCGTTTTTTTAGCTATATGCATGTTGTTCATAAAAGAAACGCCAAGAAAGCAACCGATGGATAAATCTGAAGGTGTCTTACAAGGTTTAGCTGTAGGTAAAATTACTAACGATTTACGTAAGCTCCTCTCGGCCTCGCCCGCATTGACGGCAACAATTCTGGGTTCAACGGTATTCGCCTTAGCTCTGGGAGCTTCAACTTTTGATCAATTATGGTTCGTTCAAGAGAGAGGGTTTGATAGGAATGAAATTGCAAAAATGACTGCCTGGATTGCTATAGCAGCAGGTATATCTGGTAATTTAGTTGGGGGTATCGGGGGTGATCTTTTTTTGCGCAGGACTGGAATTGGGCGACCTTATTTTTTAGCACTTGTTATGTTGGTGCTTTCACCTCTCATACTGACAGGTAGAGTTATTGATCCAAGTAATACGTGGTTCTGGGTGGGCATTTTTGCGCTATATTTTCAAATTGGTTGTTTTTACGGCCCGGCTTTCGGAACTATTCAGGATTTAGTCCCCTCGAGTCAAAGAGGAATGGTGGTGGGTTTTGCTGTGCTTATGATACAAATTTTAGGCGCAGCGTTAGGTGCGACCACTGCTGGATTTATAATCGATTTCCTTGCGGCAGCAGGGGCGGCCGAACCCTATTCAATGACTTTAATTATTTATGCATTTATTTCGTTATTAGCAGTCCCTATCTTTATTTATGCCGGCCGAAGATTCGAGAGAGATTTAAAGGCAATACGACGGATTTAGTATGTATCAAAATAGCCCTGTTTTCGGTAAAGAAAACTCTTGCGTAAAATATATATAGTTAGCTATACTCAAGTGTCTGATATAAATATATGCAGCTATAATAAAGTACTTAAGTGCTTATGATCAAAAGGGGAAAAGCAATGAATTACAATTCTATGTATAAATCGGTAGCGTTGGTATGTATCGCGGGACTGTCATTACCAGGAGTCACGCTAAGTGCCGAGATCGAAGAGGTCTTGGTGACGGGAATGAAAAAAACATCTTCAGTAATGGAAACTCCAAGTGCGATTACAGCGCTGACTGGAGATGATTTGGTAGCTCGGGGTATTACTGATTTGTCTCAACTTCAGTTTGCTGTTCCAAGCATGCACTATGGTGAGAAGTTGGGTAATAAAACAATTGCAATCCGAGGAGTTGGAGAGTTTAACAATCAGCCTGGAGTTCTTGTAACAATTGATGGGGTCGTCCAGTCAGCCGGATCAAGCTCTCAGTTGTCCCAGTTAGATTTGGAGCGGGTTGAAGTGCTTAGAGGTCCGCAAGGGACTTTGTATGGCCGAAATTCTAATGGTGGAGCTGTGAACTATATTACTGCGAAACCCACAGACGAAGTTTATGGCCGAGTGAAAGTTGGAATGGGTAAGTATGATCATGCTTCGATAGAGGGTGTGTTCAGCGGTCCAATTTCAGATACGATAGGTATTAGAATCGCAGCTAGCCATCTTGATATGGGGGAGGGATGGGTCGAAAATTTAATGCCTGGCTTTAATGACCATATGATGGGTGAGAAAACTAACTTCCGGATGAATCTGGTGGGCCAGTTGACTGATAGTTTAGATGCACATCTATCTATTGGGCGAAGCACAATGAGTGGTCCAATGGATCCTCATGGAATTGTAAAAGAGCATATGGAGTATGCAAACTCGAGGACCAACTTGCCAATTGAGGGTACGCTTGTCACTGAGGAGCCATGGAAAGTCTATAACAACGGTAATGCTGATTCTGATCGGCAGTACAATATCCAAAACCTTACCCTTAACTGGGAATTAGATAATGGTGTAACGATTAAATCGATTACAGGCAAGCAAGACTGGGAGGATGAGTTTGAGGGTCCAGCAGATGGTTCCTCAGTAGGTCTGTTCCAGCGTTACATGAAAACTTGGACAGACACTTTTACTCAAGAAATCAACATATCTGGTGAAAGCGGTAATTTAAGTTGGATTGCTGGTATGTTTTACATGGATGATAAGAAAAATAGGGACTTTATTATTAATCTGCCCATCCCAGCCTTCTTCCCTCTACCCGGTCGTTTTGAGATATTGCAACAACAAAATGATACAGAATCAAAATCAGCTTTCTTTGATATGACATATTCTGTTTCAGAGGATATACGCCTAGGGCTTGGATTCCGAAAAACTGATGAAGACATGCATGAACGACACTCCCGACAGATATTCTTTACCGGCATGCCTGACCCAGTCATCGATCTTTGTGGCGGTATTGTGGAGACTAAGTGGTCTGAGTCTGCAAATACAGGACGCGCCTCTATTGAGTATGATACGTCGGATGACGCGATGGTTTATGCGAGCTATTCTGAGGGCTTCAAGGTAGGCGGAATTAATGAGTCTGATTGTAACCCTCCATGGGATCCTGAAACAGTCGCGTCTTATGAGGTAGGTTATAAGACTACTTTGAATGATGGCGCTACGACGCTAAGTGCTGCAGCGTTCCATTATGACTATTCAGATTTCCAGGTCGCTCAGGTAATCGGAATTGTTGGAATTATTGCGAATGCGGGTGATGCGACGATTGATGGGTTCGAGCTTGAAATGACATCTAATATTGGGGATGACTGGACGCTAAGTGCGGGCTTAACGCTTCTTGATTCGGCTTATGGAACCTTCTTGAATACCGATGCGTTGCAAGGTGATGCTGGTGCTCTAGAGAATAAAGGAAATCCTCTGAATAAGGCGCCAGAAACAAGTCTCAATGTTGGCATTGTTAGGAACATGACGTTCGATAGTGGCGCGCGACTGGCCTTCAGCCTAAATACTGCTTATCGGTCAAGAACCTATTTCCGAGAATTTGGTCAGATAGATGATTCGCAGGCGGCTTATACTGTCGTCAACTTAAATGCTAATTTCGAGACTGCAGATGAGTTAGTTACAGCGCGGGCATTTGTCAACAATGCAACAAATGAAGCATATATCACAGATATGTCTACTGGTGACAGTCAGTATGGACGTCATGCTGCTTGGGGAATGCCAAGGCATATAGGGATTGAAATCACTAGGCACTTCGGTACCAGGTAGACACTTCTCGAAACATTCTGCCAAGCATATTTATAGAGTAAATATGCTTGGCTTTTTTTTGCGGAGTCATTAAATTGGTAGACGATAACAAGAACGGACTATTGCGGCCTTTAGGGAGGAGACAATTTTTTGCGTCTCTCGGCAGATTATTATTAGCTATAGTTACAACTTTAAAGGGAGGTCTTGTGGCATCATCTGAACTTAAAAAATCTAAGAATATTGGGCAAGAATTAGATTTTATGCTACCTGGAAAGCTTGGAAATCCGGAAATGACTATGTTTGAGGATCCGCGATTAGATCCAAGAGTTATTAAAGAGCTCACTACCAATACTGCATTCCCTTCCACCGCGCCGCCAGAGATAACTTTAACATCAAGTTATGAGGCAGTGGTTGACTGGATAGATTTCATGCATGAGTCAATGAGGGCAAACGATGCTAATTTTTTGAAGAGCATGCCAGCGTTTTCTGATATTGAGTCAACGGAGTTATCAATAGCAAGCGATGGCTCCCATAAAATAACATTATTTATTGACCAGCCAATCAATATGGATTCTCCTTTACCGTGTATCGTTCATATGCATGGTGGGGGTATGACCTTCGATACTGCCAAAAGCCCACAAAATATTAGATGGAGAAAATCCCTTGCTCAGCAAGGTTTAGTGGTTATCGGTGTTGAGTTTTTGAGTGAAGCCTTGTTTCCTGGTCATCATCCCTTTCCAGCTGGTTTAAATGATTGTGCAAGGGCAGTGCGATGGGCGCATGACAATCGTAGTAACTTGGGGATCTCTTCCATTATTGCTCTTGGAGAATCGGGAGGTGGCAATCTTGCTATTGCCTCTGGTTTAAAAGCGAATCGAGAGGGATGGATTGATATTCTCGCTGGAGTTTATGCGATGGCGCCCATGTTGTATGGATTCTATGGAGCGCCTCCACCGGAGTTAATGTCTTGGAGAGAGAATTTAGATTATATGGGCTCCTACGCGATGATGAGAGCAATGAGAATGGCTTATGATCCAAAAGAAGAGCACCAAGAAAATCATTTAGCGTATCCATTTGCAGCAAAAGATGGAGAACTCGAGGGTCTTCCGCCTCATATCATTGTTAATTATGAATTAGACTTGATTCGTGATGAGGGAGTTGTTTTTGCTCAAAGACTTAGGAATTCCGGAGTCGATGCAACTTCTTTGATTATCAATGGATCTAATCACTGTAACGAAATAGGTATGCCCGATGCCATGCCTGAGTTAACTCGTGATAGGTTAATGTCGATTGCAACCTTTGCGAGGGGTGTAAAGGCGAAGAATTAAAATTAGTGTATTTCGATATAGTTAGCTATACTTAAGTAAATGTAATTGGTTAATTAAGGTACTGTTTATGATTAGATTTATTGATCCAAGGGGTATGGTGGCGACGCCGATCGAGCCCTATGAGCTCACTCAAAATGTTCGAAAAAATGAAGGAGAGGGACTTACCGTTGCACTGCTTGCGAACGGATTTCCTGATTCAGAATTATTTTTTACAAAAATTGGTGCAGCCATTGAAAAGCGCCTACCTAAAATAAGCACAAAGCTTTGGAACAAAGGTAATCCTGGCAGCCCAGCTAGTGAAGAGATTCTAGAAGAAATAATGTCAGATTGTTCCATTGCCATAGCAGGATATGGACACTGAGGTAGTTGTACTACCGGCACCGTGCGTGACGGATACAACATTGCTAAAAGAGGGATGCCTGTGGCGTCTCTAATTACGGAAGATTTTTGGGTACAGGGAAACTTTGTCGCAAAGTCATTAGGCATGCCTGATATCCCTAGAGTCAAGCTACCTCATCCTGTCGCAGGACTAGGCGAGGTTAAAATAGAAGCGATTGCAGATCGTGTTGTAGACACAATATTGGATAGTTTTGAGAATGGGTGATTTTTTAGAAGCTGAAAATGAAGAGCAAGCGTTGGAGATGCTCCATGAGATGGATTGCACTGATGGATTGCCTGTCGTAATTCCGACCTCAGAACGCGTAAAGAGGTTTGTGCTGGCCACCGGTTTGGATGGCGACATGGTTCTTGGTGAGCTAGGACCAGGTATGGGAATTGCTACTGTTGAAAAAGTTGCGACAGCTGCTGTTATGGCGGGCTGTAAATCTGATTATATGCCTTTGGTTATAGCCGCGGTGAAAGCCGCAGCAGAACCAGCATTTGACCTATCTGAATTGCAAGCCACAACTCACTGCACCGCGCCATTGATTATCGTAAATGGCCCCGCCCGCCAGAATTGTGGACCCGTAGCGTCTGGTTATGGTGCTTTAGGGCCAGGACATCGCGCTAATGCTAGTATTGGTAGAGCTCTTCGACTTTGTTTGATTAACATTGGAGGGGGTAGACCTGGTGTATCTGATATGGCTATTCATGGACATCCTGGTAAATTCAGCTACTGCATGGCTGAGGCAGAGGAAAATTCTCCATTTCCGCCACTCCATGTCAGTTTAGGATTTGATGAAGCAGATAGTGTAGTGACGTTATTAGGCTGTGAGGCACCGCATTCAGTCCTTTACAGTGATGATGCGGATGATCCTGAGGATGCAGAGAAACTTCTTCATATACTGTCCGTAGGTTTGGCAAATCTTGCCACCAATAATGCTATTTTCGCTTCTGGTACGGTGCTAGTGTGTCTAGGTCCTAAACATGCTGATGCTCTTGCTAGAGCTGACCATACTCGTGAATCGATTCAGAAGAGGTTATGGGAGTTAACCCATGCGCCCAAATCTGAGCATATCCGCTACGGTGGAGAGTTTGGTAAGGCCTTTAAAAATAATCCTGAGGGCGATTATCCAAGAATACCCAAGCCAGAAAATATTCTAGTTATGGTCGCCGGAGGAATAGGCCTTTATTCAATGGTCATGCCGAATTGGGGTGGAGCGGGCCATTCAAACTCTTCTGTGAGCGTTAAGGTCGAGAGTGACTTTTTCTGTGCTATCCCAGGAATAAGTTAGTAACCCTTCTGATTATTAAACTAAAAAAAATTATAAATTAAGCTAGCAGAGCATAGCTGTTAAAGGAAATATAGATGGATCCAATTACGTTATATGGCGGTGCTTTTTCTCTTTATACGGGGCGAGCTCGTAGTTACTTGATTAAAGAGGGAATTGCTTATCGAGAGGAGCCGCACTCGTCAGATCACTTTTATAATGTCGTTTTACCAAAGGCTGGAGGTCGACGAGGGATACCTACTATAGAATTCTCTAACGGTGATGTTATTCGTGATGGAATTGCAATAATAGATCATTATGAAAATCTTAACGGTGGGACATCTGCGCCTAAAACGCCAAAGCAGAACATATTAAGTCTTCTATTTGATGTGATCGGTGCTGAGGGAATGTTAAGACCTTGTATGCATTATCGATTCAATCAGGGAGAGGAAGAGGGTGATTTTCTCACTTTTCATTTTTCTACTGTTTACCCTGAAAAAGATGGGGCTAAAAACAGAATAGCGTTTATTAAAAGGGAGGTCTTGCCTGCGTGGGGTGTTACACCAAACACTGAAGAGCTCATTGAAACTATGCACTTAAAAACGTTAAAAACATTAAATGCACACTTTTCAAAATATCCCTATTTGTTTGGTGGTAAGCCAAGTATCGGTGATTTTGGAATGATAGCTCCCCTTTATGGGCATCTTGGAAGAGACCCTGTGCCTCTATCATTAATGCAGATCAATGCACCCAGATTATTTCGATGGGTTGAGAGAATGAATAGGCTGGAGCCAGACATTGGTGAGTTTGAGAATAGAAGCACGACATACCTCGATAATGATGAGATCCCAGAAACACTTATCGATATCCTGAAGCATTTTGCAATCGATTTTATACCCGAGAGTTTGGCTGCTTATGAGTGCGTCAGCTCTTGGTTACAGGAAAATAAGGATTTACCTTCTGGCACTGAGGTCAGTCGTGAAGTTGGGAAGTGTAAATTCCAGGTTGATGGAGTAACCATTGATGCTGTCGCTCAACCTTTTCGATTTTATTTAATGAAGCGCTTACAAAATCAATTCGATAGTCTGAATGCCAAAGATCAGGAAGAGGTCAGGCAGCTTCTGGAACAATGTAATATGGATGAAGTATTGGATATGCGACTATCTCGTGAGATGGGTCGTGCGAATAATCTAGAGGTATGGTTGTGAGTCAACTGTCAGATTCCAAAATGGTAACTCGATTAGCGGGCAGATCGGCGCTCATTACTGGCGCAAGTCGTGGGATCGGTTTTGCTATTGCTAAATCGTTCGCTATGCAGGGCGCCAATGTAGTTTTAAGCGCAACAAGTGAAACAGGTCTTAAAAAAGCAAAAGAGATACTAGATCAATATGGCGTTGATGTTTCATATTTAGCCGCTGACGTGAGTGATTCCCAACAAATAGATAATTTATTTTCCTTTGCTATCAAACAACACTCAAAACTTGATGTTCTTGTTAATAATGCGGGTATTCACATCTCAAAGCCTTTCACTGAGCATGAAATGGAGGAGTTTGATCACTTGATGAAAGTTAATGTCCACTCGGTTTTTCAGCTTACGCAACTGGCGATACGGCATATGCAAGTGTTGGGTCGGGGCAAGGTTATTAATGTCGCATCTGTGGCTGGGCTCAAAGAGAGCATGAATTCAGCCGCATATAACACCTCAAAGCATGCGGTTGTGGGATTGACTAAATGTATTGCATTAGAGAATGCCAAAAAGGGTATTAACGTCAATGCTATATGTCCTGGCATTGTTGAGACAGATCTGATCCAAGGAGTAGAGAATAAAATGAAAGATTCTGGAATGCCTCCGGAAGAGTTTCGTGAGCGCATCATTTCTCAAATACCCATTGGGAGGATGCTGCAGCCAGAAGAAATTGCAAATATCGCAGTTTTTCTTGCAAGCAGTGAAGCCGATGGTATGAGCGGACAAACCATCACTATTTAATCTGTATATGCCGATTCTCAAGCCTTAGTGAGTTGTAATGACGATAGAAAATAAGATTTCAAATTCACCTTTTCAGGATCTTTTGATCGTAGATATTGGGGGAAGTATTTCTACAGGCTTTGCGGGTAAGCTCTTTGCTGATTACGGAGCAAGAGTGGTTAATCTGGAACCACATGACGGCTTTTTGACTCGAAAAATTGAACCATTTTTAAATAATGGTAACAGTGCGATGCATGGCTATTTGCATGCCAACAAAGAGAGTGTAGTTGTTGATGAGTCTTTGCTAGAACATCCGGCAATTCGGAAAGCAGATTTAGTATTAATAGACCCAAGTACATTGTCTGATTCAATATCCTTGGATAATTTTAATGTAAATGTGTGTGTTATCAGTTGGTTTGGACTCAATGGGCCGTATTCTGAGTTTGAAGGATCCAGTGAGGCGATTTTTGCATTGACAGGTATTATGGGAATGCTAGGTGAATCAGACGGTCAACCTATCATTCCAACTGGCTTTCATCCGCAAATTCTCGGTGGATTGAGTGCATTTAATGGTGCTCTGAGTTACCTTCTAGAGCAGATAAAAGATCCTACGTCAGCAGTTGAGAAACCAAAATTTTGTATTGACGCTTCTATCTTTGAAGCAAATATGTGTCTAACCGATTTAGGTGCACTCTCCAGTTACAATGGCGAGCCTCCGCATAAGCGTTTGGGCATTAATCGATTTTTCCCTACGTATCCTTTAGGTATTTGGCCATGCAGAGATGGATGGCTTGGTGTCACTGTACTGAGCCCTAGTCAATGGCATTCATTCTGTGAATTGTTAGGACTGCAGGAGCTTGCCTTGAATCCTAAGTATGGTATCAGCGCCAATAGATTAGATGATGTCGAGATAATAGAGCCTCAAATTCTAGAGGCATTGTCTCATCATAGTGCTGAGGACCTTTTCTATAGAGGTCAGAAAATGCGCATCCCACTGGCTCGAGTGCCTACGATGGGAGAGTTATTCGATGTTGATCAGTATGTTCACAGGAAGGCATTTAGTACGATTGTTGATGGAGATGTCAGATACAAAGTCCCATCGATACCCTTCAGATTATTCGACACACCGCCAAAATTTGGTGGTGACGTTTCAGATTTAGGTGCCAATAGCGGCCTTTGGAATGGTTTAAGCGAAGACACCGCTGTGCGAAATTTAAAAGGATCTATGGTGTCTGAGCTTCCCCTTGAAGGGATAACAATTATTGATCTTGGCATGGGATGGGCAGGCCCTTTGGCGGCAAGAAATTTGGCCGATTTAGGTGCTACTGTCATTAAAGTTGAAGGATGTACTCGATTTGACTGGTTCCGTAGTTGGGAGGCAAGTCAGGAGTGGATTGATAACAATGGTGCTGAAAAAGCTATTAACTTTATTTATGTTAATAGAAATAAATTAGATGTAACGCTGGATTTTGAGCAGCAGGCTGGCAGAAAGTTGTTACTCAAGCTTATCGGCAAGGCTGATGCGGTCATCGAAAATTACTCTGGTGGAGTGATGCCCAAACTAAAGCTTGATTATGAGGTTCTAAGTAAAATAAATTCAAAACTTGTTATGGTCTCAATGCCTGCGTTTGGCAGCACGGGGCCTTGGTCCACTTTCCGAGCTTATGGATCAACGGTTGAGCAGGCTGCAGGATTGCCGCACCTTCAAGGTAACGAACAGCAGCCACCTACGATGCTGCATGTTGCTTTTGGTGATGCGATTGCGGGACTTTATGGAACGGCTGCGCTATTGACAGCGCTTTTCCATAAAAAAAATACGGGTCAGGGCCAATTTGTTGATCTTAGCCAATCTGAGTGTTTGCTTCCATCAGCAATACATGGAGTATTGCATCAATCTGTTAAAGGCCAGCCTCCTGAGAGACAGAGTAACCGGCGATCAGATCACCTTATTCACGGGGTATTTCCTTGTAGAGGAGATAACAAGTGGCTATTAATTCAGGTTATGTCTGAGACTGAGTGGCGAAAAATGGTCAAAGAGATATCTGATCTTAAATCCTTTGAAGGTCTTGGTTATAAAGAGCTTAGATCAGAGTTTAGTAATATCGAAAAAGTATTGAGCGGCTGGACAAAGCAGGGAGATGCGCGATCTTTGATGGAAAAGCTTAGATCTGTTGGTATTAAAGCTACCGTTCTCAATGAAATTGCAGATCTGATGGAAGAGCCTCATTTAGTCGCTCGAGAATATATGCAATTTGTGGAGCGAGCATTTGTTGGGTCCCAGCCCCATCCTAGTTCTCCATGGAGAATAGCTGAGTCTCCACTTGCAGTTAAACACTCCGCACCGACACTGGGACAGCATAATCGTGAAGTTTTATGTGGTATTTTAGGGCTACCAGATGATGAATTAGCCTCTCTTGAAGAAAAGGGCATAATCGGGAATAAACCTAAGCTTGCTA